>MAAB01039170.1_pt1 | contig 11981 bp, 10 predicted proteins | sample 1115991 | NCBI WGS metagenome assembly MAAB01 (sample SAMN04961124, study PRJNA320927) | seawater metagenome | isolation source: sample BD02T18 sea water enriched with oil for 18 days | place: USA:Gulf of Mexico | collected 2013-07-27
CACTGTAACCAAGTTTAGTTCTGGGCAGAAGACCCAAACACATACAATTAACGGCCTTTGTTATTCAGTTTTTTTGCCAATGATAGTATCGCCTTCTTTAGATACTGCCGTTCACTTTTTGTCATAAGGCTTTCTGGATTCACGTAAAGTGACCTTTCAAACACATGTCGAATAGTGGTTATTTCTGCCTTCAAATTAGGATTATAAGTGATTGCTTGTTCACTCATGTGCAGCAAACTAGAGCTTGGTAAAACGTTAATGCCCGATTTTTTTAATTTTGCCTGGTAAAGAGCCAATATCCTTTGCTCATTTGATAAACGCTTGCCCTTAATGTCTACAAACATAAACAAGAAACCTATGGCCATCGCCAAAAAGAAACAAGCCAGCAATACTAGAATCAGCTCGAGCTCACTTCGTTTACCAAACACACTATCTAGTAACTGCTGCTGTGCGCCACCCTTATAGCTAAGCATCCAGTCATTCCAATAGTAATTAAAGGCATTCATTTGATCGCGAATAGATTTTAACCAGGGTAAATTGCTTGAAAAACCCACAAAGTCTCGCTGCACCGCCTCCTCCAGACCTTGCTCTATCCTTTCCGGGGCGACCCAACCGGTGGGGTCAATTTTTAGCCAGCCCTTACCTTCTTGCCAAATTTCCACCCATGCATGGGCATTATATTGGTATACCGAATAATAGTTTGCCACTGGGTTTTCTTCTACGCCCAAATAACCCACGACCACCCTTGCCGGCACACCCACTGAACGCATCAAGTACACAAGGCTGCCCGCGAAATGAGCACAGAAACCCTTTTGAGAATCAAACAGAAATTCATCTATGGTGCTTTCTGAATCCAGCTCACCCGGACTTAACGTGTAATAAAACTCATTGCCATTAAAAAATAGCCGCAAGGCTTGAGTAAAATCATCAACACTTTGAAATTTATCTTTTAGTGCCTGTGCAAACGCTCGGCTACGCTCATTGCCTTGAGCAGGTATTTGTAAATAGGCCTTGGATGCAAGCGCACCTAAAGGGTCTTGTTGCGGACCTGCCTTAAGATTGGAGATAACCGAATACTGATACTGGCTATGAATAGCGAGTTTAGATACTAGCCTTCCATCCTCACTGAGGCCTACATCCGCTGTTTTGGGACGAGCGCTACCTAAAGAAAACAGCCACCTTTCATCATGGGGCTCAAGTAACACGTCATACTCAATATAAGCGTCTTGTGAACTATTTTTACCGACGCCATTTGTGTTCCAATTTATTTTTGGCTGGTAACGCTGACTCCAGCTTTCTCCATCAAAATAATCCAATACCAGTGCACGCCAATATTGATATTTTAAAGGCGGCACCTCGGAGTTAAAGCGCACCCTGAAGGCTAACTCATCACTTTTACCCAATTGCGCAATCTGGCCTGGTGACATGGAGTCTGATAAACCAATAACACCATCACTGGTGGGAAGATTAAGCACCCATAAGGGCGCCAATCTAGGCAATACAAAAAACAAAAACGCAGCTAAAGGCAATGCCTTCAAAAATAGTGAGAGTGCCTGCCAGTGAGCAGTATTGGCAATTGCATTTTCATTTTCATTTTTAGGAGTAACTGACTGATTAATAGTTATCTGCGTGGTAAGAATCACCAGCATAATCACAATGACCCACAAATAATCCAATGGCCCGCGCTCAAATAGAAAATGCAGCCCGATTAACAAAAAACATAAAAATAATAAAACATAACTATCACTACGTTTTTCAACCTCTAAGGGTTTTAAGGCGAAACCGGCAACCAACAAAGACACCATACTTTCAATACTTAAATCACGTCCATAGGTGAAGTAAATACCCGTAAACCCCAGCAATACCAGCGCGCCTTTAATACTCCAATGGGGACTGGCCAGTCGCCCATAATAAATACCCGCACGCCACAACAGACTGCCAACCGCACCGAGGACAATCCACACTGGCAGGCGATCTAGATGCATATGAAGTGTCAATAATAGACTGAGCGCTAAAAGTACTAAAGCACGGCTAGATAACGTTACATCCTTCATGACGCCGCCTTTTTTGCGGGTACATCGACACCGTGTAACGCTAAAGCGGTAAGGCAGGCTTGCTGGTGTACGTCACCACGTCCACTTGGAATACTAAGGCCTGGCAAACTTAATCCATACTCGCGATTCTCGTCATGGGAGCGCACTACCCAACCGCATAATATTTGCAAACGATGCTCCATTTTATAACCGGGCAAAGCGTGCCAATCCAACCAATGACCCTGTGCCTGTGGTTGCTCAAACTCTTTTGTCAGTAATTGGTTTGTCTTAGCATACTGACGCCACGCCACATGCTTTAAGGAATCTCCATGTTGATACACTCTAAAACCTCTAAAATCATCCATACCACGACTAACAACCTGTTGGGCAGCCTCAATACCGGCTTCTGTTTGGCCTACATATTGGTAAGGCGTAAATAATGGAGCTGGGTAAACTACCCCATCAAAATCAAGTTTAATCCAGGTCCAGCAGGTAAATAACCCCACGGGGTAAACACTAAATAGACTTAATCTTGGCACCGTTAATCTACCGCGAGCTTGAGTTTTAAATTCAAATTGAGTGGCCAGTCTTGATTCCACGGGTGTTAAAGCTACGGCGTGTTCGCGATTAAAACCCAGCATCAGTCCATCTTTTATTTTCTTAGCACTATGCTCCAGGACTAAGTGCAGCATCGTTGCATTACCACTAAACACAGGATCACCATGTTTAGCGCTAATCACTAAACCGGCCATATTTTGGAACGTCACCACAATACTGGTAATAAAGATGCTCATTAACAAAACACTAAAACTAAAGATTAAGTTATTTTGATAATTTACTCCGTTTACAAACATCAATGCGGTTAATGCCAAAAACAAAAGCCCCATTTTACTGGGAATAATATATATACGTTTTTGAGTTAAGGTAATACTTTTAGAGATGGGCGAACGCCTGTCTAACCAAGAGTGGTAGCGTTTTCTCATCCTCCCCCTAACACGCCCTGCGCTATTTTTTGTGTTGAGGCTTTTCACAACACACTGACTTTTTCGAGTATTTTTTTACACACTTGCCCGCTTTGATCACGTACTGAATCTTCAAGTCGATGTTCAACCACCGCTAAAAATACCACCTGCACATCATCGGGTAATACATGCTGGCGCCCACTTAACAAAGCCCAACTTTTTGCACTATTAAGTAGCGCAAGTGCGGCTCGCGGTGACAAACCATAGGTTAATGACGGATCCTCTCGTGTCGCTGCCAACAATCGTTGAATATAATCCAACAGCGCATGACTGACCTGTACATTTTTAACGGCCAATTGATATTGCTCAAGCTCGTGCAAATTTAACATCGGTTGTAGCTCATTGGCCCGGCGGTTTTTCCCCTCCAATAGCTGACGCTCAGCTTTGGCTACCGGATAACCCAATTCAATGCGCATCAAAAATCGATCAAGCTGTGACTCGGGCAAAGGAAAGGTACCCGCCTGCGACAATGGGTTTTGGGTCGCTATGACAAAAAATGGGGATGGCAATGGATGTGTTTGACCGTCCACGCTCACCTGACGCTCTTCCATGGCTTCCAGCAATGCACTCTGAGTCTTAGGGGTGGCTCGATTTATTTCATCGGCTAATACTACTTGAGAGAAAACGGGCCCTTGATGAAAGACAAACTGCCCATTACCTTGCAATTCTTTTTGGTAGACACTGCTACCCAAAATATCGGATGGCAACATATCGCTGGTGAATTGAATTCGCTGATATTGTAGCCCTAATACATTGGCTAAGGCATGAGATAATGTGGTTTTACCCATACCGGGTAAATCTTCAATCAACAAATGCCCTTGAGCTAACAAGCAGCTTAACGCTAATTTAATTTGGTGCTCTTTACCCAAAATAACTTGATTAAGGTTATTTAAAACGGCTTTTAATTTTGCGTCCATTATCGATTCCAAATTTACAACTGCACATTAAATTCATTAACCCAATTTAACACCTATCCACTTACATGACAGTCCGTCATATGAAACGCTTTGTTTTAGCGCTTTTAAAACACCAAACAGTCAGGCACAAAAAAGGGTAAGTTAAACTTACCCTTTTAAAGCCGCCGCTAGGGATATATCAGCTATAGCTGACTTAAACCAAAGGCTAGATCACGCTTAATGTCTTCAACATCTTCGATACCACAAGCAACACGCACTAAACCGTCGGTAATGCCTGCTTTAAGTCGATCTTCAACTGCCACTCGCCCATGAGTAGTGGTAGCAGGGTGTGTGATAGTGGTTTTAGTGTCACCCAGGTTGGCTGTAATTGACAACATACGTGTGCTATCAATAACCGACCAAGCCGCCTCTTGTCCGCCTTTAACGTCAAAAGACAACACGCCACCAAAGTGACTTTGTTGGCGCTTAGCTAGCTCATGCTGCGGATGCTCTGGCAAACCCGCATAATAAACCGCATTGACGCTAGGCTGCTCTTTCAACCACAGCGCCAGCGCCAGTGCATTTTCACTATGAGCCTTCATGCGAATACTAAGTGTCTCTAGCCCTTTTAGCATTACCCAAGCATTAAATGGGCTCATGGTAGGACCCACTGAACGTAAAACGCCTACCACCTCTTCCATTAATTCTTTTTTACCCAGCACAGCGCCACCTAAACAACGACCTTGGCCGTCGATATATTTAGTAGCGCTATGAATCACTACATCAGCCCCCAGTTTTAAGGGTTGTTGTAACGCCGGACTACACAGGCAATTATCGACTACCAGCAAGATATCCTTAGCCTGGCAAATACTGGCTAACGCCTTAATATCTGCCACTTCGTTCATAGGATTGGATGGCGATTCAAGAAAAAGCATTTTAGTATTTTCTTTAATCGCACCGCTCCACTCCCCCATATCAGTTAAGGATACGTAATCGACTTCAATACTTAGCTTGCTCACATATTTTTGAAACAACACATTCGTTGAACCAAAAATACTGCGGCTAGAAACAATATGATCACCTGGATTTAATAGCGCTAAAATAGCACTAAAGATAGCCGCCATGCCTGAAGACGTGGCCACACATTGTTCGGCACCCTCTAAGGCCGCTAAACGCTGCTCAAAGTTACGTACCGTTGGGTTAGTGTAACGCGTATAAACATTACCAGGCTCGTCACCGCCAAAAATTGCCGCCGCCTCTTGGGCACTACCAAACACATAGCTGGACGTTAAGAACATGGCTTCGCCATGTTCATGTTCGCCTGTACGTACTTGTCCCGCCCTTACTGCTAACGTGTCAAAGGCGGCACCGTCTAGCTGTGCGTTATATCGCTTAGTATCAGACATGGAAGGAGCCCTTACTCTGCTGTTTCATCGTTATGTAAGTCTATGATGCCACGATCTTGATTCGCTTTTTTCTTCTTGGCGTCATTACGTCGAGACTGAAGGTCCTCAAGATACTTGGCATCAATATCACCCGTAATGTATTCACTGTTAAATACCGAACAGTCAAAATCATACTTCACGTCAGTTCCTTCACAGGTCGCCGAAACCAAGTCTTCAAGATCTTGATAGATCAACCAATCAACTTTAATGGCTGCCTGAATTTCTTCTACGCTACGACCGTGTGCAATAAACTCTTCTTTTGCCGGCATATCAATACCGTAAACATTAGGGAAGCGTACTGGTGGCGCTGCACTGGCAAAATACACTTTATTAGCACCTGCATCTCGTGCCATTTGAACAATTTGCTCACAAGTAGTGCCACGAACAATTGAGTCATCAACCAATAAGACGTTTTTACCGCGGAATTCTAAATCCAAGGCATTAAGTTTTTGCCTAACGGATTTTTTACGTAACTGCTGCCCTGGCATAATAAAGGTTCGCCCGATAAAGCGATTTTTTTCAAAGCCTTCGCGATACTTAACACCCAATCGATTGGCCAGCTCTAACGCCGAACTACGGCTCGTGTCTGGAATCGGAATAACCACATCGATATCATGATTAGGGCGCTCTTTTAATATTTTTTCAGCCAATCTTGCACCCATTTTTAAACGGGCTTTGTATACTGAAATTTTATCGATAATAGAATCAGGCCGAGCAAAGTAAACGTGTTCAAAAATGCAAGGCGTTAACTTAGGATTCTCGCTGCACTGTTGAGTATGAAGATTACCGTCAACATCAATGAATATGGCTTCGCCAGGTTCAATATCGCGAACCAGTTCATAACCCAAAGCATCTAACGCCACACTTTCAGAGGCGATCATGTATTCCGGACCATTGGCCGTTTCACGTTTACCAAAAACCGCTGGACGAATACCATTAGGGTCTCGAAAACCAACTACGCCGTAGCCGGCCAACATAGCAATGACCGCATAGCCGCCTTTAATACGCTTATGAACACGCTTAACGGTTTCAAATACGTCTTGAGCTTTAGGAATTAATTGCTTTTGCTCTTGTAGCTCATGAGCAAACACATTAAGTAAAACCTCAGAATCACTGTTGGTATTCACGTGACGTAAATCTTCACGATAAACCTCTTCAACCAACTCATGGGCATTGGTTAAATTGCCATTGTGTGCCAACACTATTCCGTAAGGACTGTTCACATAAAATGGTTGTGCCTCGGCTGAACTTGAGCTGCCCGCTGTTGGATAGCGCACGTGCCCTATGCCCATATTTCCCACTAAGCGTTGCATGTGACGTGAACGAAACACATCTTTTACTAAGCCGTTATCTTTACGCAAGTAAAAACGACCTTCGTCACAAGTCACCATACCTGCCGCATCTTGACCACGATGCTGCAACACAGTGAGTGCGTCATACAACCCTTGATTCACATTGCTCTTAGCAACTAAACCAACAATGCCACACATGGCGTTACCTCTTTACAGACATTAATTAACTGGCTTGACCCAGAGTTAAAAGACTTTGCGTGGCGCCTGGCAAGATATTCTTGGACCAGCTCACCATAAGTTCAAAATGAGGGATAAAACTAGACTCTAGCCACCAAGGATCTTGGCTGAATGCGGTCATTTGCAAACCATAAATCGCGGCTGTCACCATAATAAGCCCTCGGGTAACACCAAAAACAATGCCAAACATTCTATCTGTGCCGGCTAATCCGGTAGCTCGCACCAATTCGCCGACTAAATGATTCAGCATAGAACCAATTATAAGCGTCACCGCAAACAGTATTCCAAAGGCAGCTCCATAACGAGCCGAAGGGGTTTGAATCCATTGGGTCAATAACACGTCAAGGTGACCACTAAATATACGCGCAATAACAAATGCTGCCACCCAGCTTATAAGAGATAACATCTCTTTAACAAAGCCACGTTTAATACTAATAAGGGCGGATATAAGCACCACAGCAAGAATGACCCAGTCAATGGTTAACATGGTGAATCCTATGTACTTGAATGAAACAATACAAAATAATAAAGGCCCCGTTTAAGCGCGCATTCTAACAAAGGGAAATGCCTGCGCAAAGCCATCTCTCCCTTCATATTTAAGTTTTAACCGGCAATCTTCGTGAATATTCCATCTCACACTAAAAAGCCTAAAATATAGCCATAAATCACCATAAAAGCTGACCATATGCGCAGGTAATCAGCCTTTAAAGAGCACTATTTCAGCCTTAAGCTTAAACCGCTTCTCAATCTTTTTTAGCTTTTCATGTAATGATGTTTTTTGACTACTAGGCCCCACAAATATTCGGGTGTGCTTACCGTCTAAGGACAGTTTTTCATAAGCCTTATAACCCGCAGCACGCAACTTATCCCTTAACTTTAAAGCATTTTTAACGTTCGCGAAGCTGGCCACTTGAATCTGCCAGACCACAGCTTGCCCTGCGTTGGTGGTAACGGGGATTTCAAAGCCCTTCAGTGGTAGCGTTTGAGCATTAACACCCATGTCTTTCATCGCTACCAACTTACCCGCCACAATATTCTGTGACGCCTGCGCAGAGACGACTATTGGAAGGGATTTTGGTAGTGGCATCTCCATGGAAGGCACATTAGTTTCAATAGCCACACTTTTAGCCAAATGCTCCGCATTGCGCGTTTTTGAGACTAGGTTAGGCAGCACAATAAGGGCAATGGTTACTAGCACCCCTACCCCTACCAATTTACGCTTTATACCTTCATCCATTAGTGTGCTCTTTAATCCAATTCTGGGCCTTAGCCACGGTGATGAACGAACCTAATATAATCAGTTCATCGTCATCTTGCATAATGCTTAAAAGCGCATCCATTGCCTGTTCGATATCAACATGCTCCTGCACTCCTTCCAACTGAGACTTAACCTTATCATGAAGAGAGACGACAGTTTGGCCTCTAAAACCACTAATTCCTGCCAAATGCCAACTCTGAACAAGGGGTGACAAAGCCGTCACGACGCCTTCAGGGTCCTTATCATTGAGCATGGCCAATAACGCATAGCGTTTACCCTTCACTGGGCGCGATACCAAACGGGTCGCCAGCATCTCTGCCGCTTGAGCATTATGGCCCACATCTAAAATAGCATTGAATGGTTTGCTAATATTTTGCATTCGGCCTGCCAACTGAGCCAAAACAAGCCCCTCATGAATATCTAGTAACGATATTTGAGGGCAAATAAACTGAAGAGCCTGTAAAACAGTGGCCGCATTTTCTATGGGTAAACTGGGCAAGGGTAATTTTGTGTACATTATAGGCTGCCCATCACTTGCCACCCCGTTCCAATCCCAAGAGTCGACATGCTCTTTGAAATCAAACTCCTCCCCCTTCACATATAAAGGTGCATTAATACTTGCAGCATGATCCACAAGCGTTGCCTGCGGTTGGCGCTCGCCACATATTGCAGGCCGGCTACCCCTATAAATCCCCGCTTTTTCAAAAGCAATACCCGCAAGATCATGCCCTAACCAATCTTGGTGATCCAAACCAATACTGGTGACCACTGAAATATCAGGGTCCACAATATTAACCGCATCTAAACGCCCACCCAAACCCACCTCTAAAACCGCCGCGTCAACACTGTGCTTTTTAAACAAATACAATGACGACAAGGTACCTACTTCAAAATAGGTTAATAAAATATCCCCTCGCTGCTCATCGATTGCTTTAAAGCTTTCAATAAGGTCATCATCAGATACAGGGATACCATTAATTTTTACGCGCTCATTATAGAGATGTAAATGTGGGCTCATGTAGCTGCCTACTTTCATAGGGACTTGCTGCAAAATACTGCTGCACATAGTCACCGTTGAACCCTTGCCATTAGTACCCGCTACCATAATCACCAAAGGCGCAGGTTTAAGCAGATCCATTTTGCGAGCGACATTTTGTACACGGGCCAACCCTAGGTCAATTTCACTGGGATGAAGGGATTCTAAATATTCTAGCCACTGAGACAGGTTTTTTTTGGTAGGCATGTTTTCTTGCTAGTAGTTAAATTCATAAACATCGGCACGATTGTAAAAACTCATGCCGACACGCACACATTACAAACTAAGGAGCTGACTAAAGAGCAGTCTAAACCGCAGCATCCATTGCTTGACGCATTTGGGTCATAATTTCAGCCAATTCTTTTTTAATCTGACTTTCATTATCAACATTACGTGCAACACAATTTACTAAAGCACTGCCCACGATAACACCGTCGGCTACTTTTGCTACGGCTGCTGCTGTAGCCCCGTCCTTAATGCCAAAACCTACCGCTAAAGGCAAATCCGTTTTAGCAGCAATACGATCCAAGTTTGCTTTAACATCGTCAATATCCAATGCTGCCGAACCTGTCACGCCTTTTACCGATACATAATACAAGTAGCCTTGTGCATGCTGGCAAATTAAATCTGCTCGATAATCCGGTGTGGTGGGTGCCATCAGAAAAATACATTGAATGTTTTTTTCAGATAACACCCCGGCTAAATCAGCCGACTCCTCAGGAGGCATATCAACCACCAATACCGCATCGATATCAGCGTCTTTAGCCAATTCAGAAAACGCCTCATAACCCAGCACTTCAATAGGGTTTAAATACCCCATTAAGGCGACGGGCGTTTTTTTATCGGTTTCCCTGAAGGTTTTCACCATTCCCAATACATCACGCAAACTTGTATTGTGTGCAAGAGCACGCTCACACGCCAACTGAATCACCGGACCATCAGCCATAGGGTCGGTAAAAGGCACGCCCAGCTCGATGATATCCGCACCGTTTTCAACCAAGCAATGCATCAGCTCTACGGTTAAACCCGGCCTTGGGTCCCCCCCTGTAATATAGGGAATTAAGGCTTTTTTGCCGGTGACTTTAAGCTCTTTAAAACAACGATCTACTCTGTTCATGTTCATACCTTTCGTTGAATTAAACTTCAATGCCATCAAGTGCAGCGACAGTGTGAATATCTTTATCGCCTCGACCCGACAAGTTAATGACTACAATCTTGTCTTTACCCATTTTGGCCGCTTGCTTCATGCCGTAAGCCACCGCATGGCTAGATTCAAGTGCCGGGATAATGCCTTCTATTTCAGTAAGCTTATGAAACGCATCTATGGCTTCTGCATCCGTTGCCGCCACATAATTAACACGACCAATGTCTTTTAGATAAGAATGTTCAGGACCGACACCAGGATAATCCAATCCCGCTGAAACAGAATGCGTAGACATGATTTGACCATTCTCATCTTCCATTAAATAAGTACGGTTGCCATGCAATACTCCGGGTTTACCCTTACATAAAGGGGCCGCGTGATCATCACCATCAAGACCATGACCACCTGCTTCGACACCGTACATATCAACGGTTTCATCCTCTATGAAAGGGTAAAATAAACCAATGGCATTTGAACCACCGCCGATACACGCAACGACCGCGTCCGGTAAACGACCTTCTTGTTCCATACACTGACGTTTGGCTTCGCGACCAATAACCGCCTGAAAATCACGCACCAATTTAGGGTAAGGATGCGGACCCGCTGCGGTTCCAATTATATAAAAGGTATCATCTACATTCGTTACCCAGTGGCGCATGGCCTCGTTCATGGCATCTTTTAAGGTCGCCGTGCCCGAATCAACTGACACGACTTTAGCGCCCAATAAACGCATACGATAAACATTAAGCTTTTGGCGTTCAATATCGGTGGCGCCCATGAATACTGTACATTCAAGGCCCAAACGTGCCGCCACTGTGGCGGTAGCTACGCCGTGCTGGCCTGCACCGGTCTCAGCAATAACCTTGGGTTTTCCAGTATGTTTAGCCAGCAATGCTTGACCAATGGTGTTATTAATTTTGTGAGCACCGGTATGATTTAGGTCCTCACGTTTTAAATAAATCTTCGCTCCACCCACTTCCCGGGTAAGACGTTCGGCAAAATACAATGGCGATGGTCGGCCAACATAATGCGCAAGGTCTTTGTCGTATTCAGCTTGAAACTCAGGATCCTGACTTAAACGATCGTATAGCTCGGTTAAATCATCAAGTGCGGCCATCAAAGTCTCGGATACAAAGCGACCACCATAGGGGCCAAAATGTCCGGATTTTGTGGGTAGTTGTGTTACCGCTTTAAGATCGGTCACTACGGTTAACCTCTGTTATAAATTTGTTTATTTTACTGTGGTCCTTAATACCCTTACTTGCTTCCACACCACCACTCACATCCACAGCAAAGGGCTGTACTTGGTCAATAGCAAAAGCAATGTTATCAGGGGCAAGGCCACCTGCGAGTATTAAAGGTTTTTCAGATTCAGGTATTAAAGACCAATCAAAGGTCTCGCCGGTACCGCCTGGCACACCTGGTTTATAGCTGTCTAGAAGAAGCGCCAATGCGCCTGGGAAGCGCAGGCTCGACGCCACCACATCCGACGTTTGCCTAACGCGGATGGCTTTGATGTAGGGGCGCTGGAATTGACTGCAGAAATCACTTTCTTCGTCACCATGAAATTGAAGTAAATCAATTCTAACCTCTTCTAGGACTTTTCGCACCTCCCTAA
>MAAB01007747.1_pt1 | contig 11980 bp, 8 predicted proteins | sample 1115991 | NCBI WGS metagenome assembly MAAB01 (sample SAMN04961124, study PRJNA320927) | seawater metagenome | isolation source: sample BD02T18 sea water enriched with oil for 18 days | place: USA:Gulf of Mexico | collected 2013-07-27
CTGTTATATTTTGATGGCTATCAGACTACATTAACAACCTGCGGTTCCAAAGGAAGTTATAAAAATAACAGCAATTGACCAATGTTTAATATGGATTTCTTTAATAGGTTTTGCAGGGGGGATCAGAATGCAAATGACACATAGCTGCCATTTTAATAAATCAAATAAAGGCTCATTGAGTACCAAATATGCGTTTAAAAATCTAGGTGTTTACCAGTCTGACATGCTGTTTTTATCTAATACTACAGATGATAGCTCTGTCATTTCTTCTACTAAAAGTCTCAATCATAATCCCTACCACAATAATATCCCCTTGCCCCATGGGCACCAGTAGCTCCATAAGCTCCATTAGTGCCTTTTTCACCATCAATTGCCGCCACTATGGAATTTCCAGTTAAACTTAAATCAACGCCTTCGGTGTTAATAATTGCAACACCAGCGACCCCGCCGGCACCTCCAACCGCACCTGCACCGCCCGACCCGCCTGGGTATCCGTCATAAGGTCCCCATGGTCTAAATTTATCCGGACACCTTGGTTTAGTCGGTGAATAACCTTTTCCACTGCCGCCTTTACCACCGCGGCCACCTACACCACCATTTCCACCGTTACCCGCAATAACTTGACCACTGTTAATAATGGTTACTTGTTTACCGCTAAAACCTGCAAGATTAATGGCCCAACCACCGGCACTGCCATTCCCACCTATACTTCCTGCTCCTCCTCTGCCACCACGCCAATTAGTTACATGGGTGCCGTAAGCTCCTTGTGCACCATTGGACCCCGCTACACCAGGTGCCCCTTTAGCGCCCCTTAAAATAGTATTGTGATCGACTGTTATATAAAAGATACTTGCTGAATTTGGGTCAATCAATTCAGCTAAATTCGCCGTGGTCACATTTGAGGCTATAGTAAAGCGCGTCCCAGGCACTGAATACGATTTCGCCAATGACAGTGCAATACCCTGCATCGCCTCTTCTGCGCAGCCTGATATGTTAAACTGGATTTTTTGGTTGGCGAAATATGCAGAGAGAGCGATAGACAAAGTTCTGTCCAGCACTTGGCTCTCCGCAATAAAAACATTACTACTGTTACAGCCCTCTAACTTTTCGCCCTCATCAAAACTTATTAGCACCCCTTTGCCATTTGCTAAAGTATCGATGCTAAATATTAGCTGTGGGGGCAAGGTATTTTCAGCTAGAACAGTGCCAATCATTGATAAAGTAAAAAAACCTGTTACTAGGCATGCTGGCTTGTGAAATAGATATTCTTTAACGTTGATTTTCATCGCTATTTCATCCTTGATAATAGTCAATCAAATTCTCTGCGTTAACGCTTGGATAGAACCATGATATTTTTTGATTAATTAGCCTTTTTGATTGATACAGCCTGCCCCTTCATCGCACCGTCGGTGCAGCCGCTAACTATAAATATCACTGGGTGACTTGCTTGATAAGCCGATAGAGCGATTGATAGAATCCGCTCGGACATTGCTCCATCTTTGACAATGATACTGCTGTTACTACATCCTTCTTGCCTGGCACCGTTTTCGAATATAAATTGCAAATCATGGCCATTATTCAACGTTTCGATTGCGCTGATAACCTGGGCAGGTAGCCTGGTTTGTGCGTGGCTAAAGCTGGAAAGACAGGCCGACAGCAATAATGCAGTTAGTTTGAGTTTCATAGTATTCCCCGTTATATGAGCATTTGTTCATCCATCATAAGTTTTAAAAAGTATATTTTTTGTAACATTTACAACCAAAACAGATTATTAATCTTCACATTTACAGATAATCGACCCAATTTTAAACACGTCTAGTCAAGGAAATGGATGGTATCTCTTTCATAGAGCCGTAGGCACAATCTTGAACCCTGGCTTTTTCGGGAATACACTGCCAGTACTATATTAAGGGCCCTATTAGAAAATTGCTGTTTTTAATAAAGACAGTAACGTTGCTACAGGCATCAGGTTTATTACCCGTTATCAAAATTAAACTTAAGCTCCTACTCGGCCCAATCCGAATCAATGTCACATAATAAATTACGCTGACAAAGTGGCAGCGGTAGATCTTTGTATAGAAATAACCGACAGTAGTAAACTTACAAATAATGATAGGGTTTTATGGATCACCAAATTATCTAACCGATTCGCATACTATTCAGTCATGTGAAATAGTTGAAACAACATTCCTAACATCACAAGAGCCATGTCTGGTAGTGCTGATGTAGATATTTCCCCCAGAAACATGTGCAGCCAATAACATCGAATAAATAGCATCGAAATTACTATGGCTTTTTTTCAAGAATAAATATTTAAATCTATTCGAATCGCATAACAGATTACCTTCATCGCCAGAGGTACCAATTCCAACCAAACCCGGGTTAACCATAAGCGTAGTCACTTTTACTTCTTCGCAGTAATTTTTCACACAAGCTGCGTATAAATTACTAGAATATAAAACATGTAAAATAATCACAATAAAACATTTCATAACCTTCTCCATTAAAATCATTAGTATTATTTAAATTCCATTTAGTGATTTACAAGCCTTTGTCTGTATATCTAGATCCTGTTGTTTTACCTCGCTTACTATCTTGATAGGTAATTGTAGATTTGAGTTCTATACATTTAGGACTGTGGGTTCAACGTCAGTGCCTAATGCTGCAATCTCATAACAATTAGAATAACTACATCTGAAGATAAAATGAAAAAACACTTGATTTATTTTTCATTGGTTTTTTCTATTTCACTATATTTGTTTTTTGTTAATATATTTAATTTGTAGTACGCATAAAAGCCATAAACATTACACGATAAATCTGTGACCACCGATTTGTTTTACAGCCCATTGTTTGTGGAGCTGAACTCCGTAGTTTTACCCGATTCAATTATTTTAGCAGGCAAAAGAACACTCGAGTGTCATTTAATTCGTACAGCACGTTCAACTTCAGAACCATTACCCCGATTTGTCGAGCTTGTAAGTTTCTACCGTAATACTGATAGTCGCTTCCCACCCCTGCCCAATAGGTCTTAGCGATAATATGTTTCTTATAATCATAGGACACTTTGTATTCCCTGTAACAAAAGGTGGCCGTATTTTTAATAGGTAAAAGTTACACACTTATACTATTCACTTATAGAGTTATGAAATACTTTTCAAACCAACCCTTATCTATCTCACCACCCTATATGGTTTTATGAGAATTACTATTTGGATAAAATATAATTATTTTTTTTTAATTATATTTTCATATACACCAGAAAACCCAATCATGACCACTCCAAAAAAGGCAAATATTAGTACTCCATACTCCGCTGATTCTCCTGAGTGAACTGCTGGTCTAATACCATACTCCATACTAAATATAGGTATACCAAAATATTTAGCCGCGATGTGTAAGAAAACACCCATTATAATTATCTCTATTCCCGAATACATTAATTTTTGACTTTTGATTTTTTCGCTTAGGACCATACTTGACAACCACATAGTGCTAAGGACTATAATCACACTCCAATACATTTTTTCCTCCTTACTTTCAAAAATCTTGATCTAATATCGGTATCCCATACATGAAGCCATTGTACATCTGCTCTTCTGTAGAAAAATTTTTATCCAGATTGTCATTTATTTTTTCAACCCATTCATCCCCGATATCATAGAGAGTCTCACCGGCAATTGATGCCAGTGCAACTCCTGCACCGGGCACTCCGCCATAAACGCTTGCTACGACCGTTGTTGCCGCTACCCCAATAGCTTTATATGAAAATCTAGCTCCCGAAATTTCCCCGACATAATAATCTCTAAAAGACAATCCTAGGTTAATTTGAGAAATCCTTGTCCCTGCTCTTGAAACCACTTTTCCAACTGTTGCCAATCTTCTTTGATTTTTTACCAAATTCCTTAAATAGAGTGACTGAGTAGTATATTTCGATATACCTTTTAATTTGACAGTACCGCCTTGTTGGAGTGCTAGTTTTTTTGCATTCTGTAAATCGCCTGACCGCCCTGTTAAAAGTTCTAATCCACTCAATACAGGATCAGCATTTTTTATCATATCAGCTATACTTTGAGGCGTTAAATTTTCTGTATTTGCTTCAATTATATATGTTACTCCATTAGTTAACGTGGCTATATATGTTACTGGATTTACGAATCCAGCATCACTTTTAGAGTTATCTCTTTCCTTCCCATACAACTCCCTATGATTACGCCAACTATTATCCGTCTCGCTGCCTGCAGCCATATAATTTTCATATTCGGTGTCCCAGCCACTAGGGTCGGTATATTTTAGCGGGTTATTCCACACATAAGCATATCGGTTAAAGCTTTGACTATTATCGGGAGCCTGAATTTTTTTATCCGCACTGATAAACCGCCCCAACTGCGGATCGTAAATCCGTCCATTCATATGGATCAGCCCCAGCTCATCGATGTGCTCGTGGCCGGTGAAACCTCGGTTGCTAAAGCTCGGTAGAATCACCACTGATGTTGCTCGCCAATCCCCGGGACGGCGTGCGCCGAAGGGATCAAAACTGAGTCGGTCTACCACTTCGCCTTTGGGTCCGGTGATGGTATCTATCGAACCTAAAGGGTCGTAGTGCATGTAACGAGTGGTGGACTTTAACTGGTTATTACCGGGGGTGATTGTTTCAACATTAGTGGCCACCAGTTTTCCGTCGGCGTAGATCATGTTTTTATGGCTGACTTCACCGGTGCTGGCGCTGGCGACTCGCTCGTATATTTTGTCTAAATACAAAGTGCGACTGTTGGCGCTGGTTTTTAAATAGCGGCTACGATCCGGAGCGTAGTTAAAGCTGACCTGGTTCAGGTTATCTTTTATCGTCACCGGTTGATTGGCACTGTTCCAGGCAAAAGTGCGACCATTATTGCGGATCATATTACCGTTTTGATCGTAAGTGATCGGCTTGTTGTTAACCCGAGTGACCGCGTGAGGACCGGCACTGCCAGTGCCGTAACCCATAGTACCGGCACCGGTTTTGTCGGTTAAATTGCCCAAGCTATCGTACTGATATCTAAAACGGCGGTTGTATTGCAAACTTGCCATTAAATTGCTGCTGACAGTGGCATAATTGAGGCGATCCAGGGCATCGTAAGTAAATTGTTCCTGAACATCCTGAATCAGATCGGCGCGGTGGGTTAAGTTGTTTAATAAATCATATTGGTATTCAAGATCGCGAATTTTCTGCGAGTAGAAAAATCCCGATTGGATATTTAACAGCTGCCCTGTAGCCGGGTCATAATTGCGCGTGCTGGTTAAACCGCTACCCGCAACTGAGTGGCTGAGGCGCCCTTCAGCGTCGCGTTTTTTCGCCTGCCAAAAAATCACATAGTCAGCATCTAAGTCAAACTGTTGGTAGTTATCCACCCACAACTGTAAATTATTAGCCTGTCGGTAGCTGGTCTCTGCCAGGACTAAAATGTTATCGGCCAACTGCTGATAGTCAGTGGCCTGTTTTTGTAGGAACACTGCCACTGCTTCAATGACATCAGCCTTTTTCTTCAGCTCGATAAAAAAGGCCAAACCTAAGGGTTCACTGTCCTCAAAAGCGCGGTATTCTAGTGGCCGGGCGACCGCTAAATCGGTGTTGCCATCTTGGTTATTATCGCCTATGTATACACTCTCGCCTGTGGCAATAAACTTGTTATCAAAATCCGGATGGGCAAAAGTATCAGTGGCTCGGGTCAGACGGTATTGACCATTAACAACGGTTAATTCCAGAAACTGTATCACTGGCATGGTCACTGGAGTGATGGTACGAGTGCCTAGCAGCATACGTATACCGCCGCTGCGACTGGGGTGCGGCAGACGAATGTATCTTTTGCGATCACGGGTATTGTAGAACAGTTGATATTTTTCTCTGTCTATATCGATTCCCTGTGACACTAGTACTTTAGCTGCATCTTCTAATCGCTGCAGATGTTCTACTATCTCAATATCACGATTGATTTTAATCAGCGAAGAGGCAGCCGCCGCTAAATACTGGCCACTGGGATGCTCGCCACTGACCATAATCAAATCTTGCTGGCTGTCGAGATTAAAGTCGCCGACATAGGCATAGCTGTCGCCCTTTGTCAGTTGTGTGGATACGACATTGCCATCGCTCAATTGCCAACTGCCGTCCCCCTGCTGCTTTAGCAGTGCATAGCTATACTTCTTTTTCACCTTAGGGATAAACAGTGTATGAGCACCAACGGCCAATACCCAGTGAGTATTTTTTGCCCCGGAGGCGATGATCTGAGGTTTCCGCAAATACTGATTACTATTACTGTCGATATAAATAGGGTAGCGCTGGTCGTTTTCAACCAATACTTGTGAACTATTGGCGCTGATTGGAGTGACGATTAGGCTTAAACTGCGGTAGTAATCGGCTTTGTTAAAATAACTTTGTACTTGCGCCTGAATAATGTCGGCCTGAAGAAAAATGTCCGCAGCTTGCTGGGTTGCCTGGTTGATCAGTTGGGTTAAATGACTGGCGCTGTAATCACCCACTAGCCCTTTATGACTGCGCACACTCTGTAAAAAACCTTGCGGGTTATACAGATGCTCCAGGACAAATTCGCCCTCAGCACTTGGCCGATATTGGCGGTACAGCCGCGAAAACTCATCGTATTGGTTACGCACCGTCAGCAGCCTATCAACGCTGCCATCTCGCACTTGCGTCTGGGCAGTGATTGGCCGTGATAACACATCGTAGCTAATGCTTTTTCGATAGTTGTTGGGCCCGTTGACCTCAGCCAGCAGCCCAATGCCATTGTCGGCGCTGTCGTACTGCCAGCTATTGACCTCTGTGCTATCAGCTTTCAGTCCAGGCTCCTGGCGCTTAACCATTCGCCCGAGTGCGTCGTAGTGCAGTTGACTAGTCTGGCCTTTGGCATCGGTTTGCGAGACTAGCTCGCCAAAGGCGTTATAGCTGTACTGCCAGAAGCCTTTGTCCGGGTCCTGCATCGATACTTTATTGCCCAGCTGATCATAAGTCAGTTGTATACGGTTACCATTATCATCAATGGTTTGCAGCAAGTTGCCCGCTGCATCATATCGATAGACTATGCTGGCGCCCAGCGGATCTTGCAAATGCACTATTTGACCCAGCGCATCTGTTGTAGTCACTGTAGTTTGTTGCTTGGCATCTATCACTTTAGTCACTAAACCCGAATACTGTCGACGAGTTATTGCCACAGTCGCATTACTCGACGGTTGTCGCTCAGTGATGATACGATCTATAACGTCGTAACTAAACTCTGCCCAGTAGCGTCTGTCACCTTGATAGTAGGCGCGACTTGTTTTAGCGAGCAGCCCGGCAACATTGTAAGTTGTATCGATAAAGACATTGCGACCATCAAAGCCGACATTGCGTGTGCGTACTTCGCGGTCTAAGTTGTCATAATACACAGTGACCGGGGTTTCCCCCTCAGGCGCACTAGTATGACAACGTGCAGTATGCGCTGGGGCATGCTCACAGGCGACAGCGCTTTTATCGCTATACAAGGTGCTTTTACCGTTGGCCCGCTGCTCTTTTATTTTGCGACCCAGCAGATCGTATTGCCAAGTAGTCATCAGACCATTTACATCACTGTGGCTGATTAAGTTGCCGTAATGAGGCTCGTAAACGGAGCTTTGCTGCTGCCCTAATGCATTACTGGTGCCCATCACAAAACGTCCGTACGTGTCGTATTGGCTGCTGCTGGTTCTGCTTTGATTTACGCTATTCCCATTACTGTCTCGCGCGTTACCTGTTACCTTAACACTAGTGATGTTGCCGAAGCTGTCCCTAGTGTATTGAGTACGCAGTGATAGTGGCTTTCCCTGTTGCAGTGTCTGGGATTGCATGTATCCTCTGTGATCATAAGTGTAGTGATGGTTGGTAGTGATAACTGCCTCAGTAAGGCTACTGTTGATTTGTCTGTGCTTGGAAACTAGCCCCAACAACCACTGTTGCTGATCGACAGGATATAAACTGTAGTGATCTTGCTGGTTAAACCTACCGCTGCCACCTGTTACCTCGCGGCTGCGCCTAAGCAAATTTCCATACAGGTCATATTCGAGATATTTTGTGGTAGTGGTACTGACTATCGGCCCACTTAGCTGGAATTTTTGTGCCACTGCCTGGGATAAATAGGGAAACCGGCTGCGGTTATTATGCAGTGAATGCTGCAAGTAACTGTGACTGAGTTTGCTAATGAGGTTGTTGCTGTAATGTTTGGTTTCAGTGTCTAACATACCGGTAAAAGGAAATTGCTGCCGATAGTGACGGGTAGTGATGATGCCACTGTCCTGATCGGTTTGCTCTATCCATTTAAATCCCTGAAAACCTCGACCTGTCAATTGCGTGACTGCAGCACCATAGCGATAGCCAGTAATAGAATCAGAACCTATGCCATTACCTTTGCGACTTTCAGCGACTAAAAATGAGGCACGAATCATATCGCGGGCCGGATAAATGGCCGCTGTACCTTTAGTATAGATACTGGCGTCGGTCATTTGGCTGTAGCGAATTTTCATCTGACGCTGATAACCGTTGGTGATAGTCGCAATCATTGAGCGACCTCTTGTCGCTAGATTGTCCTGGCGCATAGTGGCGACATCGACACCCTCAGCATGAAAACCAATTACGTCTATTAACCCATCACCATTGACATCGGCGAGGCTGCGTTGATCCCAGTCGCGGCTGAGGTTGGAAAAATCGCTGCTAATGATAGTTGCACTGCTAAAACTCTGACCGTCACCGTAGCTAACATGGATACCATTTTGATTAATGCCCAGTAGATCCGTGATGCCATCGCCGTTGACATCGACAATCATGCGTTGATGCGTTTTAATTCGCCAACCGGCCGAGTAGCCATAATCGCTGGACCAAAGCTGGGATGCAGCGAAGCGAGTACCAGTGGACAGCGCCACTTGTAATCCACTATTCGAGAAACCGACTAAATCAGCTTGGCCATCGCCGTTGATATCCAGTAGCTGTCGGGGATGTTTGTCTTCTAGCCAGCCACCGTTAGTTCGGGTGAATTGAGTACTCCAGGGCGTTTTTGCAGCGAAGTGGCTGCCACTACCCAGTGCCACATATACTTGTGATGCGTTAATCGCCACTACATCGATATAACCATCACCGTTGACATCCGCCAAGCTACGCATATGCTGATCACTGCGCCAACCCTGATTATGGCCAAAATCAATGCTGTAGCGCTGTGGGGCAGAAAATCTATTTCCTTGCGAGAGTGATACAAACACTCCATCGGCACCGAAGCCTAAAATGTCGGCACGACCATCATTGTTTACATCGACCAAGGTCCTTTGCGTATTGCTGCCGTCCCAGCCCTGTTGATGGGTAAATGCATTAATCCAAATTTTTTCACTGCTAAATGAACTACCGGTAGAGATCGCTACATGTACCCCATCGTCATAAAAACCTACAACATCTGCCAGCCCATCCCCATTTACGTCCGCCAGTTTCCTCAGATGCGTGCCCCTGCGCCAGCCTTGCTGATAAGAAAAGCTGTTAATCCAGGGGCTACTATGAGCAAAGTAGCTGTCTTTCGAAAGCGATACTTGCACTGAGTGATCGCCAAAGGCGACAATATCAGGCCGGGCATCGCCATTCACATCCGCCATTTGCTTGGGGTGCCGGTCTTCTTGCCAGTTGCCAGTGTTGCTGCCAAAATCAACCAGCCAACGGCTAGCCGGGTTAATCCCTGCGGCCCCATAAGTCAGCCAGGAAAATGTAGTCGCTGGTAGACACTGATTAGCAGCACACTGTTGCATGCTACTAAGCAACTCTACTTCAGTTGCACTGTTGTATTGGTAGTTAAAAAGCCAGCGGTTGACCTCTGTCCCTTGGGCATATGTGCTGACTTTATTTAAGCGTTGGGTCTTTTTCAGTGCAACGTTGGCCAGCCATGACAATTTTGCAGTACTACTTTTATCTGTGTAGCTAAATTTAATACTGTTGCCGGCATAATTAATTTCACTAATTGAATAATCACCGTGTTCAGCAAAAATGTTGTAGTGATAGTAAATGCTGTTGTTGCTGCGATCACTGCTAACACTGACCAGCCAACTCAAGGGCTCAGCTTTGCCCGAACCCATCACTCTGGTATCTGCTGAACTACCGTATTCCAGTATCCGTCCAGACTTTGTCCATACTTTAAAGTTACTGGGTCCTGTACCTAAAGCACCGTAAGAAACTATTTTACTAAAACTGTCAATATCAGTGCGATACTGGGTGCCTGGTTCGCCATATTGGCCCGCGATAGCCTTTAATTTCCTGCCATTGAGACAAAACCTGTCCTGCTTGGCGAAAATAACTGCGCCTATGTAACCATCCTCGGCCAAGTTTGCCCGACAGCGATGAATAGCTGAAAGACCGCCTAAACTCCAGCCCTCACCCATAGTACTTGCACTGTTCCCACTGCGATAATTAAAGCTCAATTGCGGCTGCATACCTGCTACGCCCGGTGGGACAGGAACTGAGACTGAATAGCTTGCAGCACCTTCGCTAATCTGGAAATCAGCCGCAATGGTGCCCACCAATTCTGCCTGTAGCGGATTGAAAAGTGCCTGACTGATAAATAAAACTATAGTGACGCTACAACACTGAATGAAATGGCGATTAGGATATAAGTCCATTGTAAATCCCCTAAATCAATACCTATAGAGGCAGCACACATCCTTGCGCTGCTATTTACTTGATGTCGAACTGAGGGTGTCTTGGAATATTTTTAGCCGCGCTGTGAATGCGGCGCGATCGCTGTTTTTAGGAAAAAAAAGCCCCCGAGGAGAGGCTAAAGCGGTGTCGGGGTTTGCTCTTAATCTGGCAGAGGTATCAGTTTCAGCAGTACTTTTTTCCACCGCAAAGCCAGCACTTTTTAGCTGATTATCTATTGTAGACAGCAGTTGTTCTGCCCGCTGTATTGACTGCAACGCGGTTAATTGGCTGTTCAAATCGATGTCAGTGGATAATATCGCCGCAGAACTTTCAATTAAGTGATCCAGCGTCTTTAAATTATTCGCTAAGGTCAGTCTGCTGTTGCCTGCTTTAGCGAATGGCAGGCTAGTTGCAACAGAGCTTATCGGCTGAGCTACTACAGATGTTGTCTTTCCTGCCGGGTCTGATGCCAGTGCATCCACTACTTCGATCACAGGATAAAGCCGGTCTTCGGTAAAAAAAGAACTAACGGCTACGGCGCTGATAATTAACAGACAAATAGTGCTTAGATATTGCTCTCTCATAAATTTATACACTGCAACGTCCCTGAAAGTATTTAAAAGTTCATGGCTGCATGCCCTTGCAACTTCGTATACAACTTAAAAGTCTGTGGGTGGTTTGTAGCGAGAAAAACACAACCAAGATAGTTATCGTTTGCACTTACTTCAGCTTTTACATTCATGCTAGATTTACATTTATCAGATTCAGCTAGCATTCAGAATAGTAGCTCAAAACATTTATCATGTGAAGTCATTAGCTTATACATAAATATTATATTCATATTACATTCAGCTATTAATCAACATAATTTTGTTATTTTTAGATTATGATCAGTGGGGATAGTCTCAGCGCAGTGCCGATACTTGATATTACTTTGATTCGCAGGCTTTATGAGCAGCTTTAGAGCAGCCATTGATTGTTGATGGCGCAGACAGGTTCTGCGCTAAAGCTTTTAATCAGCTTAGTCCGGATCCTATCGGCTAGTTAGAAGTTTACTCAGTGGAGAATTTTCTATCTGCTGCAGCAAGCTGCAGCCATTGCTGATGGTAAACATAAGGGCAGAGGTGAAAGCAGATAACGACTAAGCAGCCAAAGTATTAGTGAAACTATGACAGCTTCGGGCTTATCCCTGGATTAAAGGCTCAAACTAAAGTTGCTGAGCAATACATGTGCTTGCTTATAAGTTCTCAGCTAAAAACTTCTTTACCCTTTGCAGTGAATCTTGATGTGCCTGCGGGGCATAGTAATAGA
>MAAB01032556.1_pt1 | contig 11978 bp, 5 predicted proteins | sample 1115991 | NCBI WGS metagenome assembly MAAB01 (sample SAMN04961124, study PRJNA320927) | seawater metagenome | isolation source: sample BD02T18 sea water enriched with oil for 18 days | place: USA:Gulf of Mexico | collected 2013-07-27
GAATCTTTTACTATGGCTAAAGTAAGCCCATTCAAATCTTTCATAGCTTTAATATTTTGATTAGATTTTTTTATGTATAAAGAGTCCTTCAATTTAAAATAATCAAAACTATATAGACCATATTGAGATCTTTTTTCTGTAAAATATGTGGCTGGAAGAATATCAATTTTCTTGTTTTTAAAATCTTCCAATAATTTATTCCAAGTTCCAGTTACAATTTTAAATTTTAGACCAGACCTTTCAATGATTTTTTTAGTAAAGTCCCCTGATATTCCATCAATATCGCTACCATCATTGGAAAATAAAATAGGAGCCCATTGTTCTACTCCTATAGTAACCGTATTGGTTTCAATCCATTTTTTTTCTTCAGGTGTTAGTTTAAGATCCACTTTTTCAGTGCTTTGATAGACTTTATTACGTAAGTTTAATAATTCACTTTTTGGAATAACTTGATAGATTTTATCTATAATTGACTGTAACTGCGGATATCTATGATTTAAACCAAGTGATACTTCACCATATTTATCATGTATTGTTTGAGCAATTTTTAGATTATATTGTTTGAGTTTTTCTTTATTAATGGTTGAAGATATAAATGCATCAACTTCATTATTTGAGGACAGACCTTTATACATCATCTCATCAGTTTTCATAGGAATGATTTGGGTGTCTATTGAAGCATCATCAATAGTATTATAAATCACTGATTTTTCTTTAAGAAAAATAGTCTTTTTATCTAAGTCTTGGATTGATTGGATTTTTCTATTGTCATTTTTTATGACTAAATATGCAGGCTTATAATTATATGCTTTAGTATAATTAAAATACTTACTTTCTCTTTCTTTTGTCCAAGAAAGATTCATAATACCTTGAATTAGTTTTCCTGAAATGGCTTCATTGTATCCTGTTTTCCATGCATTAAATTTAATAGGTATTAAGTTAATACCACCGTATTTATTTAAAAGTTTTAAAATATCGCTGTGGATACTATTGCCTTCATCATCAAACTTCCAATAATCCATAACTGCAATTTTAATGGTGGGATTATTTTTTAACCAATACTCTTCATCTTCTGATAAGTCAATACCGATTTTACTTTTACTTTCATAAACGGTATTTCGTAAAGTAGACAATTCATTTTTAGGAATTACTTTATAGATTTTATTAATGATTGAGTGTAATTGTTTATATTTATGGTTAACACCCAGATAAACTTCACCATATTTATTATAAATGACTTTTGCCACTTTTAAATTATACTGTTTGAGCTTTTCTTTATCCATAGTATATGAAATAAAACCATCCACCTCACTTTTTGTTGAAAGGTTTTGGTACATCATTTGGTCATTTTTCATTGGCACTATTTTTGTATTTAAAGAAGCATCTTCTACCGTTTTATAATCGATGGATTTTTCTTTTAAATAAATAGCTTTGTCATTTAAATCTCTCAAGTCATGAATATTGGTATTCGTATCTCGAACGATTAAATAAGATGGTTTATAGTTATATGCTTTGGTGTAATCAAAATGATCATGATCACGCTGTTTTGTCCAAGAAAGGTTCATAATACCTTGTATTAAATCTCCTGAAACAGCTTCTGTATAACCATCCTTCCAAGCATCAAACTTAATTGGAATTAAATTAATTCCACCATAGGTATTTAGTAGTTTCAAAATCTCTGTATGTATATTGTTCCCTTCATTATCATGGGTCCAATAAGTCATAACTGCAATTTTAATAGTGGGGTTTTTCTCTAACCATAAAATCTCTTTTTGGGATAAAGAAACCCTTGAGGTTTTATTGATTTTTTCTGTTGAGTTTATATACTGGGATGTCTTTGAACTTGTTTGAGATAAGGTTTGCTGTTCACTGGCCATTACTGTTGTGTAACAAAATACGATGAGTATCATTGATTTTAAAAACTGATTCATTTCTTCCCTTAATTTGACTAAGACACATTAGAAGTTTCTATATAAAATAATATATTTAAAGTTTCATAATAATATATCAAAAGTTTCATTAAAGTTATTGTGTAGATATTGTGTAAAAATAAGAATATGATAGGACGTGGATTTTATTCTCTAATATGAGATAAATTTAATGATTTCTTCAAATATCAATTTATTTTCATTTGATTTTACAATCACATGTGTATCATGACTCAAATATACAATAGCTTTGTCTTTTGATTGGATACCTATATAAATCTCTTTGGCTGAAGCGGGATCTACAACAGGATCATCTTTACCTTGAATAATTAAAGTCGGCAAATGAATATCATGGAGTTTTTTTCTTGTTACTCCCATAAGTTGATTCAGTTGAAAAATTGATTTTACGTAGTGTTTGTCATAATTAATTTCTGGATACTCAGCAATATTTGGAACATATTCTTTCTGTAAATCTTCAATATGCACAGAAGATACAATTTCATTCCATAAATTCACTGCTGGAATAAGGGTTTTTACACGGGTATCTTTGAGTTTTAGAGCAGCATTAATACAAATGACTCCTTTTAGTTTGGGACAATTTTTTAGTGAGCTTAAAAGTGCCAGTAAGCCACCTGCTGAAAAACCTGCAATATATATATTTTCATATTTCATTGAGGCAATTGTAACGGCTCTACTTAAAGAATTATACCAGTCTTGCCAGCTATTGTTTTGTAAGTCATAGGCAGTTGTTCCATGTCCTTTTAATCTTGGAGCATATACATTGATATTGTTCTCATGTAAATATAAAGCCAATTCCTTCATCTCCATAGGTGCAGATGAAAAGCCGTGTATTGCAATCACTGCATTATTTGGATCCATTGCATTAAGAAAATATGGTTTTCCAATACTTTCATCTTTTACTTCATCTTTATATTCTTCACTTTTGGCATATAGGTTTCGATCATCCTTAAATTCATTATTTTCTTCTTCTATGAGTTTATTACTTAGGACAAAGTTAATATTTTCTTGAGATAAAGAAGAATATGTTTGTACCAAATGTACTATGTCCTCAATAATAAGTACTTCATTTAAAACTACTTTTAAAATATTCTTTAGTCGAACAGTGTGGTGGGTATATCCCTCAAGTAGGTTTTCTCTATTGATGATGTAATGATCATGGGCATCAATGATAATACCATCTTTAATGGCCACACTTAATCAAAAGGAGCAAAGTTTTCATAAGAGATTAGTTTGATTATATTGGTATCAATATCACTATCAAAAAATAGTTTTGTATCCTTAATATCTTTTGCCACCAAATAAATTAATCTTTTTAAATGTTCTTTGTTAATAATATCTACTGTGGTGAAGTATAAAATTAAAGCAAAAATATGATCAAACCTTATGGTGGTATTGATTTCTGTATTTATTAATTATCTCTGTGTGATTATGGTGTTTATGATGTTTGTGTATACCATGAGGATCTTTTAATATATGTACATTGTGGGTTAATTCTTTTAAACTAACAGGCTCTAGAATTTGAATAATTATTTTAGAATTGAGAATAATATTACCTTCTATCTCTAACTCTTCTAGTAGTTTGTCATTTAGGTTGTCCATGAGTTTTTTTGCAATATCCACAAGAAAGTTATTACCTGTTCGTATGGGAGAGTAACTTATATTTACAGGTACCATCATAGTCTCGTTGTCATTGATATCATCAATACTGTTTAAAAAATATTTTTTAACAAATCTGTCTTTGTCATTAATTTTATCGTTGAGGTAATCTTCTCTTAGTAATTGAGAATTTAGACCAAAATAAGCAGCACCAGTGAAAACTTTTTTTGTTACGCCATCTATTTTAACACTGTAATGTTCATCTTCTTCTTTGACAATTCTTTTTCCTTTTACCATCATTCCTTCTGGAAAAATTAACCAATCTTTTTTGCCTTGTAAAATATCACTCATAATAATATTATCTCTATTTGGATCGGATTTTGATAAGGCTCCAATGCTTTTTAAAAAATCTCCAAAAAAACTTACAAAAATGGAATCATCAGCTATGACTCCCACCTTTTTGTTTGTTTTATGATAGAGCCAATAGGGAAGAACCAAGGCTTCCATTCTTGTAAAGTGATTTGCCACAAAAATTCTCGGATTATTTTTTGGCAGGTTTTCTAATCCTTTAATCTCTATATTTGTATCAAGAATTTTTTGTAGTAATTTTAAAATATAACCACTGGAATCAATTAAAAAATTTTCTTTCATTTTTGATCCTTTCTCATGCCTCTTAGATACCAATCTTATTTTTGATGTTTATAAACCTCACTTGGAAAAGAATCTACATTTATCACATTTGCTTTGGCATTTTGTGTTTTTTCCAATACTTCAAATTCATCTTGTGAGATGATATGTTTTTCTAATGCTTCCTTCATCATATTGTCTAAGGTTGACTTAGTAAGTTTTTTTTGAGTCAAGGCCTCTTTTATTTTTAAAACTAAGGGGGCAGTTTCATGAATGAGCTTAACTGTATGGTGCATTTGATTTAAGGCATCACTTGAATCTTTTGATATAAATACTCCTTCACATAAACCATCCAATACTTCTTCTTTGTTTAAAGAATCAACAATTTTTCTATTCAGAGCGTCTTTTGTTTTAATGCCAATGGGATTGAGTTTTATAAGAGGTAGAATCACCTTTAAAAAAGGCATATTGTATATTATTTCTTCTCTAGCAATTTGTATTTGATTAAAACCATAATTACAAATCCAATCAACTAAGTTTTTGTGCTCATCATTAGGGGCTTTGTCAAATTCTCGAAGCGTCGCAGTAATTAAATAACACCATGATAAAATATCACCAAAACGAGCTCCAATATTCTCTCTCTTTTTGAGACTTGCACCAAAAAATAAAAGAGAAGTATTACAAAGTAGGGTAAACTCAGCACTCACCCAAAGTAGCTTCTGTCTATATCGTTTAAAACTACTAGGAACACTGGTGAAATTTGCCCGTGTAAAGTAATAGGTGATTGATTTAAATAATGCGCCATTCACCAATCCAATATGAGCAAAAAATAGTTTGTCAAACTCTTTGGTATTGTTTGTATTTAAAGCATTGACTTGATCATACAAATAAGGATGACATTTAATTAAACCTTGTCCAAATTGCATTAGGTTTCTAGTTAGAATATTGGCACCTTCAACGGTAATAGAAATAGGTAGCGCAAAATACGCGTGAGCCAGTAAATTTTTTTCACCTCTCATGATGGCACTTCCTCCTAGAACATCCATAGAGTCATTAATTACTTCTCTAAATTTTTCAGTTGCATGATATTTCATAATTGAGTTTACAACTCCTGGTTTAACTCCATTATCAATGGCATCAAGGGTAAAATTCCTTGAAGCATTTAACATGTAAGTAAAAGATGCAATTTTGGCTATTTTTTCTTCCACTCCTTCAAAATGTTTAATACTCAGTCCAAATTGTTCTCTGATTTGTGTATATGACGATACAACTTTAAGTGCCAGTTTACTTCCTCCTAAACTCACACTTGGAAGTGAAATTCCTCGTCCAATGGATAAGGATTCAACCAACATACTCCAACCTTTACCAATACCATTTTCTCTTCCAATTATATCTTCAATATCAATGACGACATCTTTCCCATATATAGGAGAGTTAACAAAAGGAATATTTAGTGGATCATGGCGATTGTTATTGTCTACTCCTTTTAGTGTTGACTTCACAAGACCAAAAGTAATTCCTAGGGATACTTTATCACCCAAGAGTTTATCTGGATCGCTTAACTGAAAAGCAATACCTATTAAGGTTGCAATACTTCCCAAGGTGATATAACGTTTTTCAAAGTTTAGTTTTATTTTTAATTCACCCTGATCATTTTTAAAGACAATACCGCTTGAACGTATGGACGTAGCATCACTTCCAGCAAAGGGTTCTGTTAAAGCAAAACAAGGAACTTCTTTTCCATAGGCCAAACGTGGCAAATAATAATCTTTTTGTTCTTGTGTTCCATGTTTTAATATTAACTCAGCAGGACCCAGTGAATTGGGTACCATAATGGTAATTGCCAATACTTGAGATCTTGATACGAGTTTTTCAATCACATGGCTATGTAAAGTAGCACTAAAACCAAGACCTTGATATTCTTTGGGAATAATCATTCCGAAGAATTTTTTGTCTTTGATATACTGCCAAACTTCAGGGCTTAAATCCCTTTCCTGAAATATTTCCCAGTCGCTGGTCATGTTACATAAATGCTCAACTTCATTATTTAAGAAATCTTTTTCATCTTGACTTAAAACAGTGACTTTCTCATTATTAATTCTTTCAAAATCTACTCTTGCTTCGAAAAAATCGGCTTCTATCCATTTTGTTCCTGCGACTAAAGCTTCTTCTTCTGTTTTTGATATCTTGGGTAACAAATTGTTTTTATTGATAAAATCCACAATATTTTTGCTTAAGAAGGCTATTCTTGTACCATTGTGTAAGAATAAAATTACCATAGCAAAAAAGAACAACCAATAGATAGTTCCCACATCAGAAAAAATAAAACTATAAATACCTATGACGACAAACCATACAATTAATGGCATGGCATAAAAGCCCATTACAAAAAGTGTAACTATTAATATTAATGATTCCATAATGCTTCTCCTGTATAAAATGTTTTATTTTGCTCTTTTAGTTTATATAACAATTTACTGGGTGTAAATCGACTCCCGAATAAACCTGAATAGGTTTCAAGTTTATCTACTACATATTCAATACCCATATCATCTGCATATTTTAAAAGTCCACCCCTAAAAGCTGGAAATCCAGTTCCTGCAATCATTGCAAAATCAAGATGGCTTACTTTTTTAATAATGCCTTCTTCTAAACAACGGCTGGCTTCATTAATCATTATAAATATGGCTCTGTTTATAATTTCTTTTTTTGTTGCAATATTACTATTATGTTGTAGATTTTTGGCAATATCAAGATTAACAACCGTGTCACCTTTTTTGTTATGAAGATAAAAACCTTTACCCACTTTTTTACCTAAGAGTTTGAGATCATTATGAACCATTTTTAATACAGGAGATACTTTCATTCTATCTCCATAGGATTCTTCTAATATACATGCAACTTTATATCCCACATCAATACCCACTTCATCAGCAAGTGTAAAAGCACCCATAGGCATACCAAACTCTTTTAGTGTTTCATCAATACTTACTATGGTATTTCCAGATTCTAAGATAAATCCCGCCTCATTAATATAAGGTAGTAAAACTCTATTCACTAAAAAACCTGCACAATCACCAACTAAAATCGGCATTTTCCCACAACGTCTCAAGAACTCAAAACATTGAGCAATGGTACTTTCATCTGTGTACTTTGAAGGAATTACTTCAACCAAAGGCATTTTATTTACTGGATTAAAAAAATGAATGCCAATGAATCTTTCTTTATGTATTAAGCCTTCACTTAAAGAATTTATAGATATAGATGAGGTATTACTTGCAATAATGGCACTGTTTTGAAGATTTTTTTCCAATTCTAGATAGGTAGCTATTTTTTGTTCAGTGTTTTCAACAATAGCTTCAATGGCAAAATCGACTAAACTAAAACCGTTGAACTGATTGGTATAACTTAGTTTATTGAGTTTGAAATCTACTTCTTTTTTGGTCATTTTTCTGGTTTTTACAAAATAAGAATATAGTTTACTTGTAGCATTAAGAATACCTTCCACTTGTTCCAGTTTTCGCAGTTTGATTCTTATATCACTGGCATATTTTGAAAATAACCAAATAATTCCTTTTCCCATCACTCCATTTCCAATTACGGCTGTTTTTTCTATTTTGTTATCAAAAGGGATATCCTTAAAGTCTTTTTTAATCTCTTCGGAGATAAAAAATAAATCTATTAGATTTTTTGATTCAGGAGTGATTGCCAGATGTGCAAATGCCCGAGCTTCTTTTTCAACACCTATTTGAAGATCACTTCCAAAAGAATCTTTGATTAACTCCAATGCTTTATAAGGGCCTTTAAAGTTGGGATGGACTTTATGTGTTAAATTATCTTTTGCTTTTTTGAAAATAATCTCTCTGGTGAAAGGAAAATACTCCATAAGTCTAAAAGGTTTTTTTCGAAGTTTGAGTTTTTTATTTAATATGGCCTCAATAAATTCTTGTGTTCTAAACTCTAAATGTCCTTGTGCAAAATATTTATCCACAAGTCCTATTCTAAAAGCTTTTTTTGCATCAATTGTTTTTCCTGTTAATATTAAATCCAGTGCATTGATTAATCCAATAATCCTAGGTAATCTTTGTGTTCCCCCAAAACCAGGAAAAATTCCTAATTTTACTTCTGGTAGTGCTATTTTAGTTTTTGTCTCACTTGTAGCTAGTCTATAGGTACAAGCAAGGGCAAGTTCAAGTCCTCCACCCATACAAGCTCCATTAATAATTGCTATAGAAGGGAAGGGCAATTGCTCTAAATCATTAAACACCGCATCAACTGAAATCACAACATTATAAATATCATGTTCATCATTCATTTGTTTAATTTCACCAATATCAGCTCCAGCTATAAAAATATTGTCTTTGGCACTGGTTATGAGGAGTACTTTTATTGTTTGATTAGTTTTAATCTCTTCTAAAAGTACTTGAAACTCTTTTAAAACCTCTTTTGAGAGTTTATTTACTTTTTCATTTTCCATGTCAAAACATAAAGTAGCAATTCCATTATCAATATTTAGTTTTATATGTTTGTTTTCCATAACGTACCTCCAATAAATCACAATACCACTGATGAAAGCTTATAAATAATAGTGGTTTTAATGATATAGTTTGTTAATTGTTTTGAATTAAAACAATTAACAAACTACAAATGTAGTTTGTCAAATCCGAATTATTGTGCTTCTAGAAGAAAAGCAGCTCCTTGTCCTCCTCCTACACATAATGTTGCAAGTCCTTTTTGTAAACCTTTTTTTTGTAATTGTTTCAAGGTATGTAAAATAATTCGAGTTCCACTCATACCAACTGGATGTCCTAGGGCAATCCCACCTCCATTGACATTTAATATATCTTGGTTAATCTCACCCAAAACTTTTCCATTAAAGTGTTTTTGTGCAAAACTTTTGGATTCAAAGGCTTTGATATTTGCAATAACTTGTGAAGCAAAGGCTTCATTTAATTCGATTAACTCAATTTCATCTAGGGTAGTTTTAGTCTTTTCAAAGAGTTTCTGGGTTGCATAAACAGGACCCAAGCCCATACGTTCTGCTTCTAATCCAACATAGGAAAAATCATTTATATATCCAAGTGGAGTGATTCCCAATTTTTTTGCATGGGATTCTGAGCAAAGAGCTACCATTGAAGCTGCATCAGAAACTTGTGATGAATTCCCAGCAGTGACTGTACCTGCGTTTCTATCAAAAATAGGTCTTAATTTATTTAAGGCTTCAAAAGTTTGATTGAAACGAATACCATCATCCTCATAAAACTGAACACTGTCAGTTATAATTGGATGAATTTCATCTTTAAAAACGCCATTTTCAGTTGCTTTTTGAGCTTTTAAATGACTATTTAAAGCATATTCATCTTGCTGCGCTCTGCTTATTTTAAATTCACTGGCCAATGTTTCAGCAGTAAGCCCCATAATTTGACCTGAAATTGGATCGGTTAGCCCTGAGATTAGTCCAATAATTGGTTTTAAAAATCTTGGTCTAAAATCAAGTAAAGTATTCAACTTTTCATAAACAGATTTTTTTTGTGCCAGTCTTAACATTAGATTTCTAAGTTTATGACCATATAAAATTGGAATATTACTCATAGATTCAACGCCACCAACCAAATAAAGCTCACCTTCTCCAGAGTTTATTTTTGCCATTGCAGTACTTATTGACTCCATTCCTGAAGCACAGTTTCTATGTACTGTATATGCGGGTGTTGTATTTGGAAATCCTGCACGTATGGCAAGTACCCTTGCAATATTTGAAGCGTGTGCTGGTTGTGCCACATTTCCAATTATGACTTCATCATAGTGTTTATAATCAATACCAACTTGTAAAACCAATTCTTTGGCAATAATCGCACCCAATGTATCTGCTTCCACATCTTTGAGTTTTCCATAAGCTTTTGCAATCGGGCTTCTTAGACCATTTATAATAGCAATTCTTTCTTTCATAATAATCCCCTAATACATTGCGTTAATTCTATGTTCATATTTATTTTCAATTACGTTTCTACATATTTTCATAGAAGGTGTTAATTCACCATTTTCAATATTGAGTGTTTGGGTTATAATTTCATAGTGAACTATTCTTTCCCATTTATTTAAATTTTTATTCACATTATTGACATGTTTTTTTATTTTCTTTTGTACTTGCTTTAAATTGTAAAAATCATCTACAGTGAAAAAATCATCTAAATGATTCTTTTCTTTATATTGTTTGTAAGTCTCAATATCAACAAATAATAAAGCGGTGACGTATTGTTTGTCGTTGCCAATGACTGCTGCAAAATCTATAAATCGTGATTTTGATAATTCTTGTTCAATAGGCACAATACTCACATATTCTCCCGTGGAAGTTTTAAATAACTCTTTTATTCGACTGTGAATGGTAATAAAACCATCTTTGTCAATACTTGCTAAGTCTCCTGTATGTAACCATCCTTCTTGATCAATGGCTTGTTCTGTTAATTGGACTTGATTTTTGTACCCTTTCATGACACTTTTACCACGTGCGAGTAGCTCATTTTGAGCTGTTAATTTCACTTCTACATCTTTAAATGGTAAACCTGATGTTCCCACTTTGTGTTTGCGAGGATTATTGGCACAAATTACAGGAGAGAATTCTGTTAGACCATATCCTTGGTATAGGTTTAGACCTATATTTACAAAGAATCTGTAAATCTCTTTATTAAGGCTCGCTCCTCCTGTAACTAAAATATTTAGCTCTCCTCCAAAACTTTCTCTAAATTTTGAATAAACCAATTTATCATAGGCGGTGTCAAATAGACCAAAACTATTCTCTTCTTTTTTTAAGGCTCTTTGGAATGCGGTATTTGCAATAAATTTACTTATTCCTTTTTTTTCAGAAATTCTTGTTTTAATTTTATTAAATATTTTTTCTAAAAGTCGTGGCACTACTGTCATCATAGTTGGTTTGACTTCTTTCATCAAAACAGCCACATTGGGTAATTCATCAACAAAGTAAATACTCACCCCTTGACTTAAGTAATAACTCATAACAGCACGTTCAAATATATGGGCCAAGGGTAATAAAGATAAAGCTCTGTCTTTACTTGTGAGATGGTATTCTTCATTGATACAATGAAGTTGAGAAATAATATTGGTTTGAGTTAACTCAACACCTTTGGGTACTCCTGTACTTCCACTTGTATAAATGATTGAGAAAATATCTTCTTCTTGCACCTTGTCAATAAGTTCATCTAAATCATACACATTTTTTTCATCCAAATCTTGACCTATCTTGTATAAAGAATCTAAGGTGATGTGCGAGTGTTTCACTGATGTTTTGGTACTAATAACTGTCAACATTTCATTTAACTCTAAAGATAAATCATTGTTGTCACAAAAGATGTAATGAATATTTGAATCAACAATTTCATAAGACAAGTTTTTACTTGAAACGTTTGCAAATATTGGAACACTAATAGCACCTATTAACTGTATCGCAAAATCAACAATGAGCCAACTTGGAGATGAACCCATAAAAATAGCAATATTTTCATTGGCTTGAATGCCTGTATTTTTAAGTGCATAAGCCAAATATTTAACTCTGTTTCCAAATTCTTTAACATCTAAATGCTCATATTTATTGTCATATAGTTCATTTAAAAAAGTATCATTCGTATGATTTTTTAGTATATGTCTAAAAAGTTGTGTGTAAGTTTTAAAGTCATAGTTTTGCATTTTTTATCCTTTTGGGATTATAATAATACAAGGAGATTATATCATTAGTTCATATTAATTATATATAAAAAAATTTGATTAAAAAATTATTATTATTTTATTAGTCCT
>MAAB01007749.1_pt1 | contig 11975 bp, 6 predicted proteins | sample 1115991 | NCBI WGS metagenome assembly MAAB01 (sample SAMN04961124, study PRJNA320927) | seawater metagenome | isolation source: sample BD02T18 sea water enriched with oil for 18 days | place: USA:Gulf of Mexico | collected 2013-07-27
CTTGAGAAAAACCGTTTTCACGGTGTGAAAGTTTCTTACTTGCTATCACAAAAAAGTATTCAGTACAAAAATACGCGTTCCAAGTACGAGAAGATTAATTACCTGGTAGATGTTAAGTACGGTCAGGCCGAAAATCGTTTCTCGGTAAGTTATGCCTTAAATGTTAAAGGAAGAGAGGATCATAAGTTTTTAAATTTAACGAACAAACAAGTTATTTCACGTATGAAATCATTGGGATTTGGTAAGCCTAAGATAAACAACGCACAACACAGCTGGGCATGGCGCCACGGCAATATAAGTTGTAATTTTTTGTATACCCGTAGTGCGTACAAAAAAGTTAAAAGTTTTGAATACACCTGCTCTGTGCCTGGTCAGGTATAGGTCAACCCTTCTCTGTAAAAATTAAATATCCTGAAATCCTGCCGGTATATTTTAGGTTGCTGCAGGTTTAAGTCTTAATGCCTGCATTAAGACGGTAGTTATATGTAATAGGAGTTAAAAATAATGACTATTGCAACGGAAGTTCCAGTTAAGTCCTCTCATGCTTTTTTCTTAATTTAAAGATAAGCCGATAAAGGGGGCTTAAAATAAAATGATAATGATAAATTAATTATTTGTGTCTAAATTTGTTTAAGAAAACAAAACACCCATAAGATGAAACGTTTTATTACGTTTTATTACATAGAATTAAACGGGATTTTAATCAGTTCACAGTATTTAAATTATTAGTCTGTAGGCTAGTATTAAAATCAAATGCATTAAATTTTAGTATTCAAATTAATATCGTATAAGGATTTGTGATGTTGCGATTACTCTTGACTCGATTGACTCTCGTTTTTTTAATTGGATTACTGGCGTCCTGTATTGACGTAGCGGAAAAGGGCGAAGAAGTTGAAGGTAATCAGCAAGGACAACAGCTGGATAACTCAGAAAAAGATACTTCAGGGGGCGACGGTTCAGGCACAAGCGACTCAGGTACAGGCGATTCAAGTTCAGACGATTCAGGTTCAGACGATGCAGGATCAGATGATTCAGGTTCAGGCGATTCAGGATCAGACGATTCAGGATCAGACGATTCAGGATCAGACGATGCAGGATCAGATGATTCAGGTTCAGACGATGCAGGTTCAGACGATTCAGGCTCAGGCGATTCAGGTTCAGACGATTCAGGATCAGGCGATTCCGGATCAGACGATTCAGGTTCAGAGGATTCAGGTTCAGGCGATTCCGGATCAGACGATTCAGCATCAGACGACTCAGGTTCAGGCGATTCAAGTTCAGACGATTCAGGTTCAGATGATTCAGGTTCAGGCGATTCAGGTTCAGACGATTCAGGTTCAGACGATTCAGGTTCAGACGATTCAGGTTCAGATGATTCAGACGATTCAGAGCCTAACAAAGAAATCCCTAAAACCATTGCCTATAATGGTTGGTCCACTATGCATAATAGCTTGAACGGTCAAAATACCGAAAGTTCAGAGTCACCCAGTGCAAGTCATGACCCTTCGTTATTTAATTTAGTGGGTGAAATGTATAAAGCGAATGGATTAACCGGTTATAGCAGCGATTTTTCTTTTTTACCTCAAGGATCTAACTTTATCGATGGGCCGGACGCGTTAAATAATATAAATACAACATCGGCCAGCGTCATTGTACTTTCTACTTATGGTGGGCAATCCGGGATTCTGCAAGAACCTAGTAATGCAGACGCGGCTGATGGCTGGATTAATAAAATGGTTACGGCAGCACAAACGGCTCAATTACGCGGTATTACCCCTATCATGTTTCAGGCATGGGGTGGCTCAGATACGCAGGGCTCATTCCATAATGCAAAAATTAATAGTGATGCATTACAAGAAAAATTAGGAATATTGATTGTACGAACGGGCGAAGTAGTAGAGGCCTTAAGCCAGTTAAATAGTAGCTATACAACCAATAGTAATTCACCAGGTGGCAAGTATGTTCCTCCGGTACAGCACTTATTTAGCGGCGATACCAGTGATAACTTCCACGGCTCTTATGCCATGGCGTATGCTAATGCATTGGCAACCTTTAAGTGTTTAACGGGAATATCGGCCGTTAACAATGCCTTTGTTATTCCATCCGGTGGGGCTGCTGGAGATCAATATGGCATGTCACAAACCTTTATTAACGACATTATCCAAACCGTTGATAGCATACAGATTGAAACATTAATGACAGGCTTGGAAGACGGCGCGGAACCGATCGCCAATAATTTTTCATTCAGTACGTATCACGGTTTAGATACCATTATAAATACCTCAATGGAATCTAATTTACTCGATGATGCCGCCATTGTGTTAGATAACTTTACACTTAAATCCTTTGATAACAGCCACTTCTCTAATATTGAACTGAATCAACATCAACTGCGACTTACCCCCTCCAATAGCTTTATAGGGGATACTATCGTTGTAGTAACGTATATCGATACCCAAGGTCAAAGCATTGATATTGAAATAAGCATAACAGTGACCAGCGAGGCACTTGTTGAAAGCCAAGAAATAATAATTGGTTTTGGTGGCGGTGATTGGTCATCTTTTGGCTCTTCAGCCAATCTTTATAATCATCAAGTTACATCAGGCGGTAAGGTAATTAATGGCATACGTGGCTTTAATGCTCAGACTACCCAGGGCAATCTTCAAGACACGCAGGGAATAGGGATAGGGTCGGTCACCGCGCTTACATCAGGTAATTTATCTGGGCCGGGATATGGAGCCAATGACAGCCCTGTGGTTAGTGATTACGGCCCTTATCCTGAGTTGTATAATTCATTGTCGGCGGCGCCTTCTGGCAGTTCTGTCTCTTTTTCTATTAATGGTTTACCGGCCAATACACGCTATCGCATTAATATGGCTGGGCGATACGTGGTGGATGCCACTAACTTAGTGACGGTTGATGTTAATGGTGTAGCTGGGCAATATGATTCTAGCCGATCCCATGAAAATATTTCTGAGTTTGATGAGGTTGTCGACACCAATGGTAGTGGTCAGTTAATTGTAACTTTGTCATCGGATGGTACTTCTTCAGCTTCCCAATGGGGGTTGAGTTATGTTCATATTAATCGAGTTACTGAATGAACCCGTAAATAACGAAATAGGCTCTGCCTTAATACTCTAAGTAAGGAGTAATTAAGCGTGTTTAAAAAAATGGACGATTAACTTAATTAACCGTCCTAAAACTTTAAGTGTTATTTTTTATGGTCGTTAGTTTGTTTAGAGACAAAGGGTTTTTTTTAAGTGCTTTAACTATAGATTTAAAGAAAGAGATGGGAGCAGATTAACACTAGGTTAATTGACTATTCTCAATTTGACTTGTTAGATATAATAATAGCCAAGTATGAGAATAGCCATCAATAGCCATCAATAGCCATCAATAGCCATCAATAGCCATTAATCAAATACAAGCTTACCTGTACGTATACGTTGCGGGTGATCACCCACTGGGAAGCTGGCCACTTCTTTTGCGTCATCAAACGAAATCACCGACACCCTATCTTGCTCACTCACCGACACATAACAGTATTTTCCGTCGGCACTCTCGGTAGACCAATACGGTTTTGCCCCTAATGGGGTATCGGATAATTGAATGGTTTCATAGGCAAAGGTCTCACGATCTACAATGGCCGCGTAACCCGACATAGTTGCGGCCACACACAGCTTAGTGCCTTCACTGTTCATGGCCAGGCCATGATGGGCTGAATTTAACTGGTAATCGCGCAAGTTCATGTCTGCAATTTCTTGCGGGATGGGCAGATCTGCCTTACGGGTGATTTTTTGTTGTTCAACATCGTATTCAAAAAATCCGTGATAAAAAGAAATTTGCATGTACACAAACTTTCCATCTGGGGAAATCGTCATGGGACGTACTGCACTATCTACCCATGGCGTACCAAACTCTTCCAGTTTTTCTGCCATATCCACACGCTGTAATACTTCCAGGGTTTTAGCATCCACAATTTGGAAGTAACGGTCTCCCTTCATCCAATCTAACCAGCTGCTAGTAAAGGGTACATACACTTTACCAATGCTGGCGTGGTAAATAAGTTTTCCGTCTTTAGAGTAGGTATTTTCATGGGGCTGATCGCCGGATTCAAATTCACCAATTATTTTACCGGTGGCGGTATCGATAGCGTGTACCTTACCCGCCGTAGATGCCGATACTAAAAAGGTTTTACCGTCAGGGGAAATGGCTGAGTGGTCAGAGCGTGAGCCTTCCACTTGCGTGCGCCAGGCAATCTCACCGGTATTCACATCTAACGCCACCACATCGGCAAAGCTTGGGCGGGAGATAAATAAATGGCGACCATCGTTAGACGGAAACATGTCATCCACCAATTGGTGATGCCCTTCACCAATCACTTCTTTAATAAAGGTAGAGGTAATACGGCGTTTAATGTTGCTGGTTAATTCTTCCAGACGCTCGGCTTTGTCGGGTACCGCGTTAAGCTTTCTGATGCGCTCATAGGTATGAGGGCTATAGATATCTATGGTGCCATCCCAGTTATTACCGACCACGATAACGTCCTGTAGATTGGTGGCTTCCGTATTTAGATTCTCTGAGCTGATTTGCGCACTGGCCCATACACCGCTGGCAAGTAATAGGGTACCTGCGGTTAGCATTAACCTTTGCATCATTATTTTTACTGCTGTCATTTAAATTTCCCCTGAATCACGCCAACTAAATATTAGTTCGCGTACTGTGTGAATTTTATAAGTCTTATAATGCATTCACTTTATCAATTGGAGGCAGGGATGACATTGACGTGGCAGTCATTTAAATTGACCTTTCTGGCCAAAAAATTGGCTATTACCGCAGTCAAGTATGTAAGGGCTGGATTAACGATCACTCTTCCAGCGTGAGGCGAAATCATTTAGTGGAAGGAACAGCTCAATTAATTTCTCACCCTGTGCGGTTAAGGCGTAACCTGCATCGGCTGTTTTCACCACAAAATTGGCCTCACATAGGTCCTTTATACGAGCGTTGATGTTGGTGGGGGATAAGCCGTTGCATCGGCTTTGCAGATGGCGAAAGGTATATGGGCTTAGCTTTAATTCCCATAGAATTTTAAGTATCCATTTTTTACCCAGAATATCGATTAACTGCACTATGGGTCATGCTTTGATATTTAATAATTTTCCCCTGCATTATTTTTATAAGTGACACCTATGTCACGACTATGCCTAAAATACCCATAAAACAAGGCACTTCTTCTTTTCAAACGGCCGGACAGCCGTGGTTAGATTAAATGCACAGAGCCACCTTAACTAAATTACATTCTAGCTACCCACACTGGCAGTTTAAGTGCCTGTTAGCTTGTTGCTTTCATTGGAGGCTATTATCACCGAGTGACATAATTTAGAGCTGAAAACCTCACTCATCTTGAATCATATATAAGAGTGATAATTTAGTAACATCCCTTAGATATGGACTATATTTATAGAATCTTTTATGCGATTAATACCGAAAAAGATGACGTACTTAGGGATATCAACGGTGATTAAACCTTAAGCAGTTACTACATATATGCTTTTAATTTATAAGAGGCCCCATGGATACTCACCAACTTTCATTTGGCACTATTAATATTCTTAGAGAAGATCTAGCAGAAGTTATTATTGATGATGGCATCGAGGTGTGTTTAGAGCAGGTGAATGAGGCGGACGAATTTTTAGCTCATTACCTACAAGCACCATTCTCACTATTATTTAATAAGAAAAATAAATATTCATTTGAGTTTAATGCGCAACTTAAATTAGGCACAGTAGCAGGACTTAATGCGGTAGCGGTTATTTGTTATAACAAGACAACCAATACCCTTACAAAAGTGTTAAGTAGTGGCGTACCCAGATCGGTAAAATGGAATATGGAAACTTTCTCGAATAGAGCGGATGCCCTTGTCTGGTTAGAAGGGCAGCAACAGAACAAAGTAAGAGAGTAAAAATATATAAATTCGTTGTAGCTTTATTTAGAAGGGAAGCGGGAAAGAAAGTGAGGCTGGCTAACTTGGTGTTTACTAATATCCTTTTTGAATATAGATGGAATTTTATATTGCTTTTTATTAAGAGAAAATGAGCTACAGTGAATAAATTCTCGTTGATAAATATTCACTAATGAAAGACCTTGTATTTGACAGGTTGTAGAAATGAAAATTTTACTCATTCCCCTTGTATTACTCCTATCGCATATAGCATTTGCCTCTACGGCTATTAACATTCACCCTGATGAAAATTATCAATTGGTTAAAGATGTTGATTTTTTAATGGATGAAACAAATGCCCTAGATATTAATAATATACAAGATAATGCTAATTGGAGTAAAGTTAAACGGCGTAATATTAATTTTGGTTTTATTAAAGGTACCCTTTGGTTAAGATTTAAAGTGGTTGCCCAGGTAGACAGCGCGTGGGTGTTATATATCTATTACCCGCTTCTGGATCACCTTGAAAGCACAGGTATTATAAATGGCAAGGTAGGTGAAACCATTGTTACTGGAGATCAAGTTAAATTTACAAATAGGCCTGTTAATAACCCCGGATTTGCATTTCCCTATAAGCTAAAAAAGTCAGATGTATTAGAAGTGTATTTAAAGGTGAATACATTAGGCGCAGCTGAGGTCCCTCTTAACCTCGTGAGCGAAGAAGAATTTAGTGGTATGGAAACCGTTAGGAACTTTTTGTGGGGATGGATGAACGGTATTTTTATTGTCATGTTGCTTTATAATTTATTTATCTATTTTGTGGTGCGTGAAAGAGTCTATCTGTTTTACGTTATTTGTGTATTAACCAATGTGATTTTTTTGGGGGTGTTTAATGGCACTTGGTTTCAGTATGGGTGGCCAAACACACCTGAGTTTAATCACCCTTTATTTTCGTTTCTTAATGGGTTTATGTATTTCATAACCTTGTTGTTTGTTGTTGAGTTTTTACAGATATTTGAGCGTAAAGCATGGTATCGAATATATTTCAAATATCTGCTTGTAGGGTTGGCAATGCTGCCAATTTTAAGCCTGTTTATGACGTACCAAACTATTGTGTTAATAGAAGTGCTTGGTGCGCTCATGATGAATCTGTCAGGGTTAGCGATTGGTGTGTACTTGTCTATAAAAGGGGAGGCATTAGCAAGGCTATTTACGCTGGCCTGGAGCATGTTTATGATAGGCTTGATATGTACAAACCTTAAAAGTTTTGGTTTATTGCCTAGTAATTGGTTTACTATTTATGCATTTCAGTTTGGATCATTTATTGAGGTGACGGTATTATCCATGGCTTTGGCTTACCGTATTGACGCTGCAAATACTGAAAAATCTAAAGCACAAAAAGAAAATATTCAGAATCTACAACGTTACCAAAATTTATACAGCGGATCACTGTCTGGACAGTTTCAGATGGATTTTGAAGGTACACTGTTAAATGTTAATCCGGCCTTTTACAAAATGTTAGGGTATTCGTCAGAAAATGAACTGCTTTCTTTATCTAAAGACGAACGTAATAAAAAACTTGATATTAAACAAGATGCGTATCAAGTGTTTTTTGAAAATCTAAATAACAAGACTGAATTAGTTAGCTTTGAATCTAGATTGGCCGACAAAAACAAAGAAAAAAAATGGTATTCAATAACTATGGTGGGGGTTAGAGGCGAGCAGGGTGAGTTAAAATATTACGAAGGATCCATGATTGGCATTAATGAATTAAAGGAAAATGAACGCATAGAAATAAATGCCGTGAAAGATAAAATGGTGGCAATGGAACACTTAGTAATTGGTATTTGTCATGAAATGAATACCCCCTTGGGTGTGGCGACAACAGGATTAAGTCATCTGGTTCAAGGTAGCGAAGAATTAAGTAAAATATTTAAATCGGGAGAGCTGACTAAAGCCAAATTTACTGAATTATTAAATGAGGGCGGCGAAGCCATTTCAATAATAGATGAAAATTTGGATAGACTTAATGTTCTTATAAAACGGTTTAGGGATATATCTATTTTACAACGTAATTACAATATAATGGAATTTGATCTTAAGTCCTTACTTGAAACGCAGGTATTGCTTGAAAGCAGGGTGTTGGACGAACACAACATTAGAGTAAACTGCCCTGCCGATATTACCATTAAAGGGTATCCTCAAGCGTTGTCCGATATGTTTAAGCAGTTTATTAATAATAGTATCCGTCATGGTTTTTTGAATGAATTTAGTGGAGAGATAGAAATCTCAGTAAATGTAGAGAAAAAGGATGTGGTGATTGTGTATAACGACAATGGTATTGGTATTCCGCTTGCAAAACATAAAGAGATATTTAATCCATTTTATACTACTCAAAGAGGCTCTAGTGAAAACATAGGGCTTGGCATGTTCCAAGTATTCAATATTGTCACACAACTGTTTAAAGGGGATATTAATGTTAATGATGTAAATGAGGGTTTTGAATTGGTAATCCGTTTCCCTATTAAATCGGCTTGAGGATTTCTGCTTGTTTGGGGGTGATACACTGAGCTCATTAGGTACTCATTAACGATACAGTGTCCATGTGTCATCGCCACCAGTACTGACTTGGTACTTAACTCCATCACGCATATCATCTTCCTATTTAAAAAACACATAAGAATAAGCACTAGTATTATAGCCGAATTTTTTATTTAACCATGTTTATAGCACTAAAAAAGGGCCTTCTAAGAAGGCCCTTTTGTGTGTTTTCTATTTATTAACCCGTGCAGGTTAATTCAAAAATGCAAACTTAGCGATGAACAAGGCGGTTAACGCCCAAACCCCTTTAGAGACTTGATCGGACTTACCGGTTCCTACTTTTAATACAGTGTAGGTGATAAAACCAAATGCGATACCGTTAGCAATAGAGAAGGTAAACGCCATCATCACTGTGGTACAAACCGCAGGTACGTATTCGGTTAAATCTTCCCAATCAATTTTAGCCAACGAGCTCATCATTAACATAGACACATAAATTAACGCGCCATCGACTGCAAAACCTGGCAGCATTTTAGCTAACGGTAAAAAGAACATACCGACTAAGAACAACACGCCAATAACAACGGCGGTTAAACCGGTGCGGCCACCAACCGATACACCGGCGGCTGATTCAACGTAAGAAGTCACGGGCGGGCAACCCACGGCAGTACCAATAACAGATGAAACTGAGTCGGCTTTTAAAGACTTGCTTAAACCTTCAATATTGCCGTCCTTGTCTTGTAACTTAGCACGATCGGCAACGCCCATTAGCGTACCGGCAGTATCAAACATGTTTACAAACAAGAAGGTAACAATCACCGGAATCATCGCTACTTCAAGAGCGCCCATAATATCGGCTTTCCAAAAGATAGGCTCAAGTGCGGCAAAGTCAGGAACGGCCAATAAACCGTCTGACGGGAATATCACAAATCCGGTGGCAGGTGCCCAAGCCTTAGCTTCTTCAGCTACTACAAAAAAGTCTACAGGTAGAACAGCTGTCATCAAGAAGGCAATAGCAGTGGTAGCGGCGATGCCAATAAGTACGGCACCAAATACATTACGGTAGCTCAGTACAGCAATAAGTAAGAAACTTAAAAAACCAAGAGCAGGCGCTTCTGGGCCAAATTTACCAAAACCAAAATGCGATAAATCGGCAAGAGCCAGAGCGTTATCTGGGTTAGGCACGATGATGCCAGTGAAACGTAAACCAATGAAACCTAAAAATAAACCAACGCCAGCGGTCATGGCTAAGCGTAAGCTCATGGGAATACTGTCTAACATCCATTCTCTTAAGCGGGTTACGCTCATTAATACAAATAATACCCCGGACAAAAATACCGCGCCCAAGGCAACTTCCCAGGTGTAGCCCATAGAGCCCACTACCGTGAAGGTGAAAAAGGCATTTAAACCCATGCCCGGAGCAAGTCCCACCGGCCAATTGGCGTAAAGGCCCATTAAAATAGTGGCAATGGCGGCACCAATACAGGTGGCCAAAAACAATCCGTCAAAAGGCATGCCGGTTTTAGACATGATAATTGGGTTAAGGAACATAATATAAGACATGGTCACAAAGGTGGTTAGGCCAGCCATCATCTCGGTTTTAGGGGTGGTGTTGTGCGCCGACAGCTTAAAAACCCGCTCGAGCAAACTATTCAGTTTATTCATCTTGGGCTGGTCGGAGGCTTGATTAACCTGTTCCATAACTACAGTTCTCGGTTGTTTAATTTAATTGGCCGCTTTTTTTGTTATAGGGAGCGACTTCCATAAGGTATATAGGCTCACAATAAGGCTATTTACCGGCTGATTAAGTGGAAAGGAAGCAGTATCGGACTTACCTTTCAAAATCTTGACCGAGTGTACAGGTTTAAGTGTAAGATGAAAGAGAGGATAAAAGGCCAAAAACTCATTGTGGCCGTACAGTGATGGTTTAACTGAGGACTTTTATGGCCGACATCTTAAACACTGGGGCAGAAAGTCCAGCATTGTGGGCCCCTTGCAGCTATAATTGCGCCAGAATCTATTTTTGAGAGAAAGAACATGCGAGTGTGCGGCGTAGAGTTAAAAGGTGGCGAAGCCATTATTTGTGTAGTGGGCCACGAAAAAGGTGCCTTTAGCGTCAGCGAATTACGTCAACGTATGTTTGCGGTGACGTCTTCACGACCCACCGACAATATTCGTGAGTTTCAAGATGATTTTGAAAAACTCATGGAAGACTACAAAGTTGACGAAGTGGTGATCATTGAACGTGATCAAAAGGGTAAGCATGCGGGTTCTGCCACAAGCTTTAAGTTGGAAGCGGCTATTCAGCTTTTGAACATGCATGTTTCTACGATTTCTAGCGCCACAATTAAAGAGCAGATAAAACGCAATCCATTACAAGCTGATATTGATGAGTTGGGATTAAAGAAATTTCAACACACTGCTTTCAGAGCCGCATACGCGTTTCAAAACCAGTCTATCTATTTAAGTGAACGCGCCGAAGACTAATCTTCGCTTTGCGTAAGGCTTAAACGTTCTGTTTAGGCCTTTCTTCTAACCTGTTTTTTAGCCATTCACGCCAGTAATTGCTATAAATCGTTCTAGCTTTAGTCTTAATACGTCACTAATTTAATTTTTTCTGCAAACTTAAGTGCTCCGTAATGACTTCCAAGAATACGTGTCTTTGCTGAATTCTCTATATTTTATAGGCAATTTTCTAGCAGTAAGCACTCACTTAATTTTCTGAGTGTTTTCATTGTTAGTAAGGTGTCTACAGGGCAGGGATTTAGCGGGGCTTTGTAATCATAGGGGCTTTATACCCACCATAATTAAAGCACTGTTACTTAAAAAATGTGAGTAATGGCCATGTCTTAAAATAGGTAAATAGGATGGAAAAAGTGTGCAAATATGGCAAGTTTTATACTGTGACAAAAAACTGATTGCCAAAAAAATCTCATGTGCTTTAATACTGGTTATATTTACAGTAATTTAGAATCTTGGCCCTTAACCGAATAAGTGCCAACTCTTAGCAGAATTATAAACAGGTGAGAAAATGGATCAGAATCGTCAAAAAGCACTCGATGCCGCGTTAAGCCAAATTGAACGTCAGTTTGGTAAAGGGGCCGTCATGAAAATGGGCGATCAGCCAATTGAAGCGATTCCTGCTGTGTCTACCGGTTCATTGAGTCTAGATATTGCCTTAGGCATAGGCGGCTTACCTTATGGCCGTATAGTTGAAGTTTACGGACCAGAATCTTCAGGTAAAACGACTTTGTGTTTGTCGGTATTAGCACAGGCGCAAAAGCAGGGTAAAACCGTTGCCATCGTAGATGCCGAGCACGCTTTGGACCCATTATACGCTGAACGCTTGGGTGTAAACCTAGATGAGTTATTGGTGAGTCAGCCAGATACGGGCGAGCAGGGCCTAGAAATTGTAGACAGCCTAGTGCGTTCAGGCGCTGTTGATATTGTGGTAGTGGATTCGGTAGCAGCTTTAACACCTAAAGCTGAAATT
>MAAB01007750.1_pt1 | contig 11973 bp, 10 predicted proteins | sample 1115991 | NCBI WGS metagenome assembly MAAB01 (sample SAMN04961124, study PRJNA320927) | seawater metagenome | isolation source: sample BD02T18 sea water enriched with oil for 18 days | place: USA:Gulf of Mexico | collected 2013-07-27
TGTTTAACAGCCACCAAAGGCCATTGTACTGAATATGGTATTAAAACGCGTGTTATGGACTCACCAAAACAAGCCGTTGATGTTGTTAATGTATTAGCCCTAAAGTCACCCGATGTCATTAAAATTGTATATAGCCAGCATGGCAGGTTACCTTCGATTGACAAAGCCACTTTAACTGCGGCGATTGATGCCGCGAACAAGCACAACATTAAGACCATTATTCATATTAGCTCAATTGATGATATGCGGGATGCCATTCTTGCTGGCGCCAGTGCGTTAACTCATATACCCGATGATAAAGAAATACCCGCTAGTATTGCCGAGTTAATGGTGGAATATAATGTCGTGAGTATTCCAACGTTGACCGTGGATACTGATTTGGCTGACTTTATTAAGTCCCCAGAAATTTTAGCGACCCCATTAGCAATAAAGCTAGCGAATGAAGAAATAAGAGCAAGTTACACACTTGAAAATCTTAAATGGAACTCAGCGCGACTTGAAGAGTTAAGCGCTCGAAGTCAACATTATTATCGCTCAGTAAAAACATTAATTGATGCTGGCGTAACCATTCTTACCGGCTCAGATTCTGGTAATTATGGCACCATACAAGGTTATTCTGTGCATAGGGAAATGATTAAGCTGGTTCAGTCAGGTATGAGTACATGGCAGGCGCTAGCTGCGTCGACCACCGAAGCGGGAAAATTTCTGGGTAAAAGTTATGGTGTTAATGTCGGTGACGAAGCCAATTTAGTGATGTTGAATGCTTCACCTATTGATGATATTACCAATAGTCAGAAAATTGCCATGGTTATTCATCATGGCAAAATAGTTGAAGGTGACTTTAGCGAGTAAATCGCTTTATCTGATTTTGATTTTGATTTTGATTTTGATTTTCACTTTGCAATGCAATTAAATAAAAATGGATATATCTATTGATAATGAATTAATCACAACAGGAGTTACTTAACTAAGTGTTTGTTATTTAAATATTAGTAAATGTTGGTTCAATTTATGCTCTTCTTTTATTACAGCGGTTTTTGTGATCACATCGTGTGGTTACTATTAGGAGGCATTTATGCGTAATCAATTCACTTTATCAATTATGACAATGACCATTTCTGTAGCACTTTTAAGCATCTCAATCATAGGCAATGTAGGCCTATATTATTTCATTTTACAATAACATTGGCGCAGCTAGGCTGATAACACTACCTACAGGCAACATTGTGGTTAGTATTATTATCTAAACAAAATCAAGATGCGCCTGAAAATTGGCTGCCAGCACCCTGCTTGTCAGTCAGTTGTCATTCAAACGTTATGGCATTATTGCTAAGTATTTAAACTAAGCAATAATGCGATAACAGCTGCACATTGTGAGGCATAAGTTACTGCCGCACCGGCTTGTCTTAAAATAGGCTTTTTACCTAACATTCCGTATGCATGAATGATTCTCGATAAGGTGAAAACTATTACCAGGGCAGACATTATATTATTTGATGCACCGGTGAAAACTAATGAGATCATAATCAAAGCATATATTGGCACTTGTTCTGTACCGTTGGCATGCACTCTGATGGCTTTCATTAGCGCTTTATCACCGCTATCGCCCCAAGCGACCTTTTGCTTGAGTCGTAATCTTGAGACATTAATAGAAAACAACAAAAGCATTGTGCTATTTGCTGCGATAAAAATGATAAACCAATAATAATCCTGCATCATACTTCCTTATTTATGATTGTTGCTTGCAATTCATCTTGATAGTAACGTTTTTCTAGTATCGGAATCCATTTTCTCAATTGCATATCTAATCGTAGGTCGAGTCATTGCCGCATAGTTTTTTTCAATATAGTTAATGACAGCGTCCTGGTGTTGTAATGATGTGACTTTAAGTAACCAGCCAATACTTTTTTGCACAAATTCATCATCATCACTGATAAGTAAATCACAATTTTGAAAGATAAGTTTTATATCTAAGTAATAGGTCGATTTCGCCATTTTTCTTTTAATAAACTTTACCCAAACTACGTTACTGGCTCGCCGGCACCATGATACTTTTGAGTAGGCCCAATGTTGTGTTTTGTCGATTAAATAGGGACGAGAGATTAAAAATTGGTAGATTGTTTTTATGCACAAATCGTCTACTAAAGACCAATTGTTGGCGTAGTTTTCTAACCAATATTCAAAACGTGCTAATAAGTCGTCATCAAAGTGTTTCTTAACAAACTTATTGATCAGGCCAAATGCTACCAGCTTTTCCTCATTGTATTCAGCATGTTCTAGCAGATATTCAGTAATGGAAAGTACTTCTTTGGGAGTAAGTAGAGTATGTTTTTGATGGAAGTCGGCGATGACTAATTTTATATCGGCTGCATTAGCACCAATACAATGGATGCCGTTTGGAAAATAACGGCGGCTTGCATCAGCCTTTTCAATGGTACTGATTTGCTTGAGGCTATTTTTGATTTCTATCAAATAGCGTGCATGCTGAACCGTCATATTAGTCTGCTTATTTATTCTTCTTAGCAATAATATAAACATGCTTTTCAGGGTATTGGTCTAACTCCAAATGAAGCAAATTTAAGCCATTATTTATCAGTATTTGCACATTCTCATTAATGCCAATTGAACTATAGTAGAAAACATCATTGCGCCATTCTCCTGTATTTTCTCCAATAGCATTACCAAAAGTATAAAGAAGCACGCCCTCTTTATTTAATAAACTACAAAGCTTGTTTAATACGGGTTTTTGCATCTTTAATGGCAAATGGAAAATACTGTCCCATGCATAGATAAAATCAAATTTTTGCTCGGTCTGCCATGTACAAATATCAGCTAAGATAAACTGTTCATCAGGATGGTTATTTTTGGCAAGTTTGAGCATTTCTTTTGAGATATCAATGCCGGTTACCGAAGCGCCTTTATCTTTTAAATGATGGATAAACCTACCACCAGCACCACAGCCAACATCTAAAGCATTGATATTACTTGAGCAGAAGCCTAGTGCTTTTTCGAATTGTGCTATGCCATAGTCAGAATTAATATGACGGTCTTGCCACCAAGTAGCAATTTTGTTGTATTTTTCAGCCAATATATCAGGTTGCATTCTTAAGGTTCCTATCGGCAAATATAATTTAATTTACGGCTTAGTGGTTGTGACTTCTTTAAGTAACATAGCTAAAAATATGACCATGAAAATAGCAAAGAAATCAATTAAATAACCCTGTCCATTTGAAAAATCCCCTACTGGGAAAGAGACAGTTATTGGTGCAAAGTTCGGCAATAAGCTATCCGTTCCTATGCTTCGTATACATTGCGAGATAAAAAATAATAGTGAAATGACTATGGCAATTCGACTGCGAAGCCATGCTCCGTATGCCCCGTAGGCAGGTATTAATCCATAAAGTACGATACCAATGAGCAAACTAAAATTACTGTCAAAACCAACATATATTATGCCGATAAAGCCGATCAAACTATAGAGAGCAAGGATTGAGCTTGCCACGTTGAACTTCATATATCCCTCTTAACGAATTAGACAGCTCTAGGTGCGATCGGATGACTAGGGTTTAATTGTAGTAAATCCCATAAGTTACCATAAAGATCTTCAAAAACGGCTACTGTGCCATAGTCTTGCTCTTTTGGTGATCTAATGAATTTTATACCCTCAGACACCATCCTATTATAATCACGCCAGAAATCATCGGTATTCAAAAAAAGGAAAACTCGACCGCCAGTTTGATTGCCGACAAAATCATCTTGTTCAGGCTTTGATGCACGGGCTAACAATAAGGTCACACCATTAGAACCGGGTGGCGATACAACGACCCAACGTTTATCTTGCTCTGGTTGGTAAGTATCTTCAATAAGCTCAAACTTGAGCTTATTGACGTAAAACTCAATGGCTTCGTCATAATCTTTTACCACGATGGCAATGTGTACTATTGATTGTTTCAAGCATCATACCTTGTGACATTTAACTGCTTTTACATTAACGTAGTAAACTAACTTGTTCAATAAGTTACCCAGTCTTTGTCAATATATAGTAAGGGTAAAAGCACATGTTCTATAAAGCACAGTGTTAGTTAGGATATTCCATGATTTTATTGTCGCCAAAGTTATAGGTAAACGTATATAGTGAACTTAGCGACAAAATATAATAGAAAAATAAAAACAATAAAGTATCTTAAAGCTTAACGCTAAGGGAAAACAATGGAAGAAAAACAGTCGTATTGGCAAGAAAATCTTCGCTTGATATTCATCTGTCTTGCTATCTGGTTTGTGGTGTCATTTGGTTTTGGTATCTTACTAGTAGAGCCATTAAATGAGTTCCGTCTAGGTGGCTACAAACTAGGTTTCTGGTTTGCTCAGCAAGGCTCTATTTATACTTTTGTTGGTTTGATTTTTTGGTATACAAAAAAAATGAACCAACTTGATAAAAAATATAATGTTGAGGAGTCGTAAATGGATGAATTAAAGCTCTATACCTATATTGCGGTATTTGGTTCTTTTGCGATGTATTTTGCTATTGCCTGGTGGGCTCGTGCCGGTTCTACCAGTGATTTTTATGTTGCTGGTGGTGGTATTACTCCTTTGCAAAATGGTATGGCGATTGGTGCAGATTGGATGAGTGCTGCGTCATTTCTTTCGATGGCCGGAATGATTGCCTTTTTAGGCTACGGCGGCTCAGTTTTCTTAATGGGTTGGACCGGTGGTTATGTCTTATTAGCCATGCTTCTGGCGCCATACATGCGTAAACACGGTAAGTTCACGGTACCTGAATTTATTTCTGATAGATATTATTCAAAAACTGCCCGCGTGGTTGCGGTTGTTTGTTTAATCATCGCTTCGTTAACGTATATTATTGGTCAAATGAAAGGGGTCGGTGTCGCCTTTTCCCATTTCTTAGAAGTTGAATATGAGAATGGCTTATACATAGGCATGTTTGTTGTCTGGGTTTATGCCGTACTTGGTGGTATGAAAGGCATCACTTATACACAAATTGCCCAATACTGCGTGTTAATTTTTGCTTATACCATTCCGGCAGTGTTCATCTCTTTACAACTAACTGGCAACCCAATTCCTCAATTAGGTTTAGGTTCTACACTAGCTGATGGCAGTGGTGTTTATTTATTGGATAAATTAGATAGGGTAGTCACTGATTTAGGTTTTAAAGAGTACACCACAGCTAACATGGGCGGCACGATAAATATGTTCGCCTATACCTTGTCGTTGATGATAGGTACGGCAGGTTTACCTCACGTCATTATGCGCTTCTTCACAGTGCCTTCAGTGCAAGCCGCTCGGTCTTCAGCAGGTTATGCCTTGGTCTTTATCGCGTTACTTTACACCGTGGCTCCAGCCGTTGGCGCTATGGCTCGTTTAAACTTGATGAATACCATTGAGCCGGCAGCGGGTCAAAATATGGATTATGCAGAACGTCCTCAGTGGTTTAAAGATTGGGAGAAAACAGGTTTACTAAAATATCAAGACAAAAATGGTGACGGTAAAGTGCAATATACGGCGAATGAAGCTAGCAATGAAATGGTAAAAGTTGACCGTGACATTATGGTATTGGCTAACCCGGCCATTGCCAATTTACCCAACTGGGTTATTGCCTTGGTTGCTGCCGGTGGTTTAGCCGCTGCACTGTCAACCGCCGCAGGTTTGTTACTTGCGATATCTTCATCGATATCTCATGATTTAATGAAAGGCATTCTCACCCCTGATATGTCGGAGAAAAACGAACTACTTGCCGGTCGAGTGGTGATGACCTTATCCATTTTTGTTGCTGGTTATCTCGGTTTAAATCCGCCTGGTTTTGCCGCAGGAACGGTGGCTCTCGCTTTTGGTTTAGCAGCATCAAGTATATTTCCAGCATTAATGATGGGGATCTTTGCTAAGAAAATGAGCGGCACTGCCGCAGTGTGGGGAATGTGCTCAGGTATCGGTGTCACTATGTTGTATGTATTCCAGCATAAAGGAATTATGTTTATCCCTGGTACTTCATTCTTAGGTGATATGGGGGCTAATTGGTTCTTAGGTATTTCTCCAAACGCCTTTGGCGCAGTTGGAGCCATTGTTAACTTTGCGGTTGCCTTTTTGGTTCTAAGAGTGACTGGCCCAGCACCAGCACATATTCAACAAATGGTTGATAACTTTCGTACACCTCATGGCGAAATTACGACAGCACATAACCATTAGCAAGATGTCTCAATAATTAAAAACTGTTATTCAAATGAATAGCAGTTTTTTTTATTGCTAGCTCCCCGTATATTTTAGGTTACGTTATGAATCGACATACAAAAGTAGCAGTGTTTATTGCTCCCGTTTTAATGTTGTTGGGTTATGTTTTATCCGACATTTATATGGAAAATGAAGCAAGTAAAAGCAAAGTCATTGCATTAACTGTATTGGGTGATTGTGATGTTAAAAACCAGAAGTGCAAGCTTAAATCCGGCGAATTTGAAGTGAACGTGTTGGATGGAGATGGTATCACCACCGTTAATTCTACCTATCCACTAGATACAGCAACTTTGTTTTTGGTTGATAAAAATAGCGAAACAATACCCTATCAATTGGGCATGAAAGACAGCCCTTATTATTGGAAACGTGAAACACCCCTAGGGAGTTATATTCAAAACAAAGGTGATCGTTATCAACTGAGAATCATTGTCGAAATAAAAGGTGGGAAATATTTCGCCGAATTTTATACTCAAACAAACTAACCCCAAGTGTCAGTTTTTTTTACAATCTATGTATGTTAATTATTTGTAAATATTTTGTTAGCGTCTAATCTATTAAAATGTAATGCATTTTATATTGAGGTATGCATATTGCATTATTGTACAAATCAAGAGAGTTCTTCATTTAATGGGAGGTTTTGTGAGCCATTCTTCTATTCAAAATCTAAAAAGTATTTTGGTTGCCATATTATTGTTATTTATCAGTTCATTTGCCATTGCGGGTAATTTCAATGTTGATGGTTGTTTTGGCTGTGACAATGAAACATATGATGTTGGCTTTAACGTTGAGTTTGACGTAAATGGTAATCCAGCTAACGGCTTTTTGTTTTTAGGACAATCAGGCAATACTCAGTACATGTATTTTCAAATGCCTTTGGAGTTTGTTGATACCGCTTATGGAGATGAGTCCTTGGCTCATGGTTGGAGTGATATTCGGTCATTTGATAAAATCATTGGCAGTGATAGATTGATCGATTTCAGATTCCCAAATGGCGGTGATGAAATTCAAGTTGATATTGATGTATTGGCTTGTATTGATGAATGCGTGAAGAACAAAAAATCAAAAGTTTATGATGATAGTTCAAATACTTACCAATCATCAGGTTATGAAGATTGGGGAGGTAAAAATAAATCAGACGGTGATGATTATGGTACTGATGCAGCAGGCTTTTTTTCCAGTATAAAAACGTCGATGGATTATAATGTCGGTTTACAAGGTTTTAATTCTTTGAATTCTGGCGCGACAGGTAGTGATGCTGAAAAATGGGTTTATCACTATGGTTTTGAATTTGAATTTAAAGAAAATGTTTTTGCATTTGGGCAAAACATTAACGGTTTAAGTGCTAATAGTTTGAGTGCTTATTTACAGCTAGGTGATTCTCATGCATCAAGTGCAAAAGATGGCCCCAATACCGCGCCAACTACCGTAGGTGGTCGCTGTGATGCGGATTGTTTGCCTGGCCCTACAAATGCTCCAGAACTGACACCTGTTACAGAGCCAACTTCAATCGGTATTTTTGGTTTGGGCATTATTATATTAGCCCTAGCTTCTCGAAAACGTCGTTTAAATTAATAATCTGCATTATATAACTATATTCATTAAAGGATTATTATAAAAAGCACTGCAATTTGCAGTGCTTTTTAATATGCTGGCAATTGTTCTACTTTTTATAGGGCTTCAGTTATGAACCAAGATGCATCTCGATGCTCCATTTTGTTCTCTCATTTTGCTGTTATTGTTATTTCCTTGATATTTTTATCAAATGGCTTCGTGCATGCTCAAGATCATGAGGTCAATCAAACAGCAGCGAACCTTAATTTTGAAAAAGCGCTAATTAGTTTTGAAGAGCAAGATTACCGCACTACGATGATTCATTTAAAAAATACCTTTCAGGATCAGCGGAAACATTTAGCAGGGCGAATTTTATATGCCAAAATACTATTGGCTCATAACAACGGCCTTGCTGCTGAAATAGAATTGAATTATGCCAATGATCTAGGCGCTGACTTAAATCTTATTCGTCCATTGCAAGCCAAGGCATTGTTATATCAGCAAAAATTCACTGAAGCATTAGAGGTCACCTTACCAGGAAAGCGAAACATAAGTTTGGAAACCGAGTTGGCTTATTTGCGTGGACAGGCTTTTATCGGTTTAAATAAATTTGTTTTTGCCGAAGAAAGTTTTGATTATGTCCTTAGGCTTAATGCTAAACATAACTTAGCCTTTTTAGGTAAAGCTCAAGTATTTCTTGCCCGTAAGCAATATAAACTAGCAGCACAATTTACCGATAAAGCTTTGCTTGGCTATAACATCCCAGAAAGAGCTCGCATCATTCGAGCGAAGTTATTTTTAAACGAAGGTAACACCGACGCGGCACTTGAACAATTAAACAAAGCGATCACCGTTAATGCTGATTATTTGGCCGCGAGGATGCTTAAAGCTGAAATTTTATTATCACAAGGTGATATTGAGCTTGCTGAAGCTGATATTAACTACATTCTTGATAGAGCACCAAAAGAGCCGCAAACCAATTATTTAAAAGTCGTTGCCGCAACGAAGAAAGGTCAAACGGAAGAAACAGATCAAATACTTTCTAAAATTTTAGAGACATTAAGTGCATTACCTGAAGGAGTCAGGCGGGAAAATCCGCAATATCTTTATCTTGCCGGCTTTATCCTTTATAAACAAAATAACTTGGTTGAAGCCGCCAATTTCTTTAATCAATACTTAGATGGCGTTAACGACTACCGCGCTATAGTTATGCTCGGTGAAATTGAACTAGCTCAACGGAAGTTCAGAAGTGCTAGAAACCTATTATTGAAAGCAAATCGTAACTTTCCAAACAATGAAACGATATTAAATTTATTAGCAGCAAGCTTTGCAGGTGGAGAGCAGTATGAAGATGCGCAACGCTATTATATTGAGTCACTGCAAATCAATCCAAATAACCCAAGTGTCGTATTGCAATTAGCACGAAGTTATATTGCCCAAGAAAAATACAGTAAAGCTATAAGTTTGTTGTTAAAAATAGAACAAGCGTTTCCCCATATGATGCCTGCATTATTAGCGCTCAATTTGAGTTTTAATGGGCTTGATGATTTTAAAAAAGCAATAGAACGCAGTCAAAAGCTTATCGAAATAACACCTGAAAATGCCTTGTTTCAATTTCTTCACGGTCAGAATTTGAAGGAAAATAGACAATTCAATGAGGCCAAAAATGCCTATGGTAGAGCTATTACATTGGCGCCTGATTATGTTGTTGCTAAAATCGCTATCAATGATTTGTTAGTTATTAATGGAGAAACAACACAAGCAAAAGAGAATTTAGCCTCCTTACTTGAGCAGTACCCTAAAAACCTGCATATATTGCAATCGTTAGCTTTACTACATCAGTCATTAGAAGAATATAGTGACAGTATTTTATGGTTAGAGAAAATACTCGCTGAAGATATTGTAAATGTTGATGCCTTAATCGTTTTAGAGCAGGTATATCGAAAAACAGGCCAGCTAAATAAAGCGCAAATAAAGCTAGAGCATGCGTTAGAGAAACAGCCAATTGCAAAACTACATCAGCTACTTGGTGGTGTGTATTTAACGCAGCGTAAATTTTTGCCTGCAATTGAGCAATATCAAAGTTATGTAGAAGTGGCTAAAAATAGAGGTTATGCCTTGTTGGTTTTAGCGAATGCACAAATTACTACCAAGGATATTAGTGGTGCAATTTCATCGTTAAAGAAATCGCTTGTTTGGGATGATAATGCGGTATCAACGCATATTTTATTGACTAAATTATTGATGGCTAATGGTCAGTTAGAACATGCATCAGAGCAAATTAAATTCATTCGTGTAAAAGATAACAGTAGCGCTATTGCTGATTTATTAGCCGGTGATTTACAATTCAAACAGCAACACTTTAGAAAAGCGCTTTCTTTCTATCAAAAAGCATTAAAAGTAACCCCATCAACGGCAAGCATTCTAGCGTTATATCGAACGTATAAAAAACTGCATAAACATGACAAAGCAGAGCAATTATTAATTGCGCAGATTGATCGGTCAAAACAATTAAATATTAAGTTTGTTATTGCTTTAGCTGATATTTATCAGTTACAGCAACAAAACACAGAGGCAGTAAACCTTTATCAAAAAGCACTGAAAAGTTATCCAAATTCGCCTGTGATATTAAATAATCTAGCCAATAACTTAATTGAAGAAGGAGAAACTAAAAAAGCCAATGAACTTGCTCTGCGGGCTCTATCGGTTAGTCCTAACAATGCCACAATACTAGATACCTTAGCATGGTCACAAATTCAGTTGAATCAATATGATGTAGCGCTAACCAATTTACGAAAGGCTTTAGCAATTGACGCTGAAAATAACTCGATAAAATATCACTTAGCTATTGCGCTTGATGGATTAAACCGACGAAAAGCGGCACAAAGTTACTTGATTGAAGTGGTCGAAAGTAATCTACCATTTGAGCACAAAACTCAAGCTAAAAAGTTATTAGATACTTGGCTAGCAAGTAGTTAATTAAATAGGTAACAGTACTTTATTGAAAAAAATAGCGGCCACTATGCCGCTATTTTTGTTTAACATTTAATTTAAAGCTCAGTACTTAGCTGCTGTAGTTCTATTTGGTAACGTTGCCTTAATAAAGTCACGAATATCATCATTAGCGGCTTTTAAATCTTCATGGCGAAGATACATCATATGACCACTTTCGTAACCTTTAAACGATAACCTTGCTTTCATTTTACCACTAGGGTCTAACTGCCACATGGTATATTTCGCATCAAAGTAATTGGTAGCACCGTCGTAATAACCTGACTGGATCATGACATTTAAATAAGGGTTTTCTGCCATCGCTAAGCGTAGGTTCGCACCTGTGTGATTCTCTGTTCGATCCCAAGGGTGTACATTGCCAAACATGTTGTATTTGAGGTCGGTTTTATATGCTAACTCTTCTCGCAAATAATAATTAATTGCAGGCGTAAAACTGTGCAACCAAGAAGTTAACTCCGCATTGTAATCGGGACGTGAGCCACTCGATTTTTCATCAATGCCTAAATAACGTGAATCTAATCGACCAATAGTTTGTTCCCTATCACGCAATAATGCTTTCCAGAAGTAAGCAGGGCTAATATCTAAATTATTACGTAAAACCGTTTGTTTGCTCAAACCAGAATATTGCGCCACTTGCTCAGCAATAGACTGTTTTTCTCCATCGCTGATGAAAGCCCCTTTGGCTAATGCAGGTAAATATTTATTGATGGTGAAATTTTCAACTTCGGGTAGTAATTCAAGCAATGCTTTATTTTGTAATGAACCGTCTAATGCCTTGTGATACCAAGCAGCAGCGGCAAAATATGGTAAACGATTAGCTGCTTTCACAGGACCTTCACGTTTAATGCCAATATCGGTAGGTGATACTAGAATTACCCCGTTTATGTACATCCACTGACGATTCTGTAATTCCAGCGATAACCCTGACACTCTTGTTGTTCCATAACTTTCACCAATTAAATATTTTGGTGAGCGCCAACGGTTATTGCGTGAAACAAAGGTGGTGATCCAGTCGGCTAAATATTTTATGTCGGAATTTACGCCAAAGAACATTTTTTTCTGCTGTTCTTTTGATGGCATTTTGCCTTCTTTATCCGGTAATACTCGTGAATATCCAGTATTGACTGGATTAACAAACACCACGTCAGCAACATCTAAAATTGAATA
>MAAB01007751.1_pt1 | contig 11972 bp, 10 predicted proteins | sample 1115991 | NCBI WGS metagenome assembly MAAB01 (sample SAMN04961124, study PRJNA320927) | seawater metagenome | isolation source: sample BD02T18 sea water enriched with oil for 18 days | place: USA:Gulf of Mexico | collected 2013-07-27
ATAGGCTAATTTAGCTGCTACCCTTAAGTTTTTAACCGACAGGAAGTAAGCATGTATTTTTCGGCACTGAAAGTCGCCCTAGTGGTAGGGACAGTATTATTACTGATCAATCAGTACGACGCGATATTTTCTACTGCCGAGATACGCTGGCTTCCTGCGATATTAACTTACTGCGTACCTTTTGTGGTATTCCTGATGGGCCAAAGAAATGCAAGGGACGACTAAGCCAAACGGCCTCCAAAAGAATACAGTACATAGGCCTCTTCAAAGGGAAAATCTACAGATTCACTATTAGAGATTACATTTTCATTTAACGGCATAGGTTCTAGTGACTCATCCTGAGCCTGGTATATCTGCGAAAGCAATACCGCATAATTGATACTATTCAGCCAGTCCTGAGAGCGAAAACACTCACTCATACAATAGCTGGTATCAGCCTCTACAATTCCAATACGCTTTAAGGCTGACGCAATGCAAAAATACCAATATTCTAAAACCTCCGCAGTAAAAGCACTGACTAGTGGCTCAAATACATCAACATATAACTCTTTACGGTATCCCGCATGACTTTGCTTTCCTGAGGCGTTAATTAAATCTTGGCGCTCACTAAGTTCAAGAGTCGCGATGACATCTTCCGGTATATACAAGCCTTTAAGTTGAGCGTTTTCTGAAAGCATTTTAAAATAGACAATAGGGTCTTTATTGTCGGTTTTAACATCGGCCAGTTTTTGCTCCAATGCAACCCAATCTTCAGCCGTACTCATCCAACTAACTCTCCATTCAGTTGAGGCATCCGAAATAACTGGCTGCCACCATTAATGGTAAAATCAAAAAAATAACTCAGCGCAGACTGACCTTTAACTCGGCTGCCATGACTGCGATAACAAGCCTCACTAGCATCAACTGAGTTATCGATTTTAGTGCAATGAGGCGCCTCTTCTTGACCATCCATAGCTTTCACATAAAAAGCCTTTAATTGCAGTGAATCTCCTTCCTTCGAAGAACAAAATTGCCAGTCGATCGTACAATCTGGTATTAGCCTCTTATCAGATCCATCTAGATCAGCATTATGAACACCTTGCTCCGGCTTAGTCTCAGGGTTATGTGAGCCCTGCTGATACTTTAACTGAATAACAGGGGCAGCATCACTAATACTGTACTGCTCACGAACCTTTAAAGTATCGATATGCACAGACACATTAATGAAATGCTGCTTAACCTCCTGCAAAATATCTTTTTCTGAAAACTTACCCACAGCTCTAAGAGCATCCGCTAGCTCATGGGAATTTATCGAGTCAGCTTGAGAAGAGTGCATTGCATTAGCCCACTCACGTAAGTCAGCGCTTTGAACCTGCTGATGCATTTCAACAGGCAGGGTTTCAGAAGATGTCATTAACTGCTTAACGGCAGAAACCGCAGGCTCATGTGCTAATGTATGAAGCAAATTTAATAATATGTTGTAAGCAGCCAAAATCCTTTTCCTCAGTGCACAAGAACAAATCCATACCTTGAGTATATGTCTAGATAAGTAATCTTCAATATTCCCTCATTATTTCTCACCGCCCCCTTATTTTTTACTACACTAAATCAATAGGGTCGGCTTAATGAAACGGAATTACACGCCAAGTCGAAATGTCAGACGCATGCGATGCACTTTACAGCAGAAATAGCGATGAACAATAAATCAGGAATGGATACCTTAACTCAACGGAATGGACTGACAGAAAAGCTGGCAGATAGCTTTTCTGAATCACTATTCGTTACTACCCGCTTCAATATTTTCAATAGTTTATTACTGGCGGGCTTTATTGTTCCGCTCGCCTATATTGCTGTTCATTATGTTTCTGATGATGACCTTTTTGAAAGTTTTTTCGCCTGCAACCCTTACATCACACAAGCGCCCCCTTCTCACCTCCCAGCAGGCACATCCTGCCAAGTCGTGACAGCTCTACAGACGAGTGATCTTCAAAAAGGCATCGATGTCTCTCACTATCAAGGAGACATCCTATGGAACAAGGTTGCAGCCAGCGGAAAAACTTTTGCAATAGCCAAAGCCACTGGGGGCAAAGACTACACAGATCCACACTTTACCGAGAACTGGTACGGTATACGCCGCCACGACATGATTCGAGGGGCTTATCACTTTTTTTATGCGGGTGACGACCCAGTAAAACAAGCCGAGCATTTTCTAGCAACCGTAGGAGAAATACGAAGAAGCGACCTGCCTCCTATTCTAGATGTAGAAATCACCGACCAAGTACACACCAAAGTACTGGTGGAAAATACCCTGATCTGGCTAAAAAAAGTAGAACAAGCAACTCAACGTAAACCGATCATATATACCGATGCAGCCTTTGGCCAAGAGTTTCTAACAGACCCAAGGTTTGGTCAATATTATCTGTGGCTAGCAGATTACAGTGTCGAAGACCCTAAGCCGCCGCAAGCTTGGAACAACAAGCAGTGGTTTTTATTGCAGCACTCTCAAGATGGAAAGGTAGGCGGTATTAAAGACGATGTTGACTTAAGCCACTATCAAGGTTCTCTTGAAAACCTCAAAGCTTTTATACAGCAGTCCAACCTGTGAGTAAGACATGAGTACTCCAGAAGCAACAAACAATACAGAGCGCCACCTTCATCTTTATGTTGGGCCTAGCTCTGATAAAAAAATAACACAAGATAATAAAAAAAATACGAGTAACGACAGACCAGTAGAGTTAACCCACGAAGCACCACCAGAGCAACAGCAGACCGAAGCACAGAAGACCGAGACACAGGTACAAAAACAGCCTAGCTCTCGTATGAAAAACCTGTCAGGTTTACTAAAGAAACAGCAAGCCCGAGATACCTTAAAATTAGTCGCCATACTGGTATTATTTCATTTGAGCTTGAGTGGCCAGATTAATCAATTGCTTGCGCACTTATTTCACAATAGCATTTATACCTTCAATAGCCTCTATCTCGAAACAGCATCTAAAGAGTCAATCAAAACACTAGAAGTCGTGGCAGCGATTAAATCAGTACTGGCTATATTACAAAGCCTCTCAGGTGGTGTTTCATTTATTGTGGACGTAGAAATTCAACTGGGTGAATCTCTTTCGGTATTAAATAATATCACCGATAAAGCTTGGGCTATTTCATTAAGCTCTGTCGGTGCTGCAGAAGCACTGTCGTTGCTGCATCATTCGGTCTACTTCACAATGAAACCACTATTAGTGACCTTATTTTTATTATTAGGGCTCAGTATAGGCCTAAAAAGGATGTTCCCAACATTAGTATTAAGAATCGAGCGACTGATCACATTAGGAATATTCCTAGTAGCATTTACTCACATCATCGTGCCCATTAGTATTTATGGAACAGCAAAAGTTAGTCAGCATTACTTACAGCCACAAAAACAAATACTGCATTCAGAATTTTCTAAACTTAGCCATAACCTTCCACATCATAATGATAGATCTAAGTTAAAAGATCAGGTATCTGAACTGCGCAAACATTTCAAAAAGGGGTTGAAACAACATACAAATAAAACAGGAGATTATTCGTTATTAGCGGTAAAGCATATAATCTATAACGTGACAGAATTCATACTCATTCCTATTTTTATTCTTATCCTACTATCAAAACTGCTTATTATTATGATTAAAAAAGAAATACCTGACTTTCACCTTCATGGTGCGACAGAGAAAAAGCCAAGTAATTAAGGTTGATTTAATTATTCTTCACGCAATTAATCGGCGTATCCTGACCACTGACGATAAAGTTTTCACACGTCATCACCCAGTGATTGTTGCTTCCCAGCGTATAACCTAAGGAACCACTCACAATAATAATACCCAGCAGACCAACAAGAAGACGTCCACGTAAGCGTATAATTTCTGGATTAGTGAAGTAGAAAAATAGATAGACTAAATAAGGTAAAGAAATAGAAATTGCTAGCATACCTGCAATATGCATAACCATATCAGAAGTGCCACCCACCACAGAGGCATCATCAATGATGCGCATCAACAGCCAAATACTAGGTAATGTTAATAGTATATAAGCCGTAATTTTATTACCCGGTATCAGTGGCCCTTGCGCGGTCACAGAAACTAGAATCACGCTTAATGAAAACAACCAAATAGCAATATAATGACCTAGAAAAACACTGCCAAAAGCGCCTAGGTTAAAACTCAAATCCCAAACATATGCAGACAAACCGATAGCAACCATTAATACGACATTACTAGTAGTTCCTTTCTCTTCGACTAATACATCCGCTTGTTCTTTCATAATAAATTCCTTTTCATAGGTTAAATTTAATTATTCCTTAATAATTCTAGTTCAAAATATAATGCAGCTTGCAAAGGTTAGCTAAAGAATTTCTTTTAACTTTTCTATGTATTTCACCGCATGACCAACCGTCACTATCTCTTCCAGATCACTAATAACTGAGCCGCTCGCCTTATCCTTCGCAATTTCATGAACCGCTTTTAATATCGTTTTTTGTAATCCATTTAATACATCGTTATCGTATTCGCTACTGCCTACCTCTTGCAGGGTTGGCCCCTCAATATCTGGGTAGTTCGGCCTTTTCACACTTGAAAATACAGACCAAAACGGCGTAGCATTTTTATCTCTATCGGTTAAATTATCGAACCCCCATAACTCAGAAAGCGTTTTAATAAATGAACTATGGTCATGTACCTCATTCACAATAGTATTTTTTCGATATAAGGAGAGATCATAACCATAGGCACCCGAACCCCGTAGCGGTCAAACTGAAAGTCCTTTTGCCCCTTCATTCCTTCAACCGGCGCAATCGCAGTAGGCGGAGATATATGATCAAAACATCCACCATGTTCGTCATGAGTAATAATCAGCAAGGTATCATCACGCTGTGGGCTATTTTTTACTGCGTTATAAACATCTGCAATCAGTTTTTCACCTAATAATACCGAACCGTCTCGGGTAGGCTTATGCTCAGCTGATGGATGTTGATCGTTATGCTGCCCAAAAAATTTAGGCTCAATAAAGCTGTAATCTGGTAACGCGCCTTTTTTAGCATCGTCTAGAAAGTCATTAAAACTAAGCTTGGTATCGTCCAGATAATCAATGCCATTCACTACACAGGTAAGAGGAAATAAATCGGCATAAATTGTATAAGTCTTGTTTTTACTTTTTAGCCGATCAAACAATGTGGGTTGTGACCATACCTGCTTTGTCCAGTCTAAAAAGCTTTCCGCAGACTCTAAAGCACTACCACCTTCACCCACCGCATTAATCACCTTGCCTCCAGAAGTTGACGCATGCCAAAATGCTCTATTACACCAAGTTTGGCTCGGCACTGAACAAAACCAGTGATCAAATACGGCAAACTCTTTTGCCAGTGTACTCAGCACAGGTACTTTATCCGGTTTAAAGCATTGCATGATTTGGCTGTAATCCGTTTCACTAGGAACTTCGCCATTCAATGCTTGCATCGTATTGATATAGTCATTGACAAAGCCCTTCATCGCGGGTGAATTAGGCATAGGTGACGGAATATTATACGGCGACTTCATCTTGCTTTGATCAATACCGATATTGTCGGAATCAATACAATTAAATAACTGGGTATTAACATGCTGATACTCTTCCCCAGGGTCAGGATAGGGCTGATGATAAGAATCTGCTGCGGCTACTTCAATCTGCTTATTTTTTACAACCCGGCTAGGCACAGGATTAGAAATTGACCCGCCCTGCAAACCTTCAAACGATTTTCCTTTTGGCACGCCGTCTTCATAGAGGTAGCCTAAGAGATTATCGAAAGAGCGATTCTCAAGCATGAGAACAACCACATTTTTAAATATACTTTTATTATCCATAATAATTTTTCCAATATCCGTTTGTGTTAATTAGTATAGTAATTAATTTATATTTTTAAAATATTAATGCTTATGAAAGGAATTATTTGAACTCATAAAAATTGGGCTAAAAAGCGTTTTAATGATTCTTAGGTTTTGCTATGCACAGCTTTACTTACCTTGCATTTTATTGGAAAGAAACTTGACGGCCTCATCCTTGTCTGTTTTAACCAATTCTTTATATTTACTTTTGTGCCACCTCCAATATAGGATTAACTCAATAACTTCTAGAGCATCTGCATCACCCTTTACGTGCCTTGAAGTATATTCTTTGGCTTTTTCATTAGCATACTTTGGGCTTCTTTCAGCCTTTTCCATTATCTCATTTCCTCCTGCACTTACTCTTTTCACCCATACTCCTGTAGTTCCTTCGTTTGATAACTCTAAATAATCCTCCAGATTTTCATTAGTAACAACTCCGAACGTTTTTAGCGCGGCTATCTTCCCACTTATTTTCCCTTTCTCTTTTTCGTCTTTTTCTTTATCATGGGCTATTTGCAAAACGGTAAGTTGTGAAGATTGTTCTTTTTTACAAATCGTTTCAATTTTGTCTTTATGTTTTTCTTTCCAATCTTTCCATGGTGTTTTCTTGCCTGAGCTATATCCAGATTCATAATTATATCCATTATAAACAGTCCGTACATAAGACATAGTACCTTCGCCTAAAGACTCCGATATCATTTTAGAAACTGTAAGGCTGACTCCACCTTCTATACCTGCATAAGCAACTCCATTGCTTGTCTCAATTCCTGCTGAAATACCAATTGTTTCACTTACAGAATGTCTTGAGTATTGTTTTACATATTTCTTTTTGCCGTCTGCTTGGGTTTCTTCGATATCATTCTGTTCATAAGCGTATTGGATTGTACTAAAATTAACGTTCACTGATCCTCCTGAATCCCCCATTATGCTATCCCAGTGAGCGGTTGCTTTTTTTAACGCATCCTTAATATGATCGAATGGATTAAGTACATGGTTGCCATTTTGCGATGCGATTTTTTCAATAGCTTCCTCAATCAACTCTTTATCGGCATCTTTTTTTATTTCCCTAGTTACAGGAAGTACGGCTGTTATTTTATAATTTTTGTATTTGCCATCATTATCATTTATTTTATGGTTTTCTATATCAGTTTCGCTATATTCATAGGTAAAGTGTCCTATTGTAAAAGAATTCGAGGAGCCTTTAGTGGTGGATTTCAGTTTCATTCCTGGCTCGTTAGATCTAACAAACTTTGACTCTAGAGAATACTCTTTCCCCCCCCCAGAGGCCAGTGGTCCGCCAAAGTTTCCTTTTACTCCTTTCTCATAATTATACACGGTAGTAAAGACTATATTGTTAGTCTCTGCTTTTAATTTTGCCATCGCAGCTATTGTATTAGAATCAAATAGAACTTCAAAATCAGTATCATCATATCCAGTTGGATCTGCAAGAGATGCAAGAGTTTCATACATCTCTGCATCATCAACTTTTCGGTATTCATCCTTGTTTCTGAATACTTTAGCGGTAGATTTCCCTACAAACCCTTGAACACCCCCAGATAAAAGGCCATATAAGAGGCCTGCCTCTCCTCCAGCACTAAATGTCCATCCTGTTTTCGACCTAAATCGCCTATCATCACCTATCGAGAGGGTAGATCCGACAGCCATGTTAGCAGCTAAACCAATTTTTGCAGCACTGCCTCCAAACCCTCCTTTTACTCCAAAATTAAGTTCCCAAGAATATGAACCAATACCACCTTCAGGTGCTATTTTTGATAAAATACCTTCTCTCTTCTGTATTTCTTGGGATATATTTTCTAAGCTTAAGTATACTTGAGTAAATTTCTTGGAAGTATCGGTTCTCTTATAATCCTCCTTCTCTTTATTTAGATTATTATCATTAACCCATTGTTTTTCCTCAGAGGTTAAGTCATCTTTTTTATAGTCGTCTATTGTATGTTGTTCTTTTCCTTTTAATTTTTTAGCTTCCTCAATTTTAGAATGTGATAAATCCATATTCTTGATCTTAGCTATTTCATTACCCTCTTTAAATGCTGCTTTTTCGGTAGCAGCCTGACCTTGCTTACGTTCGCTCTTTAATTTTTCAAGTTTTTCATTATATTTCTCTCCTTGCTTATGCAGTACAGCTAATGATTCGTCCATATTTTTAGAGCTGTGGGTTATATTTTTACTTTGTATTCTCTTTGTAATTTCCGATTTTGTTTTTTCACTTAATTCTTTATATGGCCTCTTTAAATCATCAATACTTTTAATTCCTAATTTGGATTTGAATTCTGCTTTAGATGTATACGCAAGATCAAATGACTTATACGCATTAGAGTTTGGTAAAGACCAATCTGTGGCATATTCTGTACCAGAAGCTAAAGATGAGGCTGTTAGATATATTAGTTCATTACTTTTTTGAGATTGAAGTATTTCCCCAGTATCCAACAAATCGTTAAGAACAAGTTTCCGTTCGACTTCCGTTTCCTCAGCTCCATTTTTCCCCGCGCTACTTATCAAACCATCTAATGTTTCACCCACCTCTTTTTTCACCTTGTCGTTTCCAGCTAAAATAGATTGTGAATTCCTACTCAAATGTGCACGAGAATGTGCGTTTAAGTCATTAACAGATCCAATATCTAATTTTTCTTTAAAGCCTGTTTTTTCATTATGTGTTTCGTTAGACTCCTGTAAGTTTTCAGTAGAAAATTTTCTTTCTTTAACCTGCTGGGGTGTTATGCCATATATAATATATCTTAGCCGTTGAAAATAGGCTACAAAATCGCTTTTTTCATCCTTGTTGATTATTTTTAGAATTTCACTCAAAGTAATTAGTTCTTTTTGATCGTCCCCTTTAGGGAATCTCAAACTAGATTTGTTTTTAAATGCCTTCTGAATGTGCATTTCTTCAGCTTTCCAAAACAATTGAAGCTGTTCATCAAAATTCATTTCTCCAGAATTCGTATTATCTTTGCTTTTATCTTTAACTAATTTTTTCACCTTTTCTTTTTCATCATATAGTTCTTTCTGGGTGTAGATTCTTTTATTTATAGCTACAGTCAACGTTGTGTTATCACTTGGCAAAACATTTCCTTGTTGTAGTCTTAGAATTCGCTCTCTTTTTTTAGTTTTTTCATCTAATTTACCATGCCATTCGATTAATAATGGTTGTTGGGCTGCTGCAGGATCGGCATCTGTTGGTTTTAATTCCAAAATACCCTTAACCTGAGGTGCTGGAATGCCAAGTATATCCGCAATTAAATCGTTCTTATCCTTATGCCAATAAAAATTACCATCTTTTACTTGTCTTTTCTCAATTTCATCTTTAATAAAACTTTTGTTCTCTCCAAATTTTTCAAGATCCGCGTCTTCAACTTTTAAATCATCTGGGTTATCTACTTCTTTTTTTTCGTATGATCGCAAGACCTTCTGGATAACCCCCTTGCTCGAAGAGTCTAATGAAGTTGAATTATTATTGGTATTTGACTGTATTTTTCTTTGTAAAAAATTTTTTGGGCGATTATCCACAATCCCAAAACATTCCTTCACACTACTTTTATTTTTAGAAACAGCCATATTTATATTCTTTTTAGGCTTCTCTGTTTGTTCATACATATCTAAAACCTGTATATTTTTTACAGTGGTGTTACAGGCTCCCGATAGCTATCGGGACTTATTGCCTATAACAATCCTACATCCACCACAAAGTGGTGGATGTAGCGTTTATTCCAACTATCCCATTATCACTTTTTATATAAGAGGTGATCTTTAACGCCTGTATTAGCTGTTAAAGAACCACCTTCTTTCACAACCCATTAATCTCATCCAGCGGTGAACTTATCCCTTCACTAATTCATCTGGAATAAATTTTAACAGCGTTAGCTGGCCCATAGGACTAAACACACGGACGTGTTTTATCAACGAATGTTGCAAAGTATGTAACTACGCGTTCTTCTGAATATTCTCGTAATAATTCAAAGCACTTATTAAATAGCAACCCAACACCTCATCTATAAACGATCACTACCTCAATGCCTTCTCACCCATCACTGTCGCTTCGGTCTCTAGCGATGGATTATCATTAGCCGCCATGCCATTCACATTGGTATTTGCGGTTACTCGCCCTTGCATTTGCTGTACAACGTGGCCTAACTCATGGGGAAGATGTTTTTCTTGGCCGCTGGATAAATGAATATTTGACCCTTGGGCAAAGGCGTGAGCTTGGACTGCGGCTGGTTTGGATGAGTTGTAATGCACTTTGACGTGATCAAGGCTCATACCGGATAAATTTTCCATACCACTTTTTAGGTTATCTGGCAGGCCGGTATTGTTTGGGGCTGCTTGTTTTTGAAGCGGCTGTTCTGAATCATGTGCATGGTCGCGATTGTCTTGTAAAAAAGCACGGCGTTGACTAATAAAACTCTCGGATGCGCGCGCATGGCTGGCGGCTTTTCGCTGCTTGGTTTTATATGCTGTTGTTTCTGTTTCCATCATCAACCTCTGCTTTACGTACTCTAAGTTTTACATGGTTATTATTCACTACAACATTGTGCGGTTGTCTTTTTTGTATTCGCGTTTTATGCCCGCAAGAATATCGACCTGAGTCACTTGCTGAATTTCGCGACGTATGGCAACAAGAGCGCAATAGCGTAATACATTGATGATCGCGCCACCGGCTATGGGGTATTTTTCGGCAATGCTCTTTAAGTCAACATCGTCTGCTAATGTGCAGCTGTCTGAAAAGGCTTTTTGCCAAAGCAGTAAACGCTCTTCTTTCTCCGGGGCCTTAAAACCTATCATGGCTTGAAAGCGTCGACTAAACGCTTCGTCCATATTGGCTTTTAAGTTAGTTGCTAAAATAACGACGCCAGGGAAGTCTTCTATTTTTTGTAATAGATAACCCGTTTGTTGGTTGGCATGGCGATCGTTAGAGCTACTAGCACTGGTACGCTGGCCAAAGAGTGCGTCGGCTTCATCAAAAAATAATATCCAGTTTTTGTGAGCAGCAGCGTCGAAAACCTTCGATAGGTTTTTTTCGGTTTCACCTATGTATTTCGAGACGATCATAGATAGATCAACCCGATAGATTTCACGGCCCGTACTTTTGGCTAATAATGATGCGGTTAGAGTTTTACCTGTGCCGGGTGGTCCATAAAACAATGCGCGATAACCAGGTTTTATTTTTCTGGATAACCCCCAGTCGTGCATCAGGGTTTGGCCGTGACTTAGCCAAGCTTTGATTTCATTAATCTGCTGCATCACGCTGTAATCTAATACTAGATCTTGCCAGTCTAACGGAGTGGAAATAACCTGCGCCGGAAATGCACTGCTGAGCTCTGGGGTTAGTTCTTCCCCAGTAATCCAATAATGTAACTGTGATTCGGCTAGCTTTAATGCACCGCACCAAGAAGGCAGGTTGCTTTCTACGCCTTGAAGAGATAATACCTGCTGTGTTTGTAAGATATGGCTGCTATCAAAAATAGCCATGGTGATCGAACGCCATTCAGGGTTGTTACCACTGATTAAAAAATTGAGGGTTTGGCCCGTTGGCATAAATCCGCTGCAGGCATTGTCGCTTAAACCACCAAACTCGGTGAAGCCACGTTGGTACATTTCGTTTAAGCCAAAGAATACGTCTAAGACTTCTGGACGCAAGTGAGATGCCATGGCTAAAGACAGAGCTAAGCGATCGTAAGTGGATAGCTGCCAGCGTTTAACATCTTGAGCGTAAAGGCTGTTCTCATTGCTGAGATCCGGCACGGGGATGTCAGTCCAATGCTGTTCGTGCCCGTCTTGCTTAAGGTATGAGCGTATCACCTGATGTATTACTAGCTCTAACCAAGCAAGTTCTTGATAAAGGGTAATCAGATTGTGCTCTGGGCTGTTCGGTACCGGTGGGCTGTCCGCTACTAATAAGCTTTCCATTTCCACTTCAATCGCTTGCATGGCCGCTTTACCTCGCTCCACTTGCTGCTTGGCGCTGTTCAGCGCTGTTTCGCACTGCTTCTAATTCAACTTTAAATAAGCGCCGCGGCAGCACTCGCAGCCGATAATCCTGCTTCTAATGATTCTAAGTTCAATGAGGTTTGCGCCAGCTTAGCTTTG
>MAAB01007752.1_pt1 | contig 11967 bp, 10 predicted proteins | sample 1115991 | NCBI WGS metagenome assembly MAAB01 (sample SAMN04961124, study PRJNA320927) | seawater metagenome | isolation source: sample BD02T18 sea water enriched with oil for 18 days | place: USA:Gulf of Mexico | collected 2013-07-27
TAATTTCGCCGTTTAATATCATCTGCTCAAATTCCTTTAGTGAGAATTTTTGAGTAATTAAATCTTCCTCCTCTGGGTCCAGTTTGTTTTCAGCTTGGATTAACTGGCTGGCCAAATACACATGATAACCTTGGTTGCAAAAACCATAGGCTAAATACTGGTGGGCTACATGCATCATGTTACCAGCGATTAATCCGGTCTCTTCTTGTAACTCACCTCTAGCCAACTCTAAGGGGTCTATCTTTTCATCTCTTTCCCACGTGCCTTGGGGCATTTCCCAATATCTTGCCTTAACCGGATAACGATACTGCTGCACTAGATGAATATGATGGTCTTCAATGGCCGCGATCACCGCAAAGTCGGGCTTTTCAACCACGCCATAAATCCCGTGATGACCACTGGGTCGCTCAATGGTGTCCTCAAAGACTTTCATCCACTTATTTTGATAAATCACTTTACTGGTGAGCTGTTTAATTTTGGGCATTAGTTGCTACTTTACTGTGGTGGCATTCAGTGAATGCAGAGTCTGGCGTAACCAAGTTAAACCTGGGTCCATTTTATATAAGGGATGGTAAATCATTGTCATGTGGCTGGCGGGTAAACCGGCAGGTGGTGTAACAAGGCGTACCGGTAAAATATCGCTGAACAGTTTTCCCATTTCTTGAGGCAGTGTCATGATTGCATGCGTTTTGGCCACTATGCTGGCGGCTGCCATGTAGTTTACGGTACGGGCAATGTGTTTACGTGACAAATTTTGAGTCGCAAGCCAATCGTCTATGACGCTAGAGTAGTCACTGGTTAAATCTGCAAATACCACATGTTTTAACTGGGTAAACGCCTCTATAGACAGCGCGTTTTGTACCTGTGAATTATCGTTTGCCGCTAAGCAGGTCATGGGTTGAGTGAGCCAATGTTCACAAATCATATGTTTAGGAATGATCTGTGTACCCTCCATGCCCACTACTAAAGCCACTTGGCCATTGTCCAAACGATCTCGGGAAGCATCTTCGCCAATCATTTCCACCTCTAAGGTAATGTTGGGGGCGGTAATTTGTAACTGCTGGCAAATACTGGGTAAGGCGACCGCTTCAAAATAATCGGTGCAGGCAATGTGAAAAGTACGGTCACTGGTGGCGGGGTTGAATACTTGTGGCGGGGATAGCGTTCGTTCCACCAACTGCAGCGCTTCTTGCACTTTTGGCAGCATCTCTAATGCTCTTGGTGTGGGCTGTAAACCTGTAGGGGTACGTACCAGTAACGGGTCATGCAATTGCTCGCGCAAGCGATTCAGAGCATGGCTCATGGCCGACTGGCTTAAAAATACTTTGTGTGCGGCACGGCTTACATGGCACTCGCTAATTAAAGCTTCAAAAGTAATAAGTAGGTTAAGGTCAAACTGGTGCAGTGCATTCATTATTAGATATTAACACGCTGCATAGCTGAATTAAAAACATGCATTTCACTAATTTTATTGGTCGGGATACTCTGTCTGCATACCGTTAAATAAATATAAAGACGAGTAACCACGAGGAATTCATAATGTCAGGTAAGAACCCCGCCGCTGGCGATGCCGATATGCCCATTTACGGCCCTATGGGCATGTGTTTCATGGAGTTTCCCATGGAAACTAACTTGGCACAAAGTGATGCCGAAGTTGTGGTGAGTGGTGTGCCGTTTGATATGGCCACATCGGGCCGATCGGGAGCCCGTATGGGGCCTCAAGGCATACGCCAGGCCTCGGCTAATTTAGTGTGGGAAGGCGAACGCTATCCGTGGGACTTCGCACTAGACGACAACCTTAAGGTAAGCGACATCGGCAATGTGTTGTTTAAACACGGCGAGCCACAAACCCTAGTGGATAACTTACAAAAACACATCAGCTCTATTTTAGAGGCCGGTAAAAGTCCATTAACCTTCGGTGGTGACCATTTTATTACGTTACCCATACTGCGCTCCATTGCTAAAAAACACGGGCCAGTAGCAGTGGTTCATTTTGATGCACATACCGACACCTATTCTGGCGGCAGCGAATATGATCACGGCACGTTCATGCACCGTGCCGTGCAAGAGGGTTTGGTAGATACCCAACACTCCATTCAAATTGGTATTCGTACTGTTTTCACCCGTGATGACTATGAGTTTGAAGTGTTGGATGCCGCTTGGGTGAACGATCACGGACCAAGCGAGACCCTAAAGCGTATTAAGGCACGTGTGGGTGACCAAAAAACCTACCTAACCTTTGATATAGACGGCCTAGATCCCGCATATGCACCGGGTACTGGAACACCTGTGGCAGCCGGTATTAGCATTGATTGCGCCATGAAAGTCATACGTGGCCTGCAAGGTACAAACCTCATTGGCATGGACTTAGTGGAAGTGGCGCCGGCTTACGATCACGCTGAAATCACATCTCTGGCGGCCGCCACCTTGTCACTGGAATACTTGTATGTATTGGCCGCAAATAAAATGACCATGCAAAAGTGACCGCCAATCCTGCCATTTGGCTATTTATGGCGTTAAATACCCCCTATGGGATATATAGCCCAATAGGGGTATTTGGTTAAGCTCGAATGGAAAGTAAAAGCCCTAGACCTTACAAATCAAAACATCTTAACCTGATGGCGGTGTATTGGTTGTTAGGCTAAAAATAATAAAATTCATAGACGAGGCAAAAAATGAAAATAAACATGCTCCCAAATTTTACCAAAGCGGCGTCGGTATTGACCCTAAGCTTAGCGGCAGCTATTCCTGCAGCCCATGCCCAAAGCGAAGACGTGGTACATTTTTTTAACTGGTCGGATTACATCGCCGAAGACACCGTCGAGCGCTTTACAAAAGAGACGGGTATTAAAGTGGTTAGCGATACCTTCGACAGCAATGACACCTTAGAGGCCAAATTACTAACCGGTAACTCTGGGTACGATCTAGTAGTACCGTCTATTTCTTATATGGCTCGCCAAGCACAAGCCGGTGTGTTCATGCCGCTTGATAAAAGTGAATTGCCAAATACTAAACACCTTGATAAAAGTTTAATGAAAACGTTAACAAACCTAGATAAAGGCAATAAATTTGGTGTGCCTTATATGTGGGGAACCACAGGTATTGGTTATAATGTTGACCTAGTTAAAAAGCATTTAGGCAAAGATGCACCGGTAGACAGCTGGGACTTGGTTTTTAAGCCAGAGAACATGGAAAAGCTGGCGGGTTGTGGTGTGGCTTTCTTAGACTCAGGGGATGAAATTTTTCCTCTGGTATTGCACTACTTAGGACAGAATCCAAACTCAGAAAAGAAATCAGATTACAAAAAAAATAGTGCCGGCGCTAAAGTGTTGCGTGACATAAAACCATACATTAAACAGTTCACGTCTTCGGCCTATATTAACGATCTAGCCAGTGGTGAAATCTGTGTGGCGGTAGGTTACAACGGCGATATTTTACAAGCTAGAGATCGCGCCGATGAAGCCGACAATGGGGTTAATATTGCGTATACCATTCCTAAAGAGGGCACCGCCTTGTGGTTTGATATGCTAGCCATTCCGGCCGATGCTAAAAACTCTGCAGCGGCCCATAAGTTTGCAAACTTCTTGTTACGCCCAGATGTGATAGCCGACATTACAAACTATGTTTGGTACGCCAACGCCAATACAACCGCCACTAAACTTCTTGATAAAGATATTTCTAGTGATGGTGGTATTTACCCCAGTGAAGATGTTAGAAAAAAACTATTTACCCAGACCGTGCGTAAAGCTAAGATTAATAAATTACTTACCCGTCTTTGGGTAGATATAAAATCTGGCCGCTAGATAAACCGTTACACATTTAAAGTTAAGCCTAGCGCCTCATGTCATTTAGGGTGTTAGGCTTTTTTGTATCTGGCTGGATAGAGATTTAAGAGTACCTGAAAATACATATGTTCGGCAGTATTCTGTCCTGCCTTGTATTACGTGCTCTTTAACGGCTTGTCTAGGGTAATAGAGTGCAGTTTTTTACCTGTTGATTAAACTTGTCTAGAAATCCTGGGTGCTTGGCTAAAAAAATATTTCCAAAATAGACACCCATATTTTTTGTGTTTTGATCCACCGCATAAAACTTCGCCATGGACTTTTTGCTGCTTTTTATTAATTCGGTAAATACTAAAGAGTTTTCTAATACCGCTCCCATTCGTCCAATTTCCAGCATATTAAGTAATTGGCTTTGAGTATGCGGTGTGGCCCCTATGTTATATTTGCCTTTTTTCAATGAGTTAAGGGCGTTTGATCCATACCTTGCACTAACCAATATATTTTTTTGTATGTAAGGTACGGTGTACTCTTTTAGTGGTACCAGTATGTTAGATCTTAAAGAGTAAAAGACTCTTTTTTGAGGGAGGAATACCTTGGAAAGGGTCGCATAGCTGTCTCTAGTTTCATTTCTTGATGCCGAAAAAAAACCATCTAATTTACCTATGCGGGTTTCTTCTTGGGCGCGCTTCCAGGCGGTTTTGTTGATTGTGAAGGGTTGATTAATACGCGACATAATACATGCAACAGCGCGCACAGAAACGCCATCTGCCCCAAGTGGTGTATCTATGTGATAGGGTGCCCATTGCACTTTAGTACCTAATTTAACCACGTAATTTGAGTCGGCATTGGCACTAAATATAGCTAGAAAAAGGCATGTGAAACAGAAAAAACGCAATATTTTTTGCATTAAATATTTATCTGTAAATCTGAAAGTCAATGCCCTGAGTATAGATCAATAGCCGACTTCACAAGTCTCTTGCTGATTATGCAGAGCAGATAATAGAGTTGGTTTAAGGTTCTTAGCTAGTTTCTGTTATAAGAAAATAAATTTCGATAACCTTAAGTTTTAAGGCCGTCATGTAAGGGGGGCGGCCAAGAAACGTATTTATGGCCGCTTAAATCTAAGGGGCCGGCTGTACTTGTGGTTGCCCCACATTGGCGGCGGCCGTTTCAAGTTCACCTAAGTGTACTAAGAACAAGGTAAAAATCTCTGACTGAGTTGAGGTATTCAATCGAGTATGAATGTTCTTGCGATGCACTTTTACAGTCCCTAAGCTTATATTTAATTGATTGGCTATGGCTTTAGATGAATGCCCTTGCAAGATTAATCCTGAAATTTCTTGCTCTCTTGGCGTTAAAATTCCGTTACCAAAGGTGCTTAATGCTTGTTGCATGGCCCCTTCAGATTTCTCATATTTTACATATTCTTGAGATTGAGATAACCAAAATTGGCGAACCAGTGAATTTATCACCGGGAAAATATCATGTAATCGGTTAAGTTCGGCACGGGTGATACTGCTTAAGCTATCGTTTCGTCCAAGGGTAATGGCAAAACCTATTTGGTTGTCTAGCTGAATAATTAAATTAATTTCATCGGCAAAATTAAAGTCTTTGTAACACGTTTGAAAATATTCAGTGCTTTCAAAAGAATCGGGAGCAATGTCATTTAAACGACATACTTCGGGAGGGTTGCCACCTTTAATTACATTGTAGAGCGGGTCTAAAATGTAGGATTTTTCTAAATACATTTTCAAGGTTTGGCTCTGTTGTGCTTTATCCATAGGATAAATCATCACAGGTTTAAACGAATCTTTATATGTGACCATAATGAGGCTGTCAAAATGACACAAACCGGATAAAAAGTCGGCCAGTGCACTAGGGAAACTGCGTAAGCGAATATGATCAATAAGAGATGCAATTTTTTTCTGCATGCTTCTATTTAGCATTAAGCTGTCTGATCGTGAAATGTGATTCATAACGTCTTATGCCTGTGCGGATAATTTATTTTAGCTTAAGTTGACTAATATGCCTTGTTCCAGCGCTCTAAAACACACAGAGCAGGCCTATATTTGTTAGTAAACGAGTTTGCTCTGCAATCTACGGAACAGGGTTAATAAACGTGGCAATCCCTTAAGGTTAACCACATTTATCTTTCAACTTAAGCAATTGATTTAATTGTTAAATCAAAACACCTCAGTGCTTTCTCACATAATTCATCTACTTCGCTATGGCTAATAACCAAAGGCGGAGACAAAATCATACGGCTACCCACAGCACGCATAATCAAACCATTTTCAAAGCAGTGGTCACGACAAATCATGCCGATATCAATGTCATCGCTAAAACCTTCTTTTGTTTTTTTATCTTTCACCAGTGCAATACCGGCCACTAAACCTATGCCTTCGATAGACCCCACCAAAGGATGATCGCTAAGGGTGTCACGCAGTTTTTTCTGAAAATAAGGGCCTATGTCTTTACCGACATACTCCACAATGTTCTCTTTTTTCATCAGCTTAATGTTGGCCAAGGCAACAGCGGCACTGACTGGGTGGCCTGAATACGTAAAACCATGGTTGAAATCGTCATCGTGTTCAATGAAAGCATTGCTAATGCGATCACCCACCGCCACGGCCGAAATAGGCAAGTAACCCGATGACAAACCTTTGGCCATGGACATAATGTCAGGTTGAATGCCTAGGGTCTGGCTACCAAACCAATTGCCGGTACGACCAAAACCACAAATCACTTCGTCGCACGCTAATAAAACATCATACTTTTTACAGATTCTTTGAATCTCGGCCCAGTAATTAGCGGGTGGTACAATCACACCGCCCGCACCTTGAATAGGTTCGGCTACAAACGCGGCTACATTGTCAGGGCCCACCGCGAGAATTTTCTCTTCCAGCGCTTGCGCACATTGAAGGCCAAAAGCTTCTGTCGATAAGTCGCCTCCTTCGCCGTACCAGTAAGGCTGGCAAATACGTTCGATGCCAGGCAGTAATGGACCTCCTTGATCATGCATACCGCTCATTCCACCTAGGCTAGTGCCACCGACGGTACTGCCGTGGTAGGCATTTTCGCGGCTAATTAAGATATTCTTGTAGGGTTTGCCTTGAATGCTCCAATACTGGCGCACCATACGAATAATGGTATCAATGGCTTCAGAGCCCGAGCCCGCAAAGAAAATGTGATTTAAATCCCCAGGGGTAACACTGGCAATTTCTTGCGCTAATTCAACGGCAGGTGCGTGGGTGGTTTGAAAAAAAGTATTGTAATAGGGCAGTTGTTGCATCTGCAGGTAAGCAGCATCGCTAAGTTCTTTACGGCCATATCCCATGTTCACACACCATAAACCGGCCATACCATCTAAAATTTTATTGCCTTCGCTGTCCCATAGGTACACGCCTTCGGCTTTATCTATGACCAATGGGCCTTTTTTATTTAATGCGCCTGTGTTGGTGAAAGGATGTAGGTGATGTTGTGCATCCAAGGACTGTATGGCTTTAGTATTTATAGTTGCAGTCATTATTCTCTCCAATCAATTCGCCTAAAAGCGAGATATGTTCACATTTCAATTTAATATTTTAGTTGTGTAATTTGCTAAATATGCGTTTTATTTTGTGATCACAAAAATATTTTGTCAAGGTTTAAGAAACGATAAGTTGTTTTTTTGACAGCACATTTCGGCATAAGCCTAAATCTAGAGGTGTGCAGAGCAGGATTTTTTAGTGTTAGGTGCGCGCAAAAAGCACGGCGCAGTCATGTCTGCGCCGAAACGTAAGATACGAACGTTTTTTTTAGGCAGTAACGAGGTTTGATTGCTCAATGAAGTTATGCAGCGCTTCAGGGGTACTGACAAAGGCAATACCTTCACGAATATCGGCCTTTATAGCCAGCTGCAAGGCCACCGAATCTTGTTTTTCAATGGCTTGTAAAGCTTCGTTGTGACGGTCAATAACGTAATATTCTTCCAGTGAACTGGTGGCTAAGCGCATGAAGGGGCCCAGTTGCAACCATAGACTCTCAATTAACGGCAAGGTGACTTGATGAGGATTAGCAGCGTACAGTAAACGGTGAAAGCCTTGGTTTAAGCTGCTGATATCCTCTAAATTTCCTTGTGCCATGGCTTGATCCCCTAAGTCATTGATAGCCCGTAGTTGTTCTATTTTGTCCTTGCTTAAATAAGGCATCGCCCGCGCCGCGGCATAGGGTTCAAGTGCAATACGCGCCTCGCACAATTCATTAAATTTCATAGCGGTCATTTTAGGCACCATGACCCGGCGATTACCTTGAATTTCCAGTGCATTTTCAGCTGACAATTGGCGAATAGCCTCGCGAATAGGCATAGGGCTTACGCCTAATACCCTTGCCAGCTCACGGATAGTCAATGCGCGGCCAGGTAATATCTGGCCTTTCATCACCGCGCTACGCAGAGTTTGATACACCCACTGGGTGACCGTAACACTCTCTAAACGCGGTGTGAGCGTGATTGAAATTGGGGATTTTTTATCCATTAGTTACCGCTAATCAGTGGTGGCCTCGCAAATGGCACTCGAAGGTCGTAAAACCCAGCCTATTTAATTGGGTTTTACCTGCAAATTCAAGAGAACTTTACATAATCGTGTTGAATTGTGATCACAAACTCTGTATTTTTGTGATCACAACACTCAATTCTAAGCTTTAAGTGCTACCTGTTTCTGGGGCCTATTTTAAGCGATTTTAAGAACCTGAAATATTGATTAATTAGTCGGCTTTTTAAGCCTCAAAAGTATATCGCTAAGCGTGGAGTGGCGTTAATAGTCCGAATACCCACAGGGGGGTATTTAGATCAAAAGCTTGATTAACGTACATTGCATTAAAAATAGTGCGTCTACCTAGATGGGGCCAAATTAGTGGATCCTTAAAGGTAGTAATTACATGCCAATAAATTCAAAAACCGAGTGTTATAGACAATACTTATAGCTTGTTAGTCAATTTCATTAACAAACTGAGCATTGTCAATATTCATTCGGCTTAAAATAAAAACAGCTTATTGAAGTTTGATAAGAGTAATCGAGGGTTTGTTATGACATCTAGTCAACAGCATATTATTCAGGAGTCTTCAATGACAACTGCTACCGAGACTCCAGTATGGAAGCAGGAAGGCGCCGTACCTTTTTTGCAAATCAAAAACGTCACTAAAAAATTCGATGATTTCACTGCCGTAAATAACGTCTCTTTAGATATCTATAAAGAAGAGTTGTTTTGTTTGTTGGGCGGCTCAGGTTCAGGCAAGAGTACACTTTTACGTATGCTTGCTGGCTTCGAAGAGCCCACCAGTGGCAGCATCATTATCGATGGTATTGATATGGCCGGTATCGAGCCATGGAATCGCCCCGTTAACATGATGTTCCAGTCTTATGCTTTGTTCCCACACCTTACTGTTTTTGACAACATCGCCTTTGGTTTAAAGCGTGAAGGCATGAAGCGTGATGAAATTAAAACCCGAGTAAACGAAATGCTCAACATGGTGCAAATGGCTGAATACGGTAAACGTAAACCCAATCAGCTGTCCGGTGGTCAACGTCAGCGTGTGGCTCTGGCCCGTGCTTTGATTAAGCGCCCTAAACTGTTGTTACTAGATGAGCCTTTGGGCGCACTGGATAAAAAGCTGCGTGAAGAGACACAGTTTGAATTAATGAACATCCAAGACGAGCTGGGTGTGACCTTTGTGGTGGTAACCCACGATCAAGAAGAAGCGATGACGTTGGCCTCACGCATTGGCGTGATGAATCACGGTGAAGTGGTACAAGTCGACGAGCCGCAAGACGTATATGAATACCCTAACAGTCGGTTTGTAGCCGACTTCATTGGTTCAGTTAACATGTTTGAAGGTCGTGTGACCGAAGACTTACCCGACAGCGTAAAAGTTGAGTCAAAAGAAGCGGGCTGTGTTTTATATGTAAATCACGGTATCAATTGCGCGCCTAATCAAAAAGTATCGGTGGCCATTCGTCCTGAAAAAATTAAAATTAGCCGTAACAAACCCGATCAACTAATGAATTGTCTTAAAGGAAAAATTGAAGATATGGCGTATATGGGCAGCTTGTCTGTGTACCGAATTTTACTTGAAGGCGGTAAAGAAGTTCGAATTACCCAGCCAAATTTTTCACGCGATATGGGCACCCGTTTAACCTGGGAAGAAAATGTTTACCTTTACTGGGACGTTGACAGCGCAGTGGTATTAACCGCATGAGCACATTATCCCTCACTACGTCTATTGTAGACGCAACCGGACGTATGCTTGCCAAGTATACACCTCGTGAAAAAATAAATTGGGGTCGCCTTAGTGTGATCTCTGTGCCTTCTGTTTGGTTGTTTATATTCTTTTTTGTACCATTTTTAGTGGTATTTAAAATTTCATTTGCCGAATCTGAAATCGCCATACCGCCGTACAGTGACTTAATGAGCTGGGACGCTGAAGATACCTTTCTGTCAATAAAGTTAAGTTTGGCTAATTATATCTTCTTATTTGAAGATGCTCTGTATTTAGATGCTTATTGGAGTTCGGTAAAAATTGCAGGCGTCGCCACATTTATTACGTTAATTGTCGCCTTTCCCATGGCGTATTTAATTGCTCGCAGTGACCCTTCTAAACGTAACTTATTATTAATGTTAGTGGTGGTGCCTTTTTGGACATCCTTTTTACTGCGCATTTACGCCTGGATGGGATTTTTAAATAAAAACGGTTTAATTAACCAAGCACTCATGTCTATTGGCATTATTGATGAGCCTCTTATCATGATGCAAACCGACTTTGCGGTGTACATTGGTATTGTTTACGCCTACTTACCTTTAATGATTTTACCGCTTTACACCGCCCTTGAAAAAATGGACATGACACTGATAGAAGCGGCCTCTGATTTAGGTGCAACGCCTACACAAAGTTTCATTAAAATTACATTGCCGTTAGCGGTGCCAGGTATTATTGCCGGTTGCATGTTGGTATTTATTCCCGCAGTAGGTGAATTTGTTATACCTTCATTGTTGGGTGGCTCAGACACATTAATGATTGGTCGCGTATTGTGGGATGAGTTTTTCCAGAATCGAGACTGGCCCATGGCCGCAGCGGTTGCCACAGTAATGTTAGTTATGTTGTTACTGCCTATTATGTTGGTTAGTGATGGCCAAGAAAAGAAGGAGGAAGCGTAATGAAAAAGACCTCTAAGTTTTTAACCAGCAGTTCCATTTTAGGTTTCCTATTTTTATATGCGCCTATTGTCTCTCTGATTGTTTACAGCTTTAACTCATCAAAGCTAGTAACCATTTGGGGTGGCTGGTCTATAAAGTGGTATGGCAAGTTATTTGAAAACGAGCAAATAATTGAAGCGGCTATGCTCAGCTTTAAAATTGCGTTTATTACCTCTTGTTTGGCGGTAATTTTGGGCACTATGGCTGGATTTGTGTTAGCCCGCATGGGGCGCTTTAAAGGCCGGATGATTTTATCTGGCTGGATCTCGGCACCACTGGTGATGCCGGAAGTTATAACCGGTTTATCACTTTTGTTATTGTTTGTAGCGCTTGAAAACACATTCGGTTGGCCTGCAGGTCGTGGCACTAATACCATTATTATTGCGCATACTACCTTCTGTTTAGCCTATGTGGCGGTGATTGTGCAGTCTCGTTTATCAATGCTGGACGAAACCTTAGAAGAAGCGGCAATGGACTTAGGCGCTAAGCCATCGTCCTTATTCTTCTTAGTGACGATGCCACTCATAGCGCCAGCATTAGTATCGGGTTGGTTATTGTCGTTTACCTTGTCTTTGGATGACTTAGTAATTGCCAGTTTCGTGTCGGGTCCCGGCAGCAGTACTTTACCTATGGTGATTTACTCTAAGGTGCGCATGGGAGTAACTCCTGAAATCAATGCGTTGGCCACTCTAATGATACTTATTGTTGCGCTGGGTGTTATTGCCGCGATGGTGATTATGAAGCGTCAACATCGTTTAAATAAAGAGTTAAAAGAATAGTGTATTAATTTTACATTATTCTTTAAGCGCCCGATTAACTCGGGCGTTTATGTTTTTACTTACAGAATCGGCAGTAAAGGTATTAATATGAAATTAGGCATACTAGCGGCAGGTATCACCCCAGATGAATTAATCGGTAAGCATGGCAGTTATGCTGACATGGTAATTCAGTTATT
>MAAB01007753.1_pt1 | contig 11956 bp, 9 predicted proteins | sample 1115991 | NCBI WGS metagenome assembly MAAB01 (sample SAMN04961124, study PRJNA320927) | seawater metagenome | isolation source: sample BD02T18 sea water enriched with oil for 18 days | place: USA:Gulf of Mexico | collected 2013-07-27
ATTTTTTAATTAGTTTTTTACATGTCATTATATTTGAAATTGATGAAAGGAACTCTCAATGGCTAAAGATCTATCAAACATACGCTTTTTGTTTATTGAATTAATAGTTTGGTGGAAAGGAAATGTCACTAATCAAAGCTTACAGAAGCAGTTTCATATCAGTCGCCAACAGGCATACAACGACTTTAAACGTTATTGTGAGCATTACCCGAATAATCTCTTAAGAGATGAGCAAGGCTATCAACCAAGTTTAAGCTTTACGCCACACTTTATTACAGGGGAGTTATCACAGTTTTTACACTGGTTTGATACAGGCTCTTTAAATGAACTTGCAGTCGAAAACACTCAATTAGCTTTACCAAAGTCTCTTATTAATGCAGGTGTAATTCGTGTATTAGTCAGTGCAATAGAGAATAAACAACGTATTGAAGCGAGCTATGTATCTCTTTCCCACCCAGAAAGTGATGGTAGAATATTTCACCCTCATACCTTTGTTAATACAGGGCTAAGGTGGCATATAAGAGGTTATTGTGAAAAGTCTCAAGGTTACCGAGATCTTGTCCTAAGCCGTTTTCGAGAAGGTACCGAGTTACTAGAGGATAGAGCCTATAGCAATGATCAAGATCTAGCGTGGCACTCAGAAATTGACATCATCCTTGAACCCGACCCTCGTCTAACATCCAGTCAGAAATCCGTCTTAGCCCATGATTACGAGTTAACCCATGGTCAGCTTGTTATCAAAACACGGGCTGCTCTTGCGAGTTACCTCCTTCAGCACATGCAAATAAAAACCAAAATGCTTGACGGCACACCTGAAGCTCAACAATGGATCTTGGTAAACCAAGATGACATAAAGCACTGGCTTTTTTGATAAAAAATCACGTTTTAAAGAAGACAGATAGATAAACACAGGTGAAGGTGTTAACTGACTTTACCTGTGTTTATTTACAGTGTTTTGAGTGAGGGATTTACAAGGTAAGGTGCTGGCATTGAGTAAGGGAAGAGAGTAATGAAGGATTTTAGACCAAGTGATTTGAAGACCATATTGCACTCGAAAAGAGCCAATATGTATTACTTGCAATATTGTAGAGTCTTGGTGAAAGATGGCCGAGTCGAGTATGTCACCGATGAAGGTAAGCAGTCCCTTTATTGGAATATTCCAATTGCTAATACGACCTCTCTACTTCTTGGAACAGGTACATCTATAACGCAAGCAGCCATGCGAGAACTAGCAAAGGCGGGTGTTTTGGTTGGGTTTTGTGGCGGCGGTGGGACGCCACTCTATTCAGCGAACGATGTTGAATTGGAGGTCAGTTGGTTTAACCCTCAAAGTGAGTATCGCCCTTGCGAATACCTACAAGCTTGGCTGAATTTTTGGCCTGATGATACAAAGCGTTTAGAAGCAGCCAAGCAAATACAAAGGTTCCGTATCACTTTTATTCAAAAACACTGGTTGGGTAGAAAAGCCTTTTTGGATGAGGGTTTTGTTGTTTCCAAGCAAGCGTTAACTGAGTTATTGGATAAATTCTCCAACGAAGTGATTGCTTCTCAAACGAATCAGCAGCTTATGCTCGCTGAAGCGAGACTCACCAAGCAGCTATATAAAATTGCTTGTAACACGCTGCAATATTCTTCTTTTGAAAGTGACGCCGAGAGTAGTGAAGACAGCATCTCGTTTACCCGAGCTAAACATGGCTCAGGAGTAGACCCAGCTAATCGTTTTTTAGATCACGGTAATTATCTTGCTTATGGCTTAGGTGCAACTGCCTGTTGGGTGTTGGGGCTTCCCCATGGTTTTTCGGTCTTACACGGTAAAACACGACGCGGTGGTTTAGTCTTTGATGCAGCGGATTTGGTGAAAGATGCATTAGTGCTCCCACAAGCATTTATTAGTGGCATGAGAGGCGATGAAGAGCAAGTATTTAGACAGGCTTGCATCACTAACTTTCAACAAGCAGAAGCATTGGATTTTATGATTGATTGCCTAAAGTCGATGGCAGGGGTTAAGGAAGACGACAAATGAACATTCTCCTGATCTCTCAATGCAATAAAAAAGCACTACCAGAAACCAGACGAGTGCTAGACCAGTTTGCCGAGCGTAAAGGCGATCGAACTTGGCAAACCCCTATCACTAAGCAAGGGTTAGATACTTTACGAAAACTATTGAAAAAAACCGCTCGCAGAAACACGGCGGTAGCGTGTCATTGGATTCGTAGTAAAAACCACACTGAGCTACTTTGGATTGTCGGTAATCAACGTAAGTTTAATATTGATGGCACAGTACCAACCAATATTACCCGCCGCAATATTCTAAAAACAGGAGATGAAAATGCGTGGCATACTGCTGAGGATATGGCGCTACTTTCAGGTATCGCGGCCTTGTTTCATGATTTTGGTAAAGCGAATAATTTATTTCAGGACAAAATTAACCCAGAAAAAAATACCCAAATGTTTGAGCCCTATCGTCATGAATGGGTTTCATTGAGGTTGTTCCAGAGTTTTGTTGGAGAGCTAACTGACAGTGAGTGGTTGGAAAAACTGGCGAGCATCACGCCAAAACAAGAAAGAGAACAGCTGGCCAACCTGTATAAAGATGATCCAAGCAAAAGTAATGCGAGTCCTTTTAAAGCATTACCGCCTGTTGCCAAAGCGGTGGCTTGGCTTATTCTCACTCACCATAAGTTACCCTTTTACAAAAGTAAAAAAGACAGCGTAAAAATAAAATATGCTGAGCAGTTTTTAGAGGTTAATTTAAAGGCGGTGTGGAACTCTCCACAAATTATAGGGGAATGGAAAAAGAGCGATATAAAAACGGTGTGGAGCTTTAAAACGGGCACCCCAGTTAAGAGCAAAATATGGTGCACTAAAGCGAATCGTATTGGCAAACGCGCTTTAAATCGCAACGCCTTTATTTATCCTGAAAAACCATGGCTTGAGGATAATTACACCCTGCATCTATCCCGTTTAGCTTTAATGTTAGCAGACCATCATTACTCTTCTCTTGATGCTGTTGAGGCTTACAAACGCAGCAGCTATAAGGCCTTTGCCAATAGTGATCGAAATACCAAACAGCTAAAACAAAAGCTGGATGAGCATTTGATTGGCGTTTATAAGCACAGTTTGCGCGTGGTGCGTATGCTGCCGAGTTTAAAATCATCATTACCTGCCATCACTGATATTAGAGCGTTAAAAAAGCGAAATACGATTAAACGTTTTCAGTGGCAAGATAAAAGCTTTGATCTGGCCAAAGCCATCGCTGAGCCCAGTGAGCAGCAAGGTTTTTTTGGTATCAACATGGCTTCAACAGGTCGAGGTAAAACATTAGCCAACGCACGCATTATGTATGGTTTATCTAACCAACGAGAAGGATGTCGTTTTAGCGTGGCGTTAGGCTTGCGTACCTTAACCTTGCAAACGGGTGATGCATTAAAGCAGCGACTCAAATTAGCAGAGGATGATATTGCCGTCTTAATCGGTTCTCAAGCGGTTAAACAGCTTCATGATCTAGCAAAGCAAGATGATGAAGATAAAGCCAGTGTGATAGCACCAACCGATAATGACAGGCTGCAAAGTGGGTCAGAATCTGAAAATGACCTTGTTGAGGATGAGCAATATGTACAGTATCAAGGCCAACTCTCTCAAGGGGTATTAAGTGATTGGTTAAAAGAGAAACCTAAATTAAATAAATTAGTGAGCGCGCCAATATTAGTGAGCACCATTGACCATCTAATACCTGCCACAGAGTCACAGCGTGGGGGTAAGCAAATAGCCCCCATGTTACGTTTGTTAACGTCAGATTTAGTATTAGATGAACCGGATGACTTTGATATTGCAGATCTGCCAGCTTTAACCCGCTTGGTAAACTGGGCTGGCTTGCTAGGGGCTCGTGTTTTATTGTCTTCTGCCACCTTGCCCCCTGATGCGGTTGTGGCGTTATTTGAGTCCTATAAAGCAGGGCGAGTAGAGTTTAATCGAGCAAGAAATAGTATAAGCAGCCAAGGTAAATATGCTGTGCAATGTGCATGGTTCGACGAGTTCAATGTGGAGCAAGCCAGTTGTAATGAGCAAGCGGGCTTTGAAAAACAACACCAAAAATTTATTGAGAAACGGATCAATAAACTTGTTAATCAGCCAGCCCTTCATAAAGCGATAATTGCCCCAGTGCAACCCACAGGTACCAGTGCAACTGAAATCATTACTAGCTTAACTGCTAGCGTATCTGAGCAGGTTTATCGCTTGCATCAAGACCACAGTGCAGCATCCCCCAGTGGTAAAAGGGTCAGTATTGGTCTTGTTCGAATGGCAAATATCAATCCCTTGGTTGCACTTGCGCAACAGCTTGCTAATAGCGAGGTAAGTGAAAACTATCATTTGCATATTTGTGTTTACCATAGTCAATTCCCTTTGATTCAGCGCTCTAGCATTGAATCTACTTTAGATGCTGTGCTCGATAGAAATGAGTCAGAAAAACTCTGGCAACAAAAGGCGATTAAACAAGGCTTGCAGCAGTCTACTAACCAGCATCATATTTTTATTGTACTCGCCACTGCCGTTGCTGAAGTGGGACGGGATTGGGATCTTGATTGGGCAATCGCAGAACCAAGCTCTATTCGAAGTATTATTCAGTTGGCGGGTAGGGTGCAGCGCCATCGTCGGCAAGTGTCTGAACACCCAAATGTTGCATTGCTGGCGAGTAACTATCGCGCATTGAATTCCCCACGTCAGCCAGCCTTTTGTAAACCAGGCTTTGAAACCGTGAATTATCCCCTTACAACCCATTGGCTTAACGAGTTGTTATTGCCTGAGCAATATCAAGTCATCAACGCGGTGCCAAGAATTAGTAAGCGTGATGCGTTAAGTCACACGACTAATCTTGTGGATTTAGAACACCACAGATTATATCAAGCCATGTTTAAAGAAGAGGCTGCGGCGAATAACTGGTGGCTTAAATCCACCAGTTGGACCTATCAGTTTCAGTCAGAAACCCCGTTTAGAGCCTCAAGCCCAAGTAGTGATTACTTTATGCAATTTGATCAAGACGCAATGCGCATTAAATGCCGGCATAAAAACGGCGAAGCCAAATACGCAGACGCTCAATTTGATTGGAAGGTAGCAACAAAAAAAGCTGCGGTTAGCTGGTGGGGGAAAGAAGAGCTAGCAGCGTTATTACACCAACACGCAGAAACAATAGAACAAGAGCTTAACTATGTCAGTGCAATTTATGGGGTAGTGAATCTTAGGGATAAACAAACTTGGTGTATTTCTAATGAATTTGGCATTTACCAGCCGCTATAACAGGTATGTAAAGGAGCAATGATGGAAGAAAATTTAACCAGTAAAATTCTCGACTATATCCAAGGACGAGGGGCTGAAAAGCTAGAGAAATTGGATAAGGAGATAACCAAGCTTGCTGCAACCGGTGATGCTAATGATCAAGGTGAGTTGGAGAAAAAGCAGCAGGTAATGCTTGATACCAAGGCAAAGTATGAACCGAGACATTGGTTAACGGATGCGGCCAAAAGAGCTAAGCAAATTCAGTTTGTCACCCATGCCATTAAGTTTATTCACTCAGATGCCAAAGCCAGTAATATCTATGCCGAACATCAAGGGGAGAATAAAGGTGGTGTGATTTCCACCGCGAGTGTCAGCCTACCCCAAATAGATGTCTGTGGTAATGCGGCTGCCTTGGATGTGGCGGGTCTTCTGCTAAAAGTGGAGCATGAGGGTAAAAAATTAGCTGATGCCATTCTTGCTGAGGATATTTCACCCTTCTTAACCATTGCTGAAAATGAGCAGCAGGCACGGGCTTGGTTAGCGGGTTTTAAGCAGGCTTTTCAATCTAAAGAACTGACTTCCCATAAGTTGGCGAAACAAGTTTATTGGCCTGTTCATGATCAAACGCTAGATGACTACCATTTATTATCCCCGCTTTTTGCTACCTCATTAGCACAAGAGGTATATAACACCCGAAAAGAACAAAGGGATATCCAATTTAGTAAAGATGAGGTGATAAAAGCCAAGGGCTTCTCTGTGTTGCCAGAGTTGGCTGTGCAAACCTATGGCGGCACTAAAACGCAAAATATTTCTCAATTAAATTCTCAACGGGGGGGTAAAAACTTTCTTTTAGATAATAGACCGCCAAGTAAATGGGAAAAGCCCTTTGCACCACCTTTGAATATCAAAAGCGTGTTCCACAAGGAGTTTCAACGCAACGTCTATAAGGACATTCGACAGCTAAAAGTCTTCCTAGAAAAAGCCTTTGAAAAAAACTCAACCGTCACCATTCGCGATTATCGTGCGGCCAAAGTGGAGAAAATAGTGGATGCCCTATTGCAGTTTGCTGCTAGTTATTACCAGTTGGAAGCAGGCTGGAGCAAAAGCGCAGAGTGTCTATTACCACTAGAAGAGCAGCTTTGGTTAGACCCTAAAAGAGTGCAATATGATGCTGACTTTAGTGACGCAAAAGACCAAAAAGATTGGCCGCAACAAGTGGCGACTCGATTTGCTAATTGGCTTAATGCGGCATTAGAAAGTAAAAAGCTGGCTTTAGGGCAAGTGGAGTTTGCTCAGTGGAAAGTCTATGTCGCACAAGAACTGCGACTCACTGAACGTGCTAGAAAGGAGTACTACTAATGGACGGCTTTTTATTACTGCGCAATATCCAAGTGGAAAACGCCAACTGTATTGCTGGGCAAACATGGGGTTTTCCCGCAATTAGTCACTTTTTAGGTTTTACCCATGCCCTACAGCGTAAGTTGCAACAAGATGCTGATTCAAAATTCCATCTTGAGTTGAGAGGCTGTGCTGTTATTTGCCATCAATTGGAACCACAAACTCATCAAGCAACAACATACGCGGAACATGTGTTTTCTCTTACCCGTAACCCGCTGACGAAAGACGCTAAAACTGCCTCCTTTGTGGAGGAGGGCAGAGTGAATATGAAGGTTAGTCTGTTAATTGGCATCGATGCTTTTAATTTTGATGAAGAGAATACCGCTGAATTCGAGCAAAAGGTTTTTAAGCTTGCCCAAACCATGCGATTGGCAGGTGGGACGATTAATCAAATCAGTAAAGCGCGTTTGGTGACCCTAAAAGATAGCCAAGAAGAACAAGCTAAACAGGTGAATATTTGGATGCGTACCCTCTTACCTGGGCATACGTTAGTGGCTCGGCCGCAATTGTTGTCAAACCATAGCGCACAATTTAGCGAGAGTGAAAACCCTGAATTTTCCGCGTGGTTAGATAACTCAACTATCCATATCAATAGGCAAGAGGGGGCAAATAGCGTTGAACCTAAACCCTATTCTGGCTGGATAAAACCCATTGTGGTGGGCTATCGCGGTATATCGCAACTATATGAAGCAGGCGAGGTTGCAAAAAGCCGAGATGCACAAACACCGGTGCGTTTTGTGGAATATGTCTACAGCTTAGGGGAATGGCTAAGTCCCCATCGCATTCAAAAACTTGAACAAATTTTATGGCAATACAGTGATGACAAGGCACAAGCTGAACAGGGCTGGTACTTATGTCATAACCAATATGAAAACTTTTTAACGAATACAACTGACAATGAAGGAATATAATCATGGCTTTAAAAACAGCATCCGTACTGGCATTTGAACGTAAACTATCTAACTCCGCGGCACTTATGTTTGCAGGTAACTGGAGTGATAGATCAAATCACAATGTATGGCAGGGTATTAATGTCGAGGAGAAGTCCGTACGCGGTACTATTTCTAATCGTCAAAATAATGCGATTCAAAGTAACCCTGCAAAACTTGACCAAGAAGTGCAAAAAGCTAACCTGCAAACCGTAGACAGTGCGGCGCTACCCTTTGATAAAGATACCCTCAAGGTACAATTTACCTTACGTGTGCTAGGTGGAGTACAACAGCCTTCCGTATGTAACGATCAGGATTATCAAGCAAAACTGGAAGAAACAGTAACCAGTTATGCCAAAGAGGCGGGTTATAGTGAGCTCGCAAGACGTTATGCGTCTAACTTGGCCAATGGACGCTTTTTATGGAGAAATCGTGTGGGCGCTGAAGAGGTTGAAGTCCTTATCTCTGAGCCGAGCACGGAGCAATCTTGGGTATTTAATGGCTATGACTTCTCTCTGGCAAATTTTGACACCCAAAGCGATGACCTCAATGCCTTGGCAGGCGTAATCGAAAAAGGCTTAAGCAGCAGTGAGTTTGCCCTTTTGCATGTGACCGCTTTTGTAAAACTAGGAGGTGGGCAAGAAGTCTTCCCTTCCCAAGAATTAGTATTAGATAGCAGTTCAGCAAAAAACAGAAAGAGTAAAACCTTGTATGTGTCTGACGGCATTGCTGCCATGCATTCTCAAAAAATTGGTAATGCGATTCGAACCATAGATACTTGGTATCAAGATGCACAGGAGCTAGGTGCGATTTCTGTGGAGCCATTCGGGTCAGTAACCAGTCGTGGTAAAGCTTATCGTCAACCGAAACAAAAAATGGATTTTTATACCCTGTTAGATAAATGGGTATTGAAAGGTGAGCAGCCACCTGTTGAGCAGCAACATTATGTGATTGCTAACTTAATTCGTGGCGGCGTTTATGGTGAGAAGTCGGAGTAGCCAAGTATGAACTACTACCAAGAAATTAGGCTTTTGCCAAATGCAGAGACCAATTTAGGCTTTCTCTGGCATAAGGTCTTTCAACAAATTCACATTGCCCTCGTAGAGCATCAAGTGGAGAAAAATCGATCGGAGATTGGTCTTTCAATTCCTGATTATTTTGTACCAAGCAAAGATAAAAGGGACTTTCCATTAGGGGATAAGATTCGCTTATTTGCTAATAGTCAGCAGGAGTTAGAAAAGCTCAATATTGCTCACTGGTTATTACGCTATGAGGATTATGCTCAGGTTAAAAGCATTAAGTCTGTACCTGAAAATGTGCAACATGCTTGCTTTAGCCGTAGGCATAAAAAAGGGCAAAACCAAATAGCACAAAAAACCTTACGATTAGCAGAGTTTAAAGCGAGTAAAACGGGTGAGAGTGTTGAAAAACACTTGGCAGAGTATGAAGCAACGGCACCAGTTGCAAATAACAAGCTGCCCTATATCTTTTGTAAAAGTCTCTCAGGTGGTGGTGATGCTTTTCCACTCTTTATTGAGATGCAAGTCAAAGATACAGCACAGCCAGGGGAGTTTAATTGTTATGGCTTAAGTGCTCGAATGCAAGAGGATAAACAAGCCACTGTGCCTTGGTTTTAAAAAACGAATGTAAGAAAGTGATAAAGGGTATTTTTACCCTTTATTTTTGCTCTTTAAAAATATGTAATAAAATCAGTGAGTTGTAATAGTTGAAAAAAATAGGGTAAAAAGACATTTTTTTACCTAAGCAACTGCTACAGTTCATTTTTTTGTGTTTTAATGCTAGTTCCCTGCCGAATAGGCAGCTTAGAAAAAATAAATCATCTTCATCTTCATCTTCATCTGGTTCCCTGCCGAATAGGCAGCTTAGAAATAGAAACAAATTGTCGTCCCCAGTAGTCAAGAGTTCCCTGCCGAATAGGCAGCTTAGAAACAAGCTGAAAAAAAGGAAGCTAAAAAAAAGGAGTTCCCTGCCGAATAGGCAGCTTAGAAATAGCGGCATAGAGCGAGATCTATGTGCATTTTAGTTCCCTGCCGAATAGGCAGCTTAGAAAGGTCGCGATAGCACTAATAAACTGCGCCTCGAGTTCCCTGCCGAATAGGCAGCTTAGAAAATAACATCTATCTTGGCGGCGCAATCCCATCTGTTCCCTGCCGAATAGGCAGCTTAGAAACCGTGTGATCTTCAACTTCAAAGTAACCGTTTGTTCCCTGCCGAATAGGCAGCTTAGAAAATGACAGCAGGGGAATCTGAAAGTGACTTTGAGTTCCCTGCCGAATAGGCAGCTTAGAAACACTAGCCAGACGGATAGGAGCACGGATGCGCGTTCCCTGCCGAATAGGCAGCTTAGAAATAAGCGACATGTTATTCCTGCTAGGCGTTATGGTTCCCTGCCGAATAGGCAGCTTAGAAAAGAAAGTGATTCTGAATCTGTTATTATCACGCGTTCCCTGCCGAATAGGCAGCTTAGAAATACCACAGCAAAGGCGATAAATTGCGATAAGAGTTCCCTGCCGAATAGGCAGCTTAGAAAGTGGTTAATGAGGCTTCAGTGCCGGACTTCCAGTTCCCTGCCGAATAGGCAGCTTAGAAACGGGCCGCTTTCGCACTGGACACCGCCGCCAAGTTCCCTGCCGAATAGGCAGCTTAGAAAAACAGACCACCCGATAAAGGAAACCGATTTTTGTTCCCTGCCGAATAGGCAGCTTAGAAATCCTCATTAATCAATAAGGTGGCATTCATCTCGTTCCCTGCCGAATAGGCAGCTTAGAAACGGATGAGCTTATCTTCGGCGCGAGGGCTTGGGTTCCCTGCCGAATAGGCAGCTTAGAAAAAGAGAAAGCACCTGGCATTGAATTGCTTCTAGTTCCCTGCCGAATAGGCAGCTTAGAAAAAACCAATGGTCGAGGCCGCTAAAATACTAATGTTCCCTGCCGAATAGGCAGCTTAGAAAAAATAAATCATCTTCATCTTCATCTGGTTCCCTGCCGAATAGGCAGCTTAGAAAGTGGACGGGTCGGGGCGTTTATTGGGGGCATTGTTCCCTGCCGAATAGGCAGCTTAGAAAGTATGCTTCAATGTTCAGAACATCAAAAGGCTGTTCCCTGCCGAATAGGCAGCTTAGAAATGCGAACACCGCCAACATTGCCCTGGTTAGGGGTTCCCTGCCGAATAGGCAGCTTAGAAAAAATGCAGCAATTAATGCTGCAAAAGAAATTGGTTCCCTGCCGAATAGGCAGCTTAGAAACGGATGAGCTTATCTTCGGCGCGAGGGCTTGGGTTCCCTGCCGAATAGGCAGCTTAGAAAAGCAGTTCTACTCACAGATAGTACAGTCTCTAGTTCCCTGCCGAATAGGCAGCTTAGAAATAGGACAACAGACTTACGTAAATTATCTGCCAGTTCCCTGCCGAATAGGCAGCTTAGAAAAAGCAAACGTTGAAAAGCATAATCAAATTGAAGTTCCCTGCCGAATAGGCAGCTTAGAAATAGCAGCGTAACGTCTGTACCCGTTACCAGCGGTTCCCTGCCGAATAGGCAGCTTAGAAAACCTAAAAACAGGTTATGGTTAACGTCGTGTTGTTCCCTGCCGAATAGGCAGCTTAGAAAGCTGATAATCGCTGTACGTTTACATTCAATACGTTCCCTGCCGAATAGGCAGCTTAGAAAAGCAGTCAATGGCGGTGATTTAATCGCAATAGGTTCCCTGCCGAATAGGCAGCTTAGAAAAAGGGATAACACGCTAGCAATAGCACCTTGAGGTTCCCTGCCGAATAGGCAGCTTAGAAAAGTCGACCCCATAAAGTAAGGGGCGACACTGTGTTCCCTGCCGAATAGGCAGCTTAGAAAAGTAAACGACGAAGACCTTGCTAGATGGGATGGTTCCCTGCCGAATAGGCAGCTTAGAAAAAACGCTCTTGTGAGCATTTTGTATTCATTACGTTCCCTGCCGAATAGGCAGCTTAGAAAAGAGACGGGCGTCGTAACCGCGTTTATCGACCGTTCCCTGCCGAATAGGCAGCTTAGAAAAATCAAAAAACACCACACTTTCACCAAACCCAGTTCCCTGCCGAATAGGCAGCTTAGAAAATGATCTATGCCAAACGCTCTTGTGAGCATTTGTTCCCTGCCGAATAGGCAGCTTAGAAAACCAAAAACTCAAACTGAGTTTCGCAAGCGAAGTTCCCTGCCGAATAGGCAGCTTAGAAAGTCGTATCGATATCGGCTTCATTGAGCCTGCCGTTCCCTGCCGAATAGGCAGCTTAGAAAACTAGGGTTGACCGAACAAATTCAAGGTTAATGTTCCCTGCCGAATAGGCAGCTTAGAAAGGCTTCGCGA
>MAAB01007754.1_pt1 | contig 11950 bp, 10 predicted proteins | sample 1115991 | NCBI WGS metagenome assembly MAAB01 (sample SAMN04961124, study PRJNA320927) | seawater metagenome | isolation source: sample BD02T18 sea water enriched with oil for 18 days | place: USA:Gulf of Mexico | collected 2013-07-27
AAATCAGAAAGCCCTACCATTTGGAGAATTTCACCTAACTATAATGCCTTTAGTGGTAGTTACCGAGATGAGGCACCCGCTGCAATTAACACATTCGGAAACCGAGTTTATGTGAGTAATAATTGGGGTGGTCAATTATCGAACAGAGAAGTTTTTGTATTTGAGCTGCCTAGCAATTGGGATGGTGTTCTAAAGCAATAGCCGTAATTTAAATATAAAATTCACTGGTAGTCTCTTTAAATCTAAAGGTACTACTAGTGAATCAGCTTCGATGTCTAAGTTCCATAGTGCTTACTAACATACAGCCTCTTCACATAGCCGTGCTGAAGAAAAAAATAGTATTTCTGCCTTCTTATAATAGAAAAATCATTCAAAATATGTAAAGGACTCAGAGCTATCAATAACATAAGGTTCTTGTTCATCACCTTTCTTCATAGAAAGTATAGACTTAGTTTCATCAACATTTAGAGATTCAACACCAATCCAATCAGCAAATGTATGAAGGAAATCTCTCAAGAAATAGGTAGCGTCTTTCATAACGCCTTTTGCCTTACTATCTTCTATAAATATCAATGGCACTTCGACTGCCTCTCTTGAGAGTAGTCGCCCAGCACCATGGACTTTATAAGGTGCATCTTCAACATCGACTAAACCATGATCAGATAAGTAAATTATTTTGTATTTAAGTCCTTTACTTATCATAATGCTCTGAACTTCTTTAATAAAATGAAATGTATTAAGTATACTATCATTATAACAATCAAGATCTTTTACACCGAGCCTCTTAGTAACGCTGAATAATGCTCCACTTGTTCTTTTACAAAAATCCGAATGTGATCCTATCGTGTGCAAAAAAAACAATTGATTACCCTTCGTATTTATCGATTTTTTTAAATCATCAAGTAATATGAAATCACTTTTTGCCTTGGAAAAATCAAAATTGTGAAATAATGTTTCATCTGCTCTCTTTGCTATCCGGGTAACAGGGCTGTCATTAAAGCCCATCGCTCCCTGATTTGAAAACCAATATGTTCTTAAACCAGAGGCTTTAGCTAAATCAATAATATTTAAATTCACGTTAACATTATTTTTTTCATTTAATGATAATAATCGAACAACAGATGTTCGTGTTAGCACTGCAGGAGCTATCGCATCAGATATAATTGTCCATCCAGGCAGTAACTTAATTTCTTCTGTGGTATTAACCGAATTCCCATAAAAATGAAACGCTTTCTTTTGAGCGGATTCACCGATAATGACTACATAGGTATACCCATTTTTATTTGAGGTAATATCTTCCCACTGACTATCTATGGGCTCTCTCTCTAACCGTCTTGATTCTAACGTTCCAATAATCGTAACCCCCAACCTAACTTCAGGAATAACCTCTAATAAATACCAAATAGGGGAATCTACTTTTCCTGCTTTATACAAAAAAGGCAAAGAACTAATAACAATTATTCCAACAATAAAAGCTAGGGAGTGGCGAGTATTTTTAAATAAATTATTTGACATATTGTTCAGTTTCCACAAGGCTATAAAGAGAATAGTGGATAGCAGAACACTTAGGGGAAAACTATTAGAAGAAGCATACTCTAAAGACTCGCTCATGTTAGTATCCATAATAGAAGAAACTATGCCTTCTGATGCCCCGCCATACTTAGAGCCAAGAAATATGATACAAGCATTTAATAATGATAGCGCTATTGCAATGAATACACCTAGCCTCCCTATAGGTAGAGACATAAAAAGTATAACAAAAGAGGTTGCGATTACTGAGCTTAAAATGAGAACAACGACAGATGAAAACTTATAGTAGTTTACAGAAAGTGATCCACTGTATAAGTAAATGAGGAATATCAATAAATACAATCCCATAACAAAGAAATCGGTCGGTTTATTTTTTTCTATATTGATGATTTTCAACAGATAAGAAAACATAGTATATGTCTCAATAAAAATACTTCTAGGATGGAAAATAATAAATCTTGGTAGCTCAATATTGGAGCAGCAATTAGATTGCTGTAATGGTCAATTCAATTTAGCCACCCGCCAAGAGTCCTTTCAATAAATGCTTTCAACTTCACCTAGAATCTTTCCGTTATTATGCTAAGGCGGCCTAGCCTACTACCTTAATTGCCGAACCTATTTATCAACAGTGAACTTATCGAAATCAAGTGCTTCAGCGGCTTCCAATATCTAATAACCCTTATCTAAACTAATTGACGAATCCTAAAAGCATACAGGTTTGAAATCAGACCTTTTAGAATTGTTCATTGACTCCCCTAAATATTTACGAGATAAATATATGATCCCTAATTGGGTAAACAAATACACTGAACCACGACTATCATCATAAAATCAAGATTTTACTACTCGTTTGTATCAGCGGTATTGAATTTAAAGCGTGTATGGTTTATTTTCCTAAAAAAACTAGCAATAAAAACTTGAAACTTACCAGAAAAAATAATTGCGAAATTATCCACGTACTTGAAATAGTATATAGATAAAAAGTAAATGAGTGAAATTGACACTAAAGAGGATAATATTGCCGAGCTGGAATAATCGAAGTAATCATGAAGAAGGTTAAATACCAATACTCCAACAGTAGATATTATTGGTATATGAATCAAGTAAACTGAAAATGATACCCGCCCCATAAATACAAATATTTTTTTAGAGAAAACATCACTTAAATTCGTGCTAAATATAATAGAATACACAATCATCATCCCTGATAGGAAGTTAGCTACGATGTAAGTCTTTTCACCTAATATTGATACAATCAAAGAATAAGAGGAACTTTCATTATGAGCACCCGCTAAATACAATCCTAATACCAACAATGGCAATGAGACAATAGGTTTAACAGCCTTTCCATGAATATAGAACAAGTGACCTAAAATAAAAGCAATCAAACCAGCTGTCAGACCTAGCGTTATGGCATTAAAAAATAATAACAGTAGCAATAACAGCCCAATAAAAAAATCCACAAATCTTAATTGAAATTTAATTTTTATAAAACACATAATAAAAATAACAAACGAACCAATCAATTCAGTCTGCATTGTCCATAGAACAGGATTATACAAGCTTTCCCCCGTAAGAAATGCACCAACAGTTCCACTATATGTTGCTCCTGCTAACGAATAGTCAAAATTTCCGTAAGTACTTATCCATTCAGGTAGCCTCGATTTATCCGTAGAAAATACAGAAAAGAAAAACAATGATAAGAAGCATGAAACCACAACAGGAATCATCAAACGTGGATATCGCTTAATAGACATGGAAATTATTTTATCAATATTACTTTTAAAAGCTGCAAAAGTTAATATATACCCACTCAAGACAAAAAATACGTACACTGCAGAAGATCCAGAATACATAAATCCTAGTGGAGAATCATATATAAATCTCTGGATTTGGTTTTCTACTCCTGCAGTCCCAGAAAACCCGTGTAAATACGGAAAAAATGTTAAGCTTAAGTGCGATAAAACAACCATGAAGCATGCAACGCCTCGAATTCCTTCAATTGCATTTACTTTAACCACTAAGTATCCCTTACTTATTATAAATATTTATCAATAGAGACCAAGTAATCTCTATGTACTTATAGGATTTAACCTCTATACGTACGTGAAACTAATTCCTTCAACCTACTAGACGCTTCGGTAATTTCTGGTGAAGAGTTATAATCAGGTGCTGAGATTTTGTAATTCCTATACAGCTCAGGATCGTTGCATTCTTCATTTGCTTCGACTGACTTAATAATATTGTACAGCTCTCTCGCTGTTACATAGTGCAACTTGTAATTCTTACCATCGTTATAAGATGCCTCAAGATGGGTAAAAATATCATCCATTTCCTTACCTAGAACGCCTTTCGCATCCGTAGCCCCATGGGTATGCATTTTAACAACAACCCAGTTATCTTTCCCTTTTACTGATATTCCAGTTTTAACACAGGCATCGATTCTGTCTTCAGTAACAACTGATTGTCCATTTATTTCATCACCCGATACCCTAACCCCCCAAGGCTTGCCATTCTTAAGGTATGGATACAAAGGCCCCTGTATAATCATCAAGTCCCCTGTCGGTGCTGTTCCTTTTTCTACTAATACACCTCTATCATGAGATTTCGGCTCTATAGGGTTATCCGTCGCATAAAATATTGAATTAATCTGAGATGGAGATGCTTCGTTGGGCGAAGGAAATGTATAATCGGCATAACAACCCGATTCTTTTAATATATTAATTTCATCATTAACGCCGCAAAATGCTCCTCCTCTTGAGTTATCGAGGGCCCAGTCGCCATGAATAAAACCATATTTTCTAACCCCATTCTCACTTCCAAATATACCAAATTCAGAGTATTCAGCTACACATAACTCAATGGTCTCTTTAAGGTTGCTAGAAGTATCTGGACAGTGCTTACCATGGTGTAGGTGCAATTCGATTTCGCCATAACCTTTCTCGCATAATCCAACAACATCCTTAAGGTAGCTGTTTACATGGTAATGCGGCGGAATAAACCAAGATCTAGTAGGTTTGTTTCCAGCGGAATCCTGATGTTTATCAGCTAGCTTAGGGTACTCGACCAATAATTGATCCACTCTATCCCGAGCTTCGCCATCACTAACCCCCCCCGATCCAGGTTCATAATGATCAGTCATACAAAACAAAACATGAATAGTTTCATTGTTTTTTGAAAGTAGAGAGAACCTTAGCGCTCGAGGAAGCCACTGACATAGGATTGACAGTGTAAATAATATCTTTTTAAACATTTATAAATTAATTCCTTTTAATTACAATCCCATCATCAATAACCAATAATGCCGATAGTAAAATACAAAACTTCTAGTAATTAGCACATCAATTTAACTATGAAATATGCGCATCATTATATATCTTGATAATAATGTTTCAAGTCTAACATCTGAAAATAATAAAACATAACCTGCCAGAATAATAAAAAACGCTAGAGGTCAAACGGTTTTATTCTTTAGTATAGAAAAAACAAATTCCCTTACATTTCTTTCAACCAAAAGAATTAAACTTGAGTATATAAAGGTTCCTAGCAAAACACATAACATCAAGTAAACTAACTTCGATTCAATTTCAACCAAAGAAACAATTTCGACCATAACAAGAGAATAAAAAATTGATCGAATAAATAACATGTAATCAAAACCGATATCAATCACCTTTCTTCCCTCATAATACATTCTAACTGTCATCCACAAATAGCTAATAACAGTTATAAACGCTGCTGCTTTAATTCCATATATAGGTATAAACATATAGTTAAATAATATATTTATACCTGCACTCTCAAGAACAAACTGAAATAGTTTTTTAGGCTTCTTTTCTATCTGCAATCCAGCTGCATATATCACATTAGTCGAAAATAGAAAAATACCCGAAGATATTACAGGTAAAAGATAACTAAACTCAGCATACTCACTGGTTGCAAGAATAGTTAGCAAGGGCTCAGAAATCAGATATAAACCAGCAATTATTCCTGGTGAAAGAAGGATGTATATTCTATTAACATCAGACAGCAATTTTCTAGTAGCCTCCAATCCTTGCTCCTTCCAAGTAGAGAGGTAGATAGGTACAAGAGCAATACTAAGCCCTCCAACCAGAGTACTAGATATAATATTCGCCATATTATATGAAGCAGAATAGATCCCAAGAGCTTCCCTAGAAATAAAATATTCAATAAAATACCTATCAATAAAGGCATGGAGCATGTGTGCAATTTCATTACCAAACATAGGAATACTGAAGGCTAAAGATGCGGTAATCAAACTCATATTCAAATATTTTACTTTAAAAGAAGTAAGAATATTTTTCTGGTAGCACCAACCAAGAATTATTACCGTTAGAAAGACATCTGCTAATAAAATTGAATAAATAAACCCTATAGCTGAATTATTAACATACAATATAATAATAGCAACTGTGCTTAAAGTTAGCACTCTATAGATTAATGAAAATACTGTTAACAGGACACTTCTTTGATCTGCTATAAGTATATTTTCAGTCAGCGCACGAATAGACTGTAAGCATGATGATGCTATTACAATCATCATGGCTGGAGACGTAAACAGCAAGGAGTCTGAATAATCCGACAAAAATAACCCCAAGCAATAAATAAAAGAACTACTCATCAATATTAAAAATAGACAGGGATAAAAAATATTTGATTGCAATTCATCTTTAGTTAGATCTGGTTTAAAACGTATTATGCTTTGCTGTAGCCCAAACTTATTAAAAGACGATAGCATCCCAATAGTTATAGTAAACAGGCCCGCAGCCCCATACTCGACTACCGAAAGATTCTTGGTCAATAACGGAAAGGTGATTAGACCAGATAATGTAGTAAACAAATGATTCAAACTATAAATTGTACTTTGCTTTAATAACTTTCTAGACATTAAACATTCCACATTACGTCACAAACGCATACTAAATTGAAAATTAACTTCCCACAGAAAGTAATATCAAAACTTTTATAATAAAACTTTTTTCAAATCATCTACTAAATCACTACGTAGAAAACCATCACGCGATGAATAAGAATAACTTGATATATTTATATAAATATCACATAGCTTTTCCATATCGCTAGCCCAAGGTATATCAACCTCTTGACTTAGCTCTGATAAAAACTCCATTTGATGATCATTAGCCAACGCCCTATTCGCGACAGCAATAAACTTCTTTTCTCTTTTTATCAAGTCTAGAACCGAGCCTGTTCCACCATGACAAATAACCATTTCGGCATCGTCAATATAGCTACCAATTTTTTTAGTATAAGCGAAGGATTCACAGTTCTTCGGTTGATATTGACCATTCCCAATCTGACAAATCACCTTGTCAGTAATGACCCCCTGCTCTATAAATTTGTCAACTTGATAAATAAGATCATCAAAATTAAAAGTCCCTACTGTAACAAAAATCACAACACACTCCCCTTATAGATTAGTTTCGAGTGGGCACAAGCTAAGGGTTTCCATTGAACATAAATTCTGTCGCATACTCTTAATTTCAAAAGCAGACTTGTAGTTTTCGAGATATTATTTATTCTCGTAATACTCTCAATAAAGACTGTTTTTAAGCCGCAAAATCTACTAGCAATAAATACAGGTACAGCTACAGAAGATCCTATACAGATAACGGCGTGATAGTCACTTTTCCAAAGGATATTTATAGTCGCTAGAATACATTTCAAGAACGCCAATATTGTATGAATATAGCTTTTATCATAAATTGACGTTATTTTCGGAATTTCAAATTCTTTTATAGAGCTAATAGTTTCATTTTTTTCACGATCCTGTGGGACAAGAAAATACAGATCATAATCATCTTCAATTTTCTCTAGTAGACACTTAGTTTCAAATGAAAAACCACCACCGCCCTCTTTAACTACTAATATTTTTCTTTTCATTTATTTTAATACCCAATACGTTATACAACTAATGACGATATAATTATTTTTAATTGAATTCTTCTGCTAGATGCCAATCCTTAGAAAGCTCAAAAACAAATACTTCCCTATTTTTTAGCTTACCGCCCCAATTAGAGGTTACATATATACGATTACCCAAGGTATTTATTGCTGCAGGTGCTTCGTCCCTATAGCTTCCACTATACAGATTATAATTTGGGGCAATTCTCCATATTATTGGATCCTCAGACACATCTATTATTTGCATCATAATCAACTGATCAGCTCCCCAGTCATCATCATGTGAACTACTATTTTCATCAGAATAAGTGTTAATGAATGCCCAGCCTTTTCTACTTGGTGGCATTTTTCCGTAGTGAAAACCGTTTGACCATCCAAAATCTGAGTGCTTTGCTATTGCCAACCGATTGGCAAAGCCAGCATTCGATCCAGCTACATAAACAGCATCAAGCCTGTCAGTTCGATTATTTTGACTAATAAATACCTCTCTACCATCTTTACCAAACGACCAAGCAGAATGAGTTTCACCTATAGAAATTTTGATCGGTGCTTTGTCTGCATACTTAAAATCTAAAGGCCATAGGTGAGGTCCATCAAACCAGGTATCAACATATGGAGTTAGTGAGCCATTATTATCCCATTTACGCCCCATATGTATAACTATGCCAGTTCCAAGTGGCGACACTTCGACCATATTGGGTCGAAATGAAAAGTAGGACCTATCCTTTTCAATGTCGAGTTCCGATCCAGCTAAATCTCCAGGTGTCATGATGTGAGTTTCCCCTGTAGATAGCTGATAATGCACAAAAGCATCAACAAGAAACTGTTCATCACCTTGCGTATCATGAAGGCCATAATGAATGGCCATAAATGCCCAATGATCACTATCATTGGAACTATCTCCCTCTACATCATTATAAATCATTGAAGAATTTGGAAGTAGAATCGAAAAATCTTTTAGTAATGTCTGCTCAAGAGTACCTTTTCCGGCAGCATCAAATACGATATCAATTTGATTAAAAGTTAGTTCGTGACGATAGTATAATCGATTAGGATGATTACCCGACGTATCCCATCGTACTTCGTGGTATTCACCTATGGTTCTGAATTTAGTATCTGTAAGCGGTATTATTATTTCACCAGTAGCACGCTCAATTACCCAACTTTTGTCTGAGCCATCACCAAAAGCAAGAAAATATTTGCCATTTGTATTTTCAGGAGTATATCTAGAATAAACTATTAAGGCGTCATCGGTTCCTTCCAGCTCACCTGCATCTGTAAGCCTTGTGAATTTTGTACCCGTAGTAGGATCTATGCGAGACTCTCCTTTTACTGGAGGAAGCCTGCCAAAATCGGGAGTTATTATATCCCGAGACAAATCAAATCCTGATGCCTTATCACTACTTATGCCAGTAACCGAACCGCGCGCTATTTCAATATTCTCGTCACTACAAGCAATAAGCCCACCTAGCAAAGAAACAAGAATAAAAGAATTAAATATTGAAATTATAGTAATTTCAATATTACCAATTACTTTTTTTATCATAACTTAATAACCATTATTTTTTATTATATATTTTTGCAGGAATACCTATTGCTAGACTCGCCTCTGGTATATTTTTTGTAACCACAGCGCCTGCACCTACAACTACATCACTTCCAACTGTGATATTTCCAATAATTTTTGCCCCCGCCCCAAGATAGACCCTATCTCCAATCACAGGCCAGCCATTGGATTTCCCCGCTCCCTTAGAACCAACAGTAACACCTTGCCCGATTGAGCAGTAATCGCCAAAATTGCCTCTAACAATAATCCCTCCAAAGTGTCCGATATAAAACCCTTTACCAATATTATTTGATGTATCAAGCCAAGTTCCATATAACGTTGTAAGAAAAAACCAAAGTAGCTGAAACACTATTTTTAAAACATGTGAGATACCAGGTATAGGAATAGAATATATTATTTTTCCAACCCTAAACCAAAACATTATGTGCCACCCATGGCATGTCATTATATATAAAAGAGAGCTAAGAACAGAATGCCCAGCACGCTTAGACCAATACACACTTGCATCAGCCATAATTGCTTGCATTTGTATTCTAACACTTTGTCTAAAGTTCATTTTTTAATACCATAAATCATTAGTATGAAAATAATAATTATTTAAATAACATGTGTTATTTAGGCTATAACGATTCATAAATATCATATAAGTCTTTACCAATAACATTCCAATCATATACATTATCCGCCAATTTCCTTGCATTTAGTTCTATTAAACTGGTGGATTCCGTCGATGAAATTGCTTTTATTACTTGTTCTGAAAAATCGCTCGCTGTATCCGCAAAGAGTATATCTACACCGTGAGTTAAGCCAACGCCCTCGGCCCCCTTACTAGTAGAAACCATACATTTACCTAGAGCCAAACCCTCAACCACTTTTAGTCTTGTCCCACTGCCAACATTTAAAGGGACGATCATCAATGCTGAACTCTGTACATAAGGGATAAAATCGTCAACGAATCCTAAAACTTCAACATTAGATTTTACATCTTCAGGTATTTCAACTGCCGGCTCAGGATTTCCAATTATTTGTAATTTTATTTCAGGATCAATTTTATTAATTAATGGTAACACATCATTTAAAAACCAAATTATTCCTAGTCTATTTGGATACCAGCCCATCCCACCTAAAAACACTATTGTTTTAAACTTTTTATTATTGTTATTTGGTTTTAATCTCTCAGCATCAACGCCATTGGGAATGCAATACACACTCCCCCCACCTAAACTAGTTAAATCTTCAGCATCTTTAGGGGAGCATGCTAGTACAGCATCAACAAGCCTTATTGATTTTTTCTCAAAACTTAATAGTTTTATGTATTCGCGTTTATAAATACTTTTAGAAACAAATGAATTGAGAGTAGATAATTTCTGTTTAATCAAATCGGATTCTAAATTGTGTTCGTTTAAAACAACATTTATCCCATCAGGAATTAACGGTAACAGGCCCGCTAGCGGCAAGAGATCAAGATGGACAATATCTGGCTTAACTGTTTTGATCTTATCTTCAAATTGCCCCTTCAAATTTGCCGTAACATACTTAGTTACTACTAGAGGATAATTAACTTTTAATGCAGATAATCCCGCAATAAGAGAAGAGAAAATTCCAGAACTAACTTTCACACCCGAAATTGATGAGCATAACTTACCAAGTTCATTATTATAGTCGATTTCCTCCCCTTCTCTTAATAGACTTAATAAGTGAACGTCATATTTTTTTGAGAGTTGCCTTAAAATTCCAAATGCACGAATTTGATGCCCCTCTAACGCGGGGTAAGGTAACCTGGCTGAAACAAATAATATCTTCTTTCGATTGGACATGACTAAGCTCAATGTATGTTTATAGGGTTAACTAACATAGTAGTAAACATTGCTTTAGAAGCGCCGCCGAGCGGATTGACAATTCTATCTTTAGACACATTAAAGCGTTTTAAATAAAATGAATCATCATTAATCTCATTTGCCCCTTCAATTGTTGTCACAGCTGAAACATACCCTTCTTCTATTAAAATTTCACGACTAAAAACGGAAATGTCTTGAGCACGGCCATTTGGATATGCGAAGTGCTTAGCATTCATGCCAGTTTCCTCCAGAATTAATTGATTACTTTTTTTAATCTCACTTGAAAATTCATCTGGTGTAACCATCGAACTAATAACATGACTATGAGTGTGTCCCCCTAACTCCATACCATTTTTAGCAAGCGATCGTATATCTTCCCAGCATAAAAAGGAATTATTTGTAGTACACCCAGATTCGGAATCTAATGTCAGTGTAAGATACTTAATAATGGCATTAATATCTGCGGGGTGATGTTTTTTAATTCCAGAATTCAATTCTTTAATTGCAACTTCTTTTTTAGAGTTGTTACTTAAATCAAAACAACCCAAATGAAATAAAGATAAATCAATACTTTTGTTTTCACTCGTTAAAATTATTCTTTCCAACTCAACTGCCCAAAATTTTTTATATGTATCAATATAATCGGTAGCTAAATATATAATACATGGAAAATAAGATGGGAAATCGTTGATTTTTAGTACATTTTTAAATCCATCATCAAATGTAATACAGAACCTAACACTTTTTGATTTTGATTGGATAATATCGCTCATGCTCGTTAAGCTACCTAGTTCGCGCGCCCACTCAACAGCAAACTCAAGATGGCGCAGTGGTAGTGATATATTCAAAAGATCTTTGCCTTCTTCTATACGGTGAAACATTAAAATATAGTGCCTTCTAGACCTTTTAATACTCCAACTATTAAAACCACTATAATGAAATAGTAGAGCAATAAAATACTTCAACCAACGCTTAAAGATCATCCTTAACCTCTTTTTTTTCTAACCGCATTAATTCAACGACAGAGATCAACCCGATAAATGCCCAAAAACTAGTAATCATTGCATAATGA
>MAAB01007755.1_pt1 | contig 11911 bp, 10 predicted proteins | sample 1115991 | NCBI WGS metagenome assembly MAAB01 (sample SAMN04961124, study PRJNA320927) | seawater metagenome | isolation source: sample BD02T18 sea water enriched with oil for 18 days | place: USA:Gulf of Mexico | collected 2013-07-27
ATGTAACAGGCCATAGCGTTAGAACATCAAGGTTTCGCTATACAGAATGGGGAGATGGTTTATTTGGTGTAGAGTTGTATGATCTTGATAAAGATCCTGAGGAATTAACCAACTTGTACCATAATGCCAAATACAAAACTCAAGTGGTTAAATTAGCTCGTTTACTAGCAAAAAGAAAAACTCAGGCAGAGGTAGAAGTTTTAAAGTGGTCTGAATAATAGTCGGTTAAGCCGAGTGCGTTTTATCAGCTAGTTGCTTTAATTTTCAAATGGTTTTGTAAATTCATTTCTAATAATCAATTTGAAGTGAAAATTAAATGGCTAACTTTACAATGAATGCCTTAATAGCTATTGAATTCCGCAAAGGCTATTAGTGACCTTTTCGATTTAGCTTTCTAAGGCGAAAAGGGGGCGAAAGCGCCATAGAGTATTTAATCTAAATACAACAAGTTTAGTTTAACAACTAGATGGCTACTGTTAATATTTTATGTTTCAGTTGCTTCTGAAATGGATAATGCATCCTCAATCTCAACCCCTAGGTATTCAATCGTACTCTGAAGTTTTGAATGGCCAAGCAGTAGTTGTATAGCTCTTAAATTTTTTGTTTTTGCGTAAATCAGTGATGCCTTAGTACGCCTAAGAGAGTGTGTTCCATACTGAGTTATATCTAAGCCTAGTTTCGATACCCAGTTTTTAACTTTATTGGCATAGTAGTGATAACAAATATGATGGCCAGTTTTCCTTGGACTAGGAAATAAAAAATCAGAAGGGGATAGTTTATTTATGCAAATCCATTGGCTCAGGCATTGTTGAGTTTTAGGTGTTATCTCAAACTGAACTTCTTTGTGAGTTTTCTGTTGTTCTATCATTGCTCGAGATTGAATTAGTGAAGAAGATGATATGTCACGAACTTTTAGGCTTATTAAATCACAAGATCTAAGTTTACTATCAATAGCTAAATTAAATAAAGCTAGCTGCTCTAATTTATTTTCAATTTCTAACCTTATTCGAATACGCCAAATCTCTTCAATTTTAAATGCTTTTTTCTGGCCTACACGTTTACCATTATTCCAAGTTGTCATGATTAACTCCAGGCTTTAAATGCTGAGTTAATATTAAAGGCTAAAGGTGTAAGTTTATAAATATAGGTAATTAAAAACTTGATTGATGTATTCAGAACGGTTTTTTTTATGATTAGTTCACCTCGAAGAGGGGTATAAAGCTAGATAGGGTATTAACCTCAAATTAGGCTGCACCATGGGCTAATAGTAAGATAACCATGATGGTCAAAAGTATTTCGCCCCTCGTTAAAATATGACCAAGCGAAGCCTCGTTTCTTATCCACTCAATTAAGATAAAAACATGCCAAAATCATTAATCCAGTGCCAACGGAGGTATAATGGCCCTGCTTTGTTATGCTGAAGTTTATTAAATTTATTTATATCACTAACAACACACAGAACATAAGGCTCTTCAAAATCGAGTAAGCACGACAACCGGTAAAGCAACTCATGATGTTCATTGAGGCTCTCTACATTAGTTAACACGATGATTTCAAATTCAGGAAACTGATCACTTAACGATCCCATATCGACTTTTTCTAAGTCTATATAACCAGTTATTCCAATCAATTTACACTTTTCAATTAACTGATCCAAAGTGCTTTCATTAGGTAATGTAAAGGCTGAGTTAGTTCCAGGTGCCTTACAAATTAGTTTTTCTAGATCCATTATCAATTTCTCATTTTGGTGTAGAAGTTAGGCAAGATGAAGGATCTATACAACATTAATTTGCTGAACACTAAGCATATATCACCTCAACTCGCTCAGCCCTAAAGCAATAGACTCTTGCTGAAAGCGACCAAAAATATTAACGACTTTTTCATATGAACTCGTTAAAAAGTTTTCTTCAATAATGCCACTAGTTTCTTCAGAGGCTTGATGATCAATAACAGTATCAAATCCACTGAGTTTAAATTTTGCCTTAGAGCTGACATTTAATGCTTTGTCGAATATAACAGTGTCTAAAATCTCACCACTTACATTGTCTTCAACATTAGCGTTCATCTTTTCAAACTTAACCACATCAGCTTCAAAGGGGACATCCTGTTTTACCCTATAGGCGTATTCCAACAGCTTTGGCTCAGCTGGCATATACAAAACAGCCTCTTGGTTAGTTGAATTTGTCACCCTAAGTATTCGACCTAAAATCTGTCTAAAGTGCATTTCAGTTTTTATATTCGTTAAATGGCAACAAACCTGCAAACGAGGAATATTAGTACCTTCACTAATCATCCCTACCGAAATAATCCACGGGGTTTTTGCATACCTAAATTGTTGAATAATACTTGTTGGCTCGTTTTCTCTGTAGGTAACAATAACGCTATCTTCATTAAAACAATTTTTCATTAATTGTGATATTTTCTGTGCATGCTTAATAGATGAAGCAATAATCAATCCCGCGGCATCTGGGTTAACGCCTCGAATCTGAGTTATCTTTTTGTGAGCTGAAGAAATAATATATTCCATCACCTTTTCATTTTCTATAACTTCTTGGTAAGGAATAACAGATTGCGATAACAAACACTTAAAGCTACTAAAATTTCTTATTTCTTCATCATCGGATACTGAAATATTATTATTATCAACCGCAATTATTTGCGGTACACGACAAACATTGTCTGTAATAGCATCAGATAGCCCATAAACATAATCGCATGATATTTTATTGCTAGGGTGCATATAGTTAGAAAGTACGATAGGAGCAGAATCTGAACGCCAAGGAGTGCCAGTTAAAGCTAGAGTATATTTAGCTTTATCTTGAATGTTCAGAATTACTTGTTCACCCCACGCATTGGCATTATCAATATTAGAGCCTGCACAATGGTGTATCTCATCAAAAATAACAAAGACTCGATACTGTTCGAATAATTGCCAAAAATTGCAATCAAGATACTGCATGCTTTGATAAGTGAGGGATCTACCTTTAGCTCCAATCAGGCCATCAAATCGTTCTTGGGTTCTTAACTGCAAGCTTTCACTAAAATCTTGAGACACAATCGAAGAAGGGGAAAAACAAATGATTAAATCGATTAAATTATTTTTTAACAACTGGTTCGCTATTTCCGAGGCCATTATGGTTTTACCTGAGCCTGGTGTTGCTAGCGCTAAAAAATGATTGTTGTTATTCTGATATTGCAGTAAAGCTAAAGCGATACAGTCACTTTGCCACTCTCTTAATTTCATATTGTACCTAAGGACTATCTTGATTCATTAGGCCTTCAATGGCTCTTATCTTCCCTAGTATTCTGGTATTATTATCTCTAGCTTTGTTGTATTTCGGCTGTATCTCGTTAATGAGTTCGGGGAATTCAGAATAAAGTTCTTTATAAGCTTCAGACTCCCCCATATTCAACAACAACTCTGCTTTGTAGATATTTAACTTACCCAGTAATTGTTCACTTTTCTTATCGGTATGTTTAATTACTTTGGGAGGCTCACATTCAGTTTTTAACCTAATTGTTTCAACATTAAAAAGGGTTGTTTTACTAAAACGAGTGAATCCCTTTTTCTTAGCAGTCAATTTATTGAGCCAGCCTTTTTTGACCAACTTTAAAAGTTCTGCGTATATTTTTCGTCTAACAATTGCAGGATCTAAAGATGGGTCGTTTTTTAAAACCAAATAAGTTGATCGGACATCATTTGTTGTAAAGTGATTAAATGCATCAACAACGATGATTTGAGCTACAAGAGGGTCTAATTTCAAAGTGAATCCTAAGCTACTTCTTATAATGATTATTACCTGCGGTAATATGTATAAATGGTTTAACTAAAACCGACTAATTAAGTAGCTTAGTTATTAACTTCTCCGTGTGTTTTTTAATGGTTCTTTTCCTTTTATATTTACAGTAGGTAACTACAAACTAGCTATTGCTCCGTATTCGGAGCAATTTTAGGCTTTTTATTTGTGACAATCAAGCTCCGATAGCAGAGCAAGTGATGTTATGAATATAATTGGAAAAAATGTGAGACTCATTCGTGAAAAAAAAGGATGGACTCAAGAGCAATTAGCAGCAAAATGTAACTTAATTGATTGGGAAATTAGTCGTGGTACATTAGCTAAAATAGAATCAAATGTTAGAGGCGTTACTGACATAGAAGTGAGTCACTTTGCATTAGCGCTTGATGTAGATATAGAAAAATTATTTTTATAATGTTCTAAAGTCTAATGTATTGATTGTAAGCCTCTTTCTAAAAAAATCATTGGATGTGATTCGAAAGGCTATCAAGAAACGTAAGCTATTTCCTTCTAATGATTCAGCGAGGAAAGTGGTATATCTTACGATAGATGCGGCATTAAAGAAATGGACCATGCCGATTAGAAACTGGAAACGGGCTTGAATCGATTTATGATTGAATTCGAAGACCGTTTAAAGGACTTTATTTAAATTGGGCTGTTACACAAAATCTGTTACGGGCTCTTTATTTAGAAAAGCATAAAATAAAAAGCTCAGTGAGTATCAGAAAACTGTTACTTGCTATTTAGGTAGTCAAGAACAACTTCATGATGGGTTTTAGTTTTGAACTTGTTAAACACATGCTCAATATTGCCTGATTCATTAATTAAAAAACTTGTTCTCACTACACCCATATTTTCACGTCCCATGAACTTTTTTAACTGCCAAACATTGTAGGCTTCACAAGTTGCATGATCTTCATCAGCAAGTAGGGTGAAGTTTAATTCTTGCTTATTGATAAAGTTGGTCAATTTCTTAGGAGTGTCAGGACTTATACCTAATACAACTACGTTTAACGCATCAAGTTCTGCTTTAGAGTCTCTTAATGCACAAGCTTGCGTTGTACAACCAGGAGTTGAGGCTCTTGGGTAAAAATAAATGAGAACTTTCTTTCCTTGCAGTTCAGATAGTGTAACTGGGTTATTGTCTTGGTCGTTCAGAGTAAAGTCTGGTGCAGTTTGTCCGGCTTCGATGGCCATAACATTTGTCCTTATTTCAATATTTGCATCTACGGTAATTTACCACCGTACTATTATTAGTGAATTTTTAATAAGCTAATGAGGGCTACTTTAGGTGGTTAAAAAGGCCATGTCTAGTGTAAACACTTGGCTGGATTACTTTTATCTAAACTTACCGTCAATAACATTGTCTGATCGCGTTTTTACAATATTGTCCATAGCTCTTTCTCTTTCATAAACTGGGATCATTTCCATTAATTCTTGTACCATTTTAATATGGCTTGATGCTTGAGCAGCAAGAGCTGTTTTATGGCTTTTAGCCAATTTGTGATACTCAGTTTTCTTTTTATTGGCTTGAGTTCTATCTTTCTTTATTTTTTGTACTTCTTCCTCTAAAAGTTCAATAGAGGATTGGGCTGACTCACTTTGCTCAACACGGTTAGTGAGCGATTTAGCTTTAACCATGTCCTTTATATCACCATGGTTACGAAGAGAACCTACCGACAGCCCAGCTTCCTTCTCAACCGTGCTGTCATTGATTTTTAGCTTGCCCTCTTTAGCCTTTAATCTTAACTCTCTATTGTCCGGTTTACCTTCAATTAACCGCTCTAACGCATCTACGAGTTTATTTCTAGTAGCTTGCTTCATAATGTTACTCCTGTGTAGGGTATAAGAAGATCTTGTACTTGTTTTGGTAGGACAACAGGCTCATATTCAATATCTAAGTCAGTCATGATGCGTTCTGCTGCTGTGATCTTAATGTAGGCCTCTGATGCTGTCTGAGGGGTTAACTCATCATGTTCGATATCCCAAAGCATATGTATTTCGGCTTCTTTTCGCTTTGCCTCAGCAAAAACTGCATCAACAATGTAATCATTTTTACAGTCAACACACTCCATGAGGTTGACCTGGGTTCGTAAGCTACAGCCTGTAGATGTACAATAAACTCCCGGCGCTACCGCATGAATGTGACGCTTCTGGTCACGTATCTGCTTTTTCCAGTAGTTTAGGGAGAGCATGTCATTGTCCACTTTATCCTTAAATAGATTACGTTCAGCTTTCATCATATTTTTGGCGAAGTCTTTACCTTTACCACCCGCTACTCGTTCCTTATTCGCAAGTTTTTTGAAAATATTTAGGTAAACTTTAGCTTTTTGGTCAACTTTTTCTTCATCAATGGCATAAGCAAGGTTTTTCTTTTCTTTTCTAATTTTTTGGAATTTACTAGAGTTTTTGGCGTAATGCCTTGTCATAGCCAAAGATACATGGCTGAACTGTTGTTTTAATTGCGGAAATGAAAGTAATTCATAGCCCACAAGGTAATAGGCAAAAGATCGTCGAAGTTGGTGGCCCGTAAATTCATAGTTTTCACCAATATTGAAGGTACGGTTAGGATCAGAAATTTTCAAATCAATGATATCTTCGTTAGTTAGTGCAAGTTCTTCGCCTAAAGCAGAGTTAAACCAATTTTGAGAGTGTATATTTAACCTTTTCTTCCTAACTGCACTAAAATCATCGATAATTTTAAAAAAAAACTCTTTACTATCAGGCTGAATCTTCCTTAGTGGCTCATGTAAAGCTTGTATTATCTCGTAAGATTTTTTTCCTAGTTCTGTTGTCACAAACTCATCTTGTATTGGCTGAGAGCCTCTTGTTGTTTTGGATAGGTCAGCATGAATAATATAAATAATTTGTTTTAAAATCACTTCTGTTGTAGCACCTTTAGATGTATGCAGGTGATAAACTTCATCTGAACGCATACCTGTTCGAGACATTAAGCCCCATAAACAGCCACCATTAAGTTCTGTAAAGAGTGACAAAGCCCCCCTTAAACCTGTTATTTCTCTATCACCAATTTGTAAAGTTAAATCAGGGTGGAATTTATGGATATATTCAGATTTAACCTCAGGTCTATAGGTTTCTAATAGCTTAATAACTTCGGTTTCGTTTGGCAAATCAAGAGCCAAAAATGCTTCTTTAAATGCAGTGGATTTTTCTTTTATACCTTTATTCGTTGTGCCTAAAGCCCATTTAATTTTTCCATATGAATTTTTTGAACAATCACTAATTAAGTATTCTGCATATCCTTGATATAATTTATCAAAAAAGGTAATAATGTAAATCGATAGCTTAGCAATCTCGTTTCGAAGTGGGTAAAACTCATTAATCAGTTTTTCGGATTTTTTTAAACCAAGGTAATATAAACGCTGAGGGATAACAGTGTATTGCTTAGCTTCTTTGATTGCTAAACCAAAATGTGATGCATTTAATTTTTTATTAAGGGTCACTTCAAAAGGCAAGCCTTTTGACTCTGTAAATAGCCTATTTACTCCTAAATAAACATATTTCCTTTCAAAGTCTATGTCGGTATAGTCCCTAATTACCCACGACTCTAGACGGGTAAAGTCAATATGTTCAAAACTGTTGCAACCCTCACCTAGAAGAGGTTGTATTAATTTTTTCAAACTATTTACAGTTCCCCAAATATCTGTAAATGAGTAATTACGAGGTGATAACCACATCATTTTTAGCGCAAGTGCTTTTAACTGATTCCTGAGGGTGCGCTCAATCACACTTCCACCTAACGTGAAGTCTAGTGTTAATGTTTCTGTAGCATTAGGTTCAAAAAAGAGTTGTAGCTGTCTCCAATCGGTATTATTACCTATCTTACCTAATGATTTTCCTGTAACGGTAAACCCAATATCAAGGTTCTCAAATACATCCCAATAGCCACGTTCAATCGCTGGCTTTAAAACGTCATTTAAGTAATTACTGTATGCTCCGATATTGTTCTGTGCATTTTTGATAGATTCAAAGCGGGCAAGGTCAGATAGTTTTATCATTTTTATCTCCTAATTAACGATATATAGACAAAATTGCGTGATCGTTTGAGACCCGAGGGTGACGACCTTTTGCGTTAAATAAAGCCATAGCCTCTTCGTAAACGTTAGTGCTTGCTCCATCTAGGATGTACTCATAAGCCTCAATTTTATCGAAAACTTCTTCCTTTACATCAGGAAATTGGTCTAAAACTTCTTTCAATGCATCAATAAAAGAAATTAGCTTGTAAACAGCTTGAACGTCGTCAACTGCTTTGGCTGACTTGCATTTGTAACACATATCATATTCAGCACAGGGCAGTTTTACTCCCATTGCGTTGTTAGTTTCACGTTGTGAGTTTTTACCGCTTTCAATACTTTGTTGTCCGTTGCATGTTATGCCGTTTGGGTTTGTGTTAGCTTTATTCTCCTTTTTCTTTTTCAGCCATTCATCATGCGTCAGCATCGGGATAGCATGTTTGGCTGCAACATACTTTTTGGCTTCATCTAAAGTATGGCCTTTTGCCAGTTGCTCAAGAACTTGTATGCCTTGCGAGAGAATAGTTTGGTTGAGTCGGGGGTCACCGTTTGAATAATGTTTGTTGATAGTGTTAAGCGTGTTTTGAAGAACGCTTTGAACCATTCCGATATTGCTATCATCATATTCCTGCGAGCTGGTCATTTCTCTCCAGCGACTTGATTGAAGTGAAATAAAATAGTCGTTTGGCTCAATTGACCACCGTGTTATTAGATTTGATGATATAGGACTAATACCTTGCCAATCTTTTGGGGCTTCATTTTCGCTACCTTTTTTTAATAGTAATCTAATGTTTTTATGGCTTTTTTGCTTATCTGCTCGCTCGGTTGCGAGTTTTTCAATAGCTAAGATTAACTCTTTATCTATTGCGGGGATGGTGAAGCAGCCATCATCCCCATTCCTGTATTTGAATGAGATGGTGATGTTACCGTCAGGGCCTTTCTCCGAGTAAGAGAGGGGTAATAAGATGCCTTTAAGTGGTAAGTCGGTGTAGCAGGATAAAATGCAGTAACTTATCTTTGTTACTGCATGAGTTGCGTTTGTTTTAGTTTTTATTGGGTGAATAACTTTACTCACTAGCACTCTTTCGAATTTATTTTTTCTTCTTTTAAGTTCTATAAATTGAGAGTTACGGTATGCATAAAATAGTTCTTTAAAGTAGGGAAGACATGATGCACGATTTGGAGATACAAGATTCAAGTTAAAGGTTAAGTGCTTGTTAATTAAAGCTAGATTAAAGGTGTTGTTTTCTTCACCTTTGTTGTTTAAAGTGAATAGTAACTCATCACCTTCGTTGTCACTCCCATAAAGTCTCGATAACTTCTCTAGTGTCTCAATAAACGCCACGCCATGTCTTTTATCAACATCAAACTTAACCAGCGATTCATCAGTGTCATTTGTAAGAACAGCATCCACTTTCTTGTTTGCCCTCACTTTAAAGCTCGACACTTTTACTGTTTGTAGGTTTTTGTCACGCTTATCGGTATGGATTGTGATTGGATGAGCAATTGCTCTTATATTTGTATCGTTAAGTGAAGTGAAGAAACACATCAGGTGATACGCAGCACCCATAGCCATGTTAAAGGCTGCACTTGAGCTTACGGAGCTGGCACTCTTGCTCTTTATACCTTGATTACCTTCTAATGAGGTTGGGATATAAATGACTTCCTTATACCCGCCTAAGTCAATAACTATAGGCAATTCATCAGGTAGCGTTAAGTTACCTTCCTTTGTAGCTATTAACTGTGGTGCTAATGTGAAAAATAACTCACTCAAGCGTAAAACGAGTAACTGCTCATCGGCATCACAATAACCTTTGACCGGTATACTTTCGCTTGTAAACCCTCTGTGTTGTGTTACCCATAATTCCGTAGGAAAACCACACCATGACAGAGCTTTGCGCAGCTGTGTAAGTTTGGAACAGGCGGTTACCTCCTTTATACCGAGTTCATCACCATGTTGTCTTTCCCATAGCTTTTTAGATGGATTATAAACTTTTATAAGATGCCTTAGTTCTCCATCGTTTCCTGCATACTTTAAGTATCCGACTTCTGAAAAAGGGTTAACATTAACTGAATCGCAAAAGCGGATATACGTACCGAAAGTTTCATAAGTAGTAGTAACCGTTTGTACTGAATTACCATTACCAACATATTCTTTAGTTTTTTTACAAAAACTTCTTATGTAAGGAATACGGCTTTCAACTTTGTCGTTATTTTTATCTACACCAAGGTGCTGTAACTGTGAAACATCGAACTCACTGGTATTTTTATCATGTCTACCCTTATAGGGAATCGTAAAATATAGTGGGGTAATATTTTTGTTATTTCTAACGGGCTTGGCTTTTTGAGAGCTTTTAGTTAAAGGACTTTTTGCCATATTACCAACCTCCGTTAATTTTATTGTTCTTGCGTTTTGCCACGCTTAATTGATTGTCTCGCTTATCCATAAATATCACGTACTTCTGTGTTATGCTTGTGCTTGCATGTCCCATAAGTTCCGCTAATTCATCCATCAAAAAGTTGTAATCAACACCTCGGCTTTGGTGCTCTTTCCAGAGCCAATGGCTCGCAAAAGTTGAACGCCCATCATGGACTCGGTAATACCAGCTAGCATCCTCTTCTTTAATCAATAGGCGTAAAGCAGAGAAGTGTTTTTCTAGTGTGTTCTCTGTGTATGGCTTTCCTTTATTTGATACAAACAGATACTCAGTGGAATCAAGTTCTTCACCAGACTCAATCAACTCTTTTCGCTTGATTAGTTTCCTTTCACGCTTTTTACTTTCTTTGTATTGCTCTAGCTCTTCATAGAGTTCAACTGGAATTTCGACTGTACGAGGTTTGCCACCTTTAGTTACTGTGATGCGAATGGGAACAACATCAAGATCGCTGTAATCATTTTTGCCAATATCATGGGCAGGAAAATGAGTTACCTCTTCAATTCGAAGCCCCGAACTAACTATTAATTTAAACATCAGAGGGAAAGGTTTAGGTAACTGAACAATGTATTTTTCAAATAACTCTCGATGATCAAAGGTCGTCGGTTTCAACTTCTTATATGCAGGAGTAGACTCTGACTTTGGGAACATTTTCATGATGTTTGACATTTCATATTCTCGCATCATACCTGATTTGGTATGAGCAAGAATGTCGTGCTGATCAACACCATTAAACCTCACAACTTCGGTAAAGTGAGTCATTACATGTTTTTCATCATTTTTTATGTAACCGTACTTTTGCATCCATTTATAAAACCCTATGACAGCCCCCATGTAAGTTCTAGCGGTACTAAGCGCCAAACTTTCATCTCCATTGGAATTTGCATGACGACAGTTAGCAAGAAGGTATTCAGCAAAGCGCCAAGGTGCACCTTCTTCTTCGTACTTGCTCAGAGTCTTATAGGTTAAATATTCAGGCGGTATCTCGTTATCATCTTCGTCAAATTGAGAGTAATGCGTGGAGTCTAAATAGCGAGTAAACATCAGTAATGCTTTAGCAATAGTCTTGGTATCTTTAACAGCGGCTTCACCTCTTAATTTAGAAACAAGGTAAAGGGATTGTGGGTAAACTACATTGCCATCAGGTGCAATGATAATATCTGTTTTCTTATGGCGTGACGGAAGGTTAGATGGGGATAGATATGGGTTAAGAGTAATTTCACCAGTATCGTTATCAACGCACTCTGAAATTTTAATATTTGCTAAGGTGTCAACTTTTATTGAAAGTAGTTGGAAGTCTTCATAAATGTCATTATAGGCTTCTGTTTTATTTTCTATCACAATAATTTTCCTTGATATGGTTACCCCATATTAAAGATAGATTATCATAAAAATTATCCAAGGTTTTCTATCATAAAAATTATCCAAGGTTAAACTTTTTCAGACCCCAAACGCCAAAGTCATCAGCAACTTTATGATCTACATCAGAAAGTAGTGTGAAGTTTAACTCATCACGTTGGCAAAACTTCGCTAAACGCTTTGGCTCATCTGGAGAAATACCAAAAACAACAGTGTTTAATTCAATTAAACGACTTTGGCTATCGCGTAAGCCTTGTGCTTGAACAGTACAGCCAGGTGTCATTGC
>MAAB01007756.1_pt1 | contig 11900 bp, 10 predicted proteins | sample 1115991 | NCBI WGS metagenome assembly MAAB01 (sample SAMN04961124, study PRJNA320927) | seawater metagenome | isolation source: sample BD02T18 sea water enriched with oil for 18 days | place: USA:Gulf of Mexico | collected 2013-07-27
TGCCATTGATTCTTTGAACTAGAACAAGCCGTTAAAAAAGGCGGCTATACGCTGATTCATAGAATCAACACATAACCGCCAAACAAGGCCAGTCTAAAGCCTAAGAAGTGTGTAGGTTTATGGGTCTCCTAGTTATTAGGATTCACATACTGAACATCATTATTGCTTTCCGCACGCTCCCACATCTGCAAATACGCTTCTGCAGAATTCATCACCGAGTCATAAATACGTGCAGGAGTTTGTTCACGAATATCCTGAATATGATCCGCTACTAAACCATAGTGCGCCAAACCTTCAGTATTGATATCGAAAGTACGGTTACCCGAAACTTGTTTATCAATTTCAATCCCCTCTTCCGTTGTGAACGGATAAAGTAATGGGTTGGTATCCGCATCTCCACGTGCAGGGGCTTGATTACCTATGCCACCCATATCAGTAGAAAAAGGCACACCGTTCAAAAATGGCGTATCTTCAATCAGATTCAAATAACGGTTAATACCGTGTTGAATTGAAGTAGAAGGACCATTATAAGGGGCAAGCATACCGCCCAGATTAGCAATGTCGTGCTGTACCTTGTGAGGCGAACCATCCGCGGCAGAATTCAACCAGCTATGGCCAGAGATCACACCTGAATAGTTTCGCGCTTTGACGATTTCCATCACCGCATTAGCAGTCTTAGTCGACATGTGGTCCATCTCAATGATCATCCCCATATCAATCATACGATTGATTAAGTAAACCCCTAGATCACTTAAACCACGGGTATTACACAGAGGCTGAGTTTCATCATAAACAGGGTTTAGACCGATCAGATTTAATATGTCCTTGATCACAGGCACATTACCGATTAACGGGAAACCAGAAGTGAAGTGACGACCACGTGTTTCTGCATCACAAGTTTCTGCCTCAAAGAAACGACCGGTTGCTAACCACTGACCGACATTTAAGAAGCCATCTTCCGGGCGAGCACCACCAAACTGATTATCAAATCTATGGGTTGGGTACATAGTACGAACACCGGCGTTATAGACCTTCTGCAACTGTGCTTCGATGGTTTCTTTTGTACAATGATCACGAACACCGCAGTCAAATAACTCAGACGCTTCAATACCCATTAGAATGGCCATTTTACCATCAGCAATTACTTCACGTGCTTCGGCTGGTGTACTGACTAAACGGAAGAAACCTTTACCAGGGCCACCTTGCTGAGCATCAATATAGGCTTCCATTTCATTCAAGCGTTGAATCTGTAGATCGATACTTTTAGAGGTTTGACAGTTATTCGGATTAATCCAACTTGCTGGATTCACCGTTTTTTGCACGGTACATAAGACTTCGTTCTCTACTAATAGAGAAACCATCATCTTCAGACCACCTTTATGCGCACGCTCTACCCACTTATAGTAATACTGCATGTGAGACAACGATTTACGTGCTGGCCAAGCCGGGAAGTCAGGATAACCACGTGTATCATAACGATGGCCTACATCGTCATAACCCATAAGGTTACCAATAATGTCTAAAGCACCGTTTGGACCATGGATTTCTTTACTATCCTTTAATGCCGTTTCGATACCCCAAGGGCTAAAGGGCTCACCATGCAAGAATTTGCCACCCATAAACTCATAAGAGGTTATATGTGTATGAGGATCAATCGCACCTCGAACTGGCGCACTGACATTGGCTGCTTGCGATACCGACTCATCGGCATTCAACTGAGCTTCAGGGAAAGGCTTACAATCATTTTGCGCAACTAGGTTAAACCCTGTTTCGCTATTTGCATTAGTCGGATTCAAAATATCCAACACATAAGCACCGCCATTTGCGTACCAACCGATACCACCATGATTATGACGTAGGATTTTGTTCAGACCGATACCGTGGAAGCTATAACGATAGCTGCCATCAGTTTGATAATGACCACCAATACGCCATTGTGCGAACTTACCCGCATAGCGACCTGCTGATACTTCATTCGGTAAATGGCTCGCTAAATAGCGACCGTCTTGATCAGTCAACATGTAATGGAAATAAGACGTTGGCTTAAAGGAGAAGCGTGCAGCCCCTGCCGCTGATGTGGCTTTAAATTGATAGCTCAAACCATCATCAACCAAACCGCCCTGATGGAAGCGATTCATGTACTTGCCATTCGCTGGCGATTGAATGGCATAACAACCTTGGGCTAATTCATGCACTGAATTTTGTGCCGCGGCAATTTGAGCCGCCGTTGGTGGTGGAGGCGGTGGTGGCGCTTTTGAAAAAGCCTGAACTTCAACGGCGATACCGGATAATAACGCCATGGATATCAATGGCGTCATCAGCCCATGACGATACTGCATTTTTAATCTGCTGATCATATTGGATCCCTTTATTCCTATATTCTGCGATGCGTATATTCGTGGTGAGAAAATTCACCAAGGCTCTTGCGCTATTTGTTATCTTTTTAATTGCTCAGAGCTAAGTTATTTTTAGTTGAATAAAGAAATAATCGATAGGTAAAAACGCGCAATTCAACGTGCAAAACGTTGAAGAAATAAAGGATTAAACGATTTGCACAAATGCCGAAATACGTTTGTCCTAAGCAATACGTTAAATAAGCGGGCGATTAATTCCAATTACTCAATAAGTTATGAAAAAATATGCTCAATACTAGGAAGATATTAATAAAACAAGCCGTTATGAGTACTATAGAACCAACTACAAATACAAGCTGGCCTTGAATGACTATATGCATAGGTTTTCATAATAATCACATTGGCCCACATTGCGTTAGACCCAATTCGCCAACGTTATTGAATAACTAGGTTGCTTTAGTCCAGAGAGGTAAAACAGAGTATTTATCAGTGTTATTATAAGCGAATATTTTAGTCGCCTTGACGGCTGCGTTTACGAAATTCTACTAGGCAGTCATGATCGACTAAGGTAAAAATGCTGTAACGCTTTTTGCCCGCTTTAATATAGCTTGCGACTTCTTTTTTTCGTGAAGGGTGATGAATTTTTTGAATGACCGCGGGATGAAATACTTCTCCCTCTTTAAAATAAGAGGCTGCTTTTTTATTGGCCGCAGCTATCGCGTCAAGATCGCGGCATTCGGCGAGAGTATTTTCTGATAAAAATATGGCGCCTAGCAGTGCAGTAAAAAGCCAATAGTTAAATTTCATCAAAGAATTTGAATGCACGTTAGCTTCTCACTATAGAATCAAGATCTATTCATTATAGATTCAGTATAGGTTCGTTATAGCTAGGTTAACGGCCAGTGCCACAGCAACTTTAAACGCTAATGCTCTCTCTAAGATTCGCAATCATCTGCATAGGGTCATTATTATTTGAGGATGAACCTGGCGGCACCAGTTTCCCATCTTGATAGCTCAAGCCCGTATTCGCCGCCACCATAGATTGAGCCGCTTGTACTAACCATAAATTAGCCGCTTCTTCGCTAGCTCCTTGATCCATTTTTTGTTGCCACTGCTGGTGTAAAGCATGGAGCTTTTGCAGCGTTTGATAAGTTTCAGCTCGAACAAAACCCTGCTGTAAATCAGAGTCATTAGAGAATAAGGCTTCTATCTTTTCCTTATCCGGGTGATCGTTAACAACTTCAACCTTTCCTTCAGCATTTGCTCGTAGTTTTATTTCTATTTGAGTATCAATTCCTGCTTTATCGAGTGCTCGAGTAAAGTTCTTTTCAAATAGCTTTACATCAACTTTAGTGGGCATTGAAAGTGATGTTAGATCAAAGAGCTCAGCCGCGGCTTGTTCAAATTTATCGGTAACCTTGCTGCCTTTGCCGTGAGGATCTTTAGCATCATCACTTAAACTCACATCAGGAGTCGCAGCAATTACCTCGATTGCGGCGATAGGTTGCCGCTGAGCTTGGTTTATTAGCCGCTGACTAGCATTGGTTTTATCGACTAATAAGCCATTCTGACCCAGTGTATTCATACCTTTAGCCCAGTCTCTAGGGATTTCCTAGAGCATCCTTGTTATTGAGATAGGTTGTTGAGATATGTGGGTATAGCAAGGGCTAGGCCAAAATTTTTCTTCTTTCTGCTATAGATTCAAAAAAGGATAAAGGGTCAACCCTAATACCGCCACTAACCCCAAAAACGTCATAGCAAAGTTAACTGGGTCTTGCTTGAACTTGATATACAGCCCCTGCTGAAAAGTCAGCTTCTGTACCTGAATTCGCTCCTCTTCCGCATCTTGATAACGGCCTAGTTGGTATTCATCCAGAGCTAGCCGAGCCGCGGGATATTGTTGCTCATCCTTTAGCCAGATAGCCGCTAAACCAATACCCCAACGGCCAGCTTCTGTCTCATAGACGTCATAGCCTTGGCTTTCGCAGAGTACTCGTACATCCTCAATTTCATCTTCGGGCACACCGTGCATATTAAAAAGTAACTTCGCCATACTATCTCTCGTATTGAATATCTGCGTACAAAACTGGGTTATTAGACCTACTTATTAGACCTATTGATAGAACCTTATGCAAAGCGGACCTAAAACAGCTGATCTAAAACAACAGACCAAGTCCGAATATGACTTACTTTTCATTGAATGGAATAGCAGAGGCAATTTGTATATAATCCGCGCGCTGCAATTTTTAGCAATTTTAAAGATAATTTGAATAATGCTCTGGTTTTACGTTCCAGACCGCAATAAAGGAAAGACCCATGTCTGAGCAAACAGCTCCTGTCGTCGTATGCGCGATGTATAAGTTCGTTACCCTAGAAAACTTCCAAGAACTCCGCCAGCCATTATTAGATATAATGGAAGCCAATGAAGTCCGCGGCACCCTATTAATCGCCCAAGAAGGCATTAACGGTACCGTTGCCGGTTCCCGCGCAGGCATCGACGCATTGTTAGCCTGGTTAGCCACCGACGAACGCCTAGCGAACATCGTTACTAAAGAATCTTACGACGACAACATGCCTTTCTACCGTACTAAGGTAAAGTTGAAGAAAGAAATCGTCACTATGGGTATCGAAGGCATAGACCCGAAGCAGGTAGTAGGTACTTACGTTAAGCCACAAGATTGGAATGCTCTGATATCAGATCCTGATGTCGTTCTGATTGATACCCGTAACGATTACGAAGTACAGATTGGTACATTCCAAGGCGCAGTGAACCCCAATACTGAAACCTTCCGTGAATTCCCGCAGTACGTAAAAGACAATATGGACCCGACTAAGCAAAAGAAAGTCGCTATGTATTGTACGGGTGGTATTCGTTGCGAAAAATCGACGGCCTACATGAAAGAGCAAGGCTTCGATGAGGTTTATCACCTTGAAGGCGGAATTCTTAAGTACCTAGAAGAAGTGCCAAAAGAAGAAACCATGTGGGAAGGCGAATGTTTCGTATTTGATAACCGCGTTGCTGTGAATCACGACCTAGAAAAAGGTCAGTACGACCAGTGCCACGCCTGTCGCTATCCAATTACCGAAGAAGAAAAGATAAGTGCAGACTACCTTCAAGGTGTGAGCTGCCCTCATTGCATTGATAGCTACACGGATGAACAGCGTGAACGTTTTAAGCAACGTGAACTGCAAATGCAATTAGCCAAACACCGTGGAGAAGATCACCTAGGTGGCGATGTTAAAGAAGCCGTCGAAAAGAATCGCCAAGATAAGATTCGTTTTCGTGAAGAGCAGCGTTCCAAGAACTAACATAGACGCTTAATTATCAACCGATTCTCATACAAAAGGCCTATCTTTTTAACCCAAATTGATAGGCTTTTTTGTATCTAAAAAGTCCAAAAATGGGCTACTCCTCCAAGGTAAATAAACAATATTGAGCTATCCTGTAGTTATAACTAATAACAGCAAAGGGAGCCGCTATGAAAGGGACCGTTGATATATCAGCCAAAACTTATAATGATGCCAAACGAATGCTGGCCGGTTAATATGGCGATGGATTATCAAGCGGCATATCAGCGCGAGCGAATCATGCGCCAACAAGCTGAACAACTTCTAGAAGATCAATCGAGAGAGCTTTATTCTTCGATGCAAGCGTTAGAACAAACGTTAGAGGACTTGAAGGCCAGCCAAAATCAATTAATACAAACCGAGAAAATGGCCTCACTCGGCGTGCTCGCTGCCGGAGTTGCACATGAAATTAATAACCCAATTGGTTATATCACAAGTAACTTCAACTCCTTACAACAGGGGCTGGAATATATTCAAAACTTTATCAGTGATATGCAGCCCTGTATTGAAGGAGATTCAGATGCTGAAACGATAAAGCAAACATGGCATCTATTACTTAAAAAATATGATCTGGTATATTTATTGGAAGACTTCGTAGATCTAAGTAAAGAAACTACTGAAGGGCTGACTCGCGTTAAGCAAATCGTTGCCGATTTACGCGCTTTTAGTCGTGAGGATAAGGCAGAAAAATCAGCAATAGATATAAATGATATTCTTCGTGGATCTATTAACATCTTAGAAAATCAAACAAAATATCATGCAAACATCGTTACAAAGCTTACTGAACTACCCAGGGTAATGGGATATGCAGGAAAGCTCAGTCAGGTTTTTACCAATTTGATATCGAATGCGAACCAAGCCGTTGATGATAATGGCAGCATTCATATATTTACCGAGAAAGCAGATGATGGTATTCGCATATCTGTTCAAGACAATGGTCATGGCATTAGTGAAGAAAATATGAACAATCTATTTACCCCCTTCTTTACCACTAAACCCATCGGTGAAGGCACTGGCCTAGGTCTATCGATCTCACATGGTATTATTGAAGAGCACGGTGGAGAAATATTAGTATCGAGTAAAATTAATGTCGGTACTATTTTTACGGTACTCATTCCCCTTAGCCAGAACATGGATCAATAATTCATGGAAGACTTGTTCGAAATCAATAATGAGGAATTTAAGCCGACGCTATTATTAGTCGACGATGAAGAAAATATATTAAAGGCAATACGTCGCGCATTGCGTTCGATAAATGTAAACATTTTAATGGCAACTTCGGGCAAACAAGGTTTAGAACTCTTAAGCCAACAGCCCGTTAATTTGATCATCTCTGATATGCGCATGCCTGAAATGACAGGAGCAGAATTTCTCGAACAAGCAGCTCATAAATATCCTGATATACCCAGAATTCTGATGACGGGCTATTCTGACATGGAATCTACGATTCAAGCGATTAATGACGGGCAGATATCCAATTATTTGCCTAAACCTTGGAATGACAATGTGCTGAAGTCAATGGTTGCTGATGGCTTACAAAGCACACAACTAAAGCTCCATAACGCGTATTTAACTCAGCAATTAATTGAGAAACAGTCAGCACTTGAAGCGCTTAATCTAAATCTAGAGAAAACAGTCGAAGAGAGAACTCAAGAAGTCATTAACAAATCAAAAAAACTTGAAGTTGCTAATACTCAGCTCAGCAATACACATAATAGTATGGTCTCGCTGATCTCGAACATTCTAGCATTGCGTGATGAACATGGCAGTAAAATGTCAGAATTAAAAGCCAGCATCGCTAAAGATATAGCAACAAGAATGGAGCTTGATGAGAAAACAATTCAATCAATTTATAATGCCACACTACTTTCAAACATCGGGAAAATGACCTTTGCCGATAAAACGTTGGATAAACCTTACAATACTCTTAGCAAAGTTGAACTGGAAACTTTTAAGAAGTTTCCAGTGTTAGGAGAAGCTGTATTAATCGGCATCCCAGGATTAGCTGATGAATCAAAGATCATCCGCTGTCAGTTCGAGCGCTATAATGGTTTAGGATTTCCCGATGCCCTAGAGGATGATGCCATACCGATAGGGGCAAAAATATTGGCCGTTGCCCGCGACTACGTAGAACTTGTTCAAGGTCAATATACAGGAAAAGCTTTTGGAGAAATCAAGGCCCGCATTGAAATAAAAAAATACTCAGGTGAACGCTATCACCCTATCGTTGTAAAAGCGTTTATTGATATTATAGAAAAGTATTCAATGGATGAAGTGGCTGAAAATGAAAAACGAATCCCAGCCCGAAACTTACAGGAGGGCATGATATTATCTAGAAACATCTACAGTGGATTGGGTATTATTTTACTTAAGAAAGATCATATAATAGATACTCAAGTATTGAATAAAATCATCAACTTCGAGCACCTTGCCGATGAATCCCTCGATATTTATATTTACAACTAACGGTACTATTACACAAGAAATCATATAGCTTTTTGTAACGTGATTCCCCCTGCATCTTTTAGAACCATGCGTAAGCCACTACTTATATTGATACGTGGAATAAAATTAAAATCACGATATATTTTCGAATTGCTTCCTACTGCACAATAAACATCCCCTAAACGTTTATTTTCGTATCGAATAGTTAACTTAGATCCTAGCAGGGATGAAATCATGTCAATCAAATTATTCAAAGATGTTGCTTTCCCAGTACAAACATTATAGGTTAAAAATCCCACTTTAAGATTCTTAGCAGCCGCAACAAAGGCTCTAGCAACATCACTGACATGAATAAAATCTCGTACTTGATCACCATTTCCATGAACAATAATTTCCTTACCCGCTAACGCATTACGACAGAACTGACTTATCACATCTGTATGCCAGTCGTCCCTCCACATACCATAAACGTTGAACAATCTCATAGAAGTTGAGTTTAATCCATGTGTTAAACCTAATATCCGAGCATGATATTCTAATGACAGCTTATGCACCCCCATTAAACTAATAGGCATCATCTGGGCGCTTTCGAACAATGGATTTGAAATATTGGCCCCGTAGACTGAATCAGTCGATGAAAATAGAACAGGGGTATTATTACTTTCAATTGCAGCGTAAAAAACATGTAACCCATCTAAGGTGGCGGCGGCTTGTCTATCATAATCCAAAGAATGGTTAGTAGGAGATGCAAGATGAATACAAGTATCCACGCCTTCAAAGGCTTTTAATAAACGTTTTTTGCTTGACAAAGAAAAGCATTCTTTAGTGAGTAAGTGACGAAATTTCATTGCAACACAAAGTTGATCGAACCTGACATCAATCGCTCTCACTTGATGCCCACCTTGCAATAATAGATTGATAACCTGCTGAGCAAGATAACCATCACCACCTGTAATTAAGTACTTCGCCATATCTAATGTCCTTTCAACTTAGAAACAAATCTAATTTGATGTAGCAATTAGCTGGCCAACCTCAGTAATGAGTAATAACCGTTGAAATCGCAATAATAACAGTCCATCTAACTGCAATTCGCAATTTTCGCTGAAAAAAATTGCATTTTGCAATTAATCACTAGAGCAAAATAAAGAATATAGAGAACCTATGGCCAGAAAGTACGGCTTCAAATTGAAATACCAGTACATTTTTAAATAGGCATAAGCCTTGCAAATTAACCAATATCGATAGATTAAATTATCAAGTCATAGGGTTAATAGCATGAAAATTTGTATTTATATTGATAGCCAAAGCATGGGTGGGATTGAAACGCATATATTGCAACTAATTCTGGGTCTTTTAGAAAGTACTTCCTATGATGTTGATCTATTGTTTTGGAAAAATTATTCAACTCAACCGAATGGCAAGCATCCTTTAATAGAAAAACTAGTGGCAGCTAACTCTAACACCTTAAAGCGCTGTAGATTTTATAGTGCCAATGGCAATATATTCACGTTATTGAAATACTTTAGGTCTAACTACACGGTTATTCATAGCCATGGCTATAAGGCAGGTATCACAGCCAGAGTCATAGGCTTTATGACAAATGTCCCTGTCGTATCAACCTACCATAATGGTGACCCAGGCTCTGGCAAACTAAAATTCTATAACTATATTGATAGAGTCACCTCTTTTCTCAGTGTAAACATAGCGGTGAATTCAATTATCTCGCAACCATTGCAAAGATGTCGCGTAATCTCCAACTTTGTTAATACGGTAGATAAATCCTGTTTAACAAAAGAACTTAATAGTCGAAAAACGATTGCTTTCGTTGGTCGCTTAAGCCACGAAAAAGGACCTGATGTTTTTTCAACAATAACAAAAGATATAAATTATCCCGTTTCTATGTATGGTGATGGCCCCATGCTGCAGCAGTTAAAAAATGAATGTTCTCATATTAGCTTCGAGGGAATGTGTGATATGGAAAAACATTGGCAAGACATTCGTATTGTTATTATTCCATCTCGCTATGAAGGTTTACCTCTTGCGGCTTTAGAGGCTATGTCTAGAGGCATACCCGTCATTGCGAGTACAGCAGGAGCTCTGCCTCAGCTCATTGCCGATTGTCATGTTGGCAAAGTCATAAAATTAGAAGAAATCGCTATTTTTAAAAAAGAAATTAAAAAATTGATGCTGCAAGATAATAATGAATATATCCGCCAGGGTGAACAGTTAATTGAATACATTAATAAGTATTTTAGTCGCAAAAAAAACATACCTAAAATCATCAATCACTATAAGTTAGCCATTGAGCTTAATGGCGCAGACTAGTTTTTATCCTCTTCCCAGCGTTCACGCTTCCTATAAATAGTTGAAGCACTGACTTCGAGTAATGCCGCGGCTTTAGGTATATTATCATCACAATAGGCAATAGCGGATTCAATGGCTTGTTTCTCAACTTTCCACAATGGAATAACATCATCATTTTTTAAAAGATTAGCATGAGCCAGAGGGGCATTGGCTCTTGCCAAAGGAAGATTACGGGAGAGATCATTTAAAGGAGGTGGAAGCATTTCTTGGCTGACATGCTCGCCATTATTCAATACTACAACATTCCTGATCACATTTTGTAATTGCCGTACATTGCCAGGCCAATCATAAGATAGCATGATCATTTCAGCCTCAGCTGAGAATCCAGAAAAGCTTTTATTTTCTTCATCAGTATAGTCTTTTAATAAGGTATTCATTATTAAACTAATATCCTGAGCCCTATCTCTTAGCGGTGGCAAGTGAATAGGAATAACATGTAAGCGATAATAAAGATCTTCTCTAAAATTTCCGTTTTTAACTTCATCCAAAGGATTTTTATTGGTGGCACAAATAAAACGTACATCAACGGTTTCAACAGTATTACTGCCCACCTTTTGAAAAGTACCCGTTTGAATAAATCTTAACAGCTTGGTTTGCAAGTCGAGATCCATCTCACACAATTCATCTAAAAATAAAGTTCCGCCATCCGCACTAGTAGCAGCCCCTTCTCGTGCAGATATTGCACCGGTAAAAGCACCTTTAGTATGACCAAATATTTCACTTTCCATTAAATCATGAGGTATTGCACCGCAATTCAAGGCAATAAAAGGGTGCTTAGATCGCTGACTGCGTTTATGTATTGATGTGGCACAGACCTCTTTCCCCGTGCCACTTTCTCCCGTGACAAATACTGTTGCATTACTTGGGGCCGCACTTTCAATGATTCGATAGACCCCCTGCATGGGTAAAGAGCTGCCAATGAAATCTTCAAATCCATTGCGCCCATATTCATCTTTCAGAGTATCTAAGGTTTCACTGAGTTCTTGATGTTCAAGAGCATTCTTTAGAGTTAATTTTAATCGTTTAGCGGAAAAAGGTTTTTCAATAAAATCATAGGCACCTAAATTCATTGACTCAACAGCCAAGTCAACCGAACCATGTCCAGTAATCACCAAAGATACAATCGGTAGCTGTTGCTCATGAATGGTTTTTAAAACGTCCATTCCGCTCATATCAGGTAGATTAACATCTAATACAATGGCAGCAGGTAAGGACTGTTCTAACTTTGCTAAGGCTTCTTTACCAGTAGACACTAGTTCAACGTCATAAGAATCACCCTGCAGGTATTCTTTATACATTTCAGCCATGGAAGGGCTATCTTCAACAACCAGTATCCGTACTTTTTTCACTTAGAACTCCAACCAACTCTTATGAAGGAAGAATAACCAT
>MAAB01007757.1_pt1 | contig 11900 bp, 12 predicted proteins | sample 1115991 | NCBI WGS metagenome assembly MAAB01 (sample SAMN04961124, study PRJNA320927) | seawater metagenome | isolation source: sample BD02T18 sea water enriched with oil for 18 days | place: USA:Gulf of Mexico | collected 2013-07-27
TAATAATTCTGGGGTAAAATAAATGAATAAGGGTTACCATGAAAAAATACAGTAAAGAGTTTAAAGACTCAACGGTTCAATTAATAATAAACGAGAATCAAAAAGTTACTGATGTAGCAAAAGATTTAGATATAAATCCAGCAACATTATATTCCTGGGTTACTACATATAAGAAACAGCATAATCTTCCAACTAAAGCTATCAATTTTAAAGACACCATAAAAGAGAGTGAACTAGAAGAGCTAAAACGTCTTAGACGTGAGAATAAACTGCTAAAGCAAGAAAGAGATATTCTAAAAAAGGCAACAGCGTACTTTGCGAAAGAAACTCATGGAGTGAAACGGAATCCCTAAGCGTAGTCTGGAAAATAAGGTACGCTTATATAAAGAATCATAGGGAGATTTTTAACATAAATTTGATGTGTAAAGTTTTGAAAGTAAATAGAGCTTCATATTACCATTGGATAAAATCTGGAAGTGTCGTACAAAAAGTTGATACAAAACTAAATGAACTGGTAGAATTTGTTTTTATAGGAGGTAAAAACACCTATGGAACCAGAAGAATTAGAGCTAAACTTTTTTTATATTATGGACTATTTGTATCAAGAAGACGTATTTCAAATATCATGAAAGAATTACGATTAAACGTAAAAAGGAAAAAAAGATATAAAAATACAACAAATTCAAACCATAATCTGCCAATATCACCAAATATATTAAACCGAGATTTTTATGCTTCATTTCCAGATGAAAAGTATGTTGGGGATATTACTTATATATCAACAGGGGAAGGATGGATTTACCTTGCAACAGTAATTTTCCAGACTGCGATTAGGGATTCCGTTTCACTCCATGATTTATATTTATGAAGGGTATTCGGTTGGAGTATGGATGACACTATGAAAACAACTCTTGTAAATGATGCTTTACTAATGGCATTAAAAAGAAGAAAACCAGCTAAAGGCCTTATTTGGCATACAGATAGAGGAAGTCATGTAGTGAAACGGAATCCTGTAAGGTCATATGCTTCGTATTCACATAAAGATTTAATTGATTCTTTTATAATAGAGTTAGGTCTCACAGTTATTTAGATGGTCTATCACCTGTAGAATTTGAAGAAAAAAGAAAAATGTTACATTCTGGAATAGCTGCATAGTTTAGGAAAAAATATGTCTGAAATTAAGTTGCCACTCCAAAAGTGTTAATCATGTAAACATATCAAAAGTTACATTACACTCTAAATACTGCTTCGTGTGACAGCGTATAGAGTACTTTGTCTAACATAATCATAATCTTTCTCTGTATCAACATTGTAAGCAATGAGTTTTATACCCATTAAAGTACAATAGGACTCTAAAGAATTAACAAATTTTTGCTTATATTTATCCTCTGATATCTCATTCGTATACTCACTAGACAACCGTATATAATCTATCTCATACTCTTTTAGTGTTGTAATTGCTAAATTCTTATTATCATATCTTTTTAGAAGAACTTTGACTTTTGTGTATTTCATAGCAATTGTGAAACGTAAGAACTCCTCTTTATTTGGTACAATACTATGGGCGCTAAGAGAAAAAACAAGTTGATGCGAAACTTTAAAATTATTATTAATGACACTTTCAAGCCAAGAAATAAATGATATACTTGAAATAGAATTAATAGTAAGATTAATTATGATTTCATGACTGATATCTTTATCATAAATATCTTGTAAAACTTTCTTTATCACCATTTTGTCAAAATCTATGGATTGATTGTATTCCTCAACAATAGAAAGAAAAGTTGCTGTTGAAACTTTCTCACCATCATTGTCTTTAGCAATACTAAAAGCCTCCTGCATGATTTTTTTTTGTTTACCTTTTTTATTTAAAGAATAAGTATCAGATACATAAGAAATCTCAAACGCACCCTTCATAATATCAAATACCAAGTTTTTCCAAGAATTTCTATCTCTAACAAAATATTTTTCCTTTTCAATATAAACTTCATTGAACCCTATTTGTTTAGACTTTTGATATGATTCTCTAGCCCAATCCAATATTTCAAAAACGCTTTTATTAAAATCTATTGGAGCTGCCCCAACATTTGCAATACTAAATTTATTCATAGCCAAACTAATTTCTTCGAGTTTAATTTTGAGATTATCTGCAAACATTTTAGCTTCATTGTAATCCATATTATAAGCTAGAATAGCAAATTCCGAGCCATAGAAACGGTATACATCAAGGTTTTTGTTCTTGATTTGTGTTGATTTAAGAAGTATTGTTGCAAAATTTTGTATAAACTGATTAACAGTTTTAGTTGTATTTTCGTTAGCATATCTATTTAAATCATTAACTTTAATACTAAAGACATATCCAATAGCTTTAAGTTTTAAAGCCTCTTCAAGATCAATAATAAATTTAGATTTTAAGTTTAACTTGGTTAATTGATCTGTTTGTATTTCACGTGAGCATTCTAAATTCTTTTGTGAAATAATTGTAGCCTTTTCTATTTTTATCATCATATAATTCAAAGCTAAAGCAATAGTTTTAATCTCTTTGGTTTTTGGTATTTTTTTTATTCCTTCAAATTTGTCTTGGGTAATATCATCAGCTATTTTTTCCAAATATTTTAAAGGTCTTGCTACAAAATAAACGTAGATACTCATAATAAATATTGAAAGAAAAAATAAAATAAGAGTATGAACAACAATTCCTTTACTTTTATCATAGAGGTTTTCATAAAAACCTTTTTGCTTGTTAGGGAGGTTTTCAAAGTTAGAAGTATTCATTGGAAAAGATTCTACAAACCAAGCAGGTACATTTTTTGATATGATATCTTCTGTCTTATTTAAATATAGTGGTTCTAAGGATTCTTTACTGTTTTGTATATTAAATATAATATTTCCTGCAAACATGATAAGAAATATAAAACTTAGGCTGATATAAAATTGTCTTGATAATGACATTTTTTTCCTTTTATTAATTTTGAGTATTAAATAATACTCATACCCTCATTGAAATACTTAATCGCAGGATATATAAAGAACTCAATGAGTTTTCTTTTCCCTACTTTCATTTCAGCAGTGACTGTCATACCTGGTTTAAGAAATTTTTTCTTTCCATTAAACAGCAAGTGATTACTCTCTAAGATGAGTTCTGCTTCATAAACGAGTCCCACCTTTTCTCGCTCAACAGAACTATTAGATATTTTCTTGAGTTTAGAGTGAATAAAACCATACTTTTGAAAGTCAAAGGTATCTATTTTAAGTAAAGCTTCGATTTGCTCACCTAAAAATCCGATATCTTTATTCTCTACATCTACTTTGGCTCGTAGTTTTACATTATTGGGTACTATGGTCATGAGTTTTTGAGCTGGAGTTACAACACCATCAGTAGTAGTCATGTCCAGTTTTAAGATATATCCATCTACAGGGGAGATGATGTTATACTTATCTTTTTGCAAATGTAAAGTTTGAACTTCAGCAATGAGTTTATTTTTTGCTTGGTCTATATCTCGTAACTCTTTATAGTATTTGGCATTATTGCTAAACTTGATAAGCTCTTTTTGTTTGGAGAGTTCTTGTAGGTTATTATTTAATCCAAGTAAACGGTTATCATAAGTTCGTATTTCATTTTTTAAAAACACTACTTTATACTGTACTTGGGTATATTGCATTTTGGGAATAATATCAATGACTTTTTTATAAGAGGCTTGTTTGATTTTTTCTTCATCTAAGTTCGTTTGTTTGTTTTGTTTTTCAAGTCTGGCGATATTCATCTTTTGAGAAACATCATTGATTTTTTCTTCCAACATGGACAGTTGCTGAGAGTAAGAATTTTTTTCATTATTATAGATGTCTTTTTCATGTTGATAGTATTGGGGATTCATGGTGTTTTTATACTCAAAGTTTTGATTATTAAGCAAAGCACTTAGACGTAACATCTTAACATCAAATTCTTTGATGACTTCTTCTTTTGCTTCCATCTGTGTATCTAGGATATTGGTATCGGTTTTAATAAGCACTTGTCCTTTTTTAACACTGTCCCCTTCTTTGACCAAGATATCAACAATACTACCATTATACGTAGACTGAACAGTTTTAATATCTCCACTTGGTACTAGCTTTCCCCTGGCAGTTACTACCACATCAATTTCTGAAACACTTAACCACGCTATGGCTATAAAAAACACCCCTATAACTGCCCACAAGATGAAATGTCCAACAGGACTTGCTGGTCTGTCTTCTATTTCAATAAGCAAGGGCTTAAAAGAATGTTTATCTTGTAAAAGATATTTATTGGAAGACATTTTAGAACCCAAATACTGCTTGATTTTAAGGGCAGTTTTAACAATCTTATTGGGAATACCTGTGGTAATGGTTTCCTTGCTTTTTAAGAGTAATTTTTTCATTTATCTGTCCTGTTGGGTAACCAGTGAGTGGTAATACCCTTTTTGCTCCATAAGTTCATCATGGGAACCAAACTCTAGGATCTCACCTTTATCCAAGGCATAGATCACATCACAGTCTCGTACAGTGGATAGTCTATGAGCAATGATTAACATGGTTCGTCCTTCTTTAATGGTTTGCATATTATCTTGAATGATTTTTTCACTTTCATAATCTAAAGCTGATGTGGCTTCATCAAAGATAAGTAACTTGGGATCAGTAATCAGGGCTCTAGCTATTGCCACCCGCTGTCGTTGACCTCCAGAGAGTGCTGAACCTCTCTCCCCAACAGGGGTATCATATCCTTCAGAGAATTCACTGATAAACTCATGAGCTCCTGCAATGGTTGCAGAGTGTATAATCTCATCCATGGATGCACTGGGTTTAGATAAGGTAATATTATCTTTGATACTTCCAGAGAAGAGATAGTTTTCTTGAAGTACTACGCCTATATGTCCCCTTAACCATTTGGGGTTAAGGTGACGTGAGTCCACTCCATCCATATATATCATTCCAGAGTTCACCACATACAGTCTTTGTACCAGTTTGGTAAGGGTGCTTTTTCCACTACCACTTCGTCCAACTAGACCTATGGTTTGTCCAGCTTTTACTGTAAAAGAGATATCATTTAAAATATTTGGGGTATTTAAATTGTATTTAAAATTAACATTCTCAAACTTGATTTCCCCATTAAGTTTAGACAAGGTGATGGCATTTTCCACATCTTGCTCTGTGGGGGTATTTAAGATATCTCCTACTCTATCCACAGAAAGTAAAGCTTGTTGTAAGTCATTCCATAAATTAACCAGTCGCAGAACGGGACCTATAAACTGGTTGGCAAACATTTGAAAAGCGATGAGCTGTCCCACAGAGAGTTTTTGGTCAATAACTAAAAGTACTCCAAAGTATAAAATACCAATGGTCATAAGTTGTCGTAGAAAGGCACTAAAGCCACTTAGGATATTGGACAACTTAGATAAATCAAAGCCTGCTTCAACATACTTTGCCAAATGATTATTCCATTTCTTTTGCATAGAGCCTTCAACGTTTAAAGACTTTACTGTCTGTACTCCTGTGACAGATTCCACCAAGTATGAGTTAGAGTGAGCCGCCATTTGAAACTTCTCTTCTAGTTTTTTTCGTAACAGTGGGGTAAAGATTAAATATATCAGTCCAATCACCGTCACAATTCCAAGCACCAAAAATGTGAGTTTGGTACTATAGAAAAACATCACCACCACAAAGACCACTGAGAAGAGTAAATCAAGTAGTACATTGATGGATTTATCTGCAATAAAATTTCGTATCTCATCCAGCTCACGAACTCTTGCAGTGATATTTCCCACTTGTCTGCTTTCAAAGTAAGAAATAGGAAGTGCTAAGAGATGTTTAAATAACTTAGAACCCAAAGTGGCATCTATTTTTGAAGAGGTATGAAAGAACACATAATTTCGAACCACATTGAGTAAGAAGTCAAACACGCCCACTGCCACAAAGGCAAAACCAATCACTTTTAAGGTGGATAAACTTCCATGGGCGATAACCTTATCTAAGATAACTTGTGTAAACAGTGGAGTTACTAGGGCAAACAGCTGTATCACAAAGGAAGCCAGCAGAACTTCTGCCATGACTTTTTTATGATGAAGTATTTGCCTGTAAAACCAAGAGAAACTAAACTTAATTTGTTTGGTAAAATACTTTTCAGATAAAATAAGATAGTTTTCTTTATCTGCATCTATTTGAGAAAACTCTATGAGTTCTGGTTCTTGTTTATTGGTATAAAAAATAACTGCTTCACTTTTCTCAGCATCTACTTTTAAAATAACCGCATAGGAGTTATCTTTTAGTTGTACCATCATAGGTAAAGGATAATGTTCAATTAAGTCTTCTAGATCCATATTCTTGGCTTTGATATTAAAGCCTTCATTTTTTCCTATTTGTATGACTTCTTCTAATTCTAATTCTTCTTCTTGGATAGCATATTCATTGATGATACTGTCTATATTAATGGGTACATCATAGAAGCGTCCAATAAGTTGTAAGGATATTAAAGAAGAGTGCATATATTATCCTTTTCTAACATAATTGAAATATATTTTTTAAATCCTACATTGTCATATTTCCTTTTAACAGCAGCAACTTGCTCTGTGAAGATCTTAATCTTTGAATCACTGATTTTATACTTATATTCCAAACCTTCATTATACATTCGAGTATTTTTTTCTATTTCATTTTGCAGAGTATTAATCTTCTCATCACTGACTTTTTTAAATACTTCATAATTTTTTATTTCAATAAATCTTCTGTTCAACTGAACCGTGTCCTCTTGTTTTGATTTGTCATATAAAATCTCTTCATTTTTTATCTCAAGTAGTTTTCTTCTTTTTTGAGACTTATAATTAAAAATAGAGTTGAAAGACCATTTTAAATTAATCCCAACTCTATAATCTCTTTTATTGCTGTATTTAGAATAGCCTTCCGAGTCTTCATTATAAAAATCATTGTTAAAGTACAAATCAATGGTAGGCTTTGCGGAGTTTTTATAAAATTTGATTTCATTTTTATGTTTATTTATTTTTTCATTTGTTATTTTTGTTTTAATATTATAGAGTTCATAATTTTTATCTAAGATGTTGAAGTGATGAGTTAAAGGAACAAGTTTTATCTTTTGGGTTAAGTTATAACCCGTTCTTATTTTGACTATAGCAGAGTAATATTCAATTCTATTGTCTTCAGTATTCAACTCATTCACAGCACTTAATAGTGCTGCTTTATCAGAGATCAGTTCAGTTGCACTTAACAATCCTTGTTCATAAAGTTTGGTTTTCATATCAAATTTCTTTTGATGTTCTAAAATAAGTTTTTTCAGAACTAAAATAGACTCTCTACTACTTTGAATAGAGGTGTAAGCATCTAAAAGCTCGAAGGATGTTTTGATCTTATTTTCACAGATAGTGAGTTCTCCGATTACATTTTCTTGCCTTAAACTATCTATTTTTGCTTTTTTAGCATCAAAGTCATAAACTCGAAGTGTTGTATTTACAGACAGAGTTGCTTTTCTGGTTTTATAAGGACTGCTGTCTCGTTCGTAATCTTTATAGGATTTATAATTGTTATACTCAAAGTCTACTTGGGGATAATATCCCAGCTTTTCCATATGAATATCTTCTTTGATAATATCTTTTCTATTTTCCATTTGTTGGATATCATAGTTGTACTTGAGAGATTTTTTAAACAGCTCGTTAAAGCTAACTGCGTCTTTTGTATCTTCAGTAGGTATTTCAATGATTTCTTTGATGGTTAAATCATTATATTTTTTAGTAAGTTTTTTTTTAGAATAGGTTTTATGAAGGTATTCTTTTTTTACTTCTAAATTATTAGGAAGTATACTTTTCTCAAAAAGTGTATTATTTGAATAACTATTTGAAGAAAGGATACTCATCACTATTACTGATTTAAAACTAGTTTGAAACTTCATGAACTGTTCCATTTGATATTATTAAGATAATATCTTCTACCTTAGACACCTCTTTTAACGTCTCAACGGCAATTATTTTCTTAGTTTCCTTTTCTAATAACAAAGAAAAGTCAACCATATCCAAACTATCCAATCCCAAATCAAGATTAAAACTACTACTTGGTTTGATTCTTGATTGTTCAACTTCAAACTCATCCACCAATACCTCTACGATTTGATTAAATATAATTTCATTATTCATAGGTTTTCCTTTAACTATACTTTTTAAAAATAAGAGAAGTATTAATTCCTCCAAAAGCAAAATTGTTCTTCAACACCGTGTTAACTTCTTGTACCCGAACATCTTTAATATAATCCAAGGAAGCACACTGTTCATCCAAGGAGTCAATATTAATATTTGAGGGTAGTTTATTCAGCAATATGGCACAAATAACAGAAATAGACTCTATTGCCCCACAAGCACCCAAGGTATGTCCAATCTGACTTTTTATACTGCTTACGGGAACTTTATCTTGAAAGATTTTGTGAATTGCTTGGGATTCAACGATATCTCCCACATCTGTTGAAGTGGCATGGGCATTTACATAGTCGATATCACTGGCTTTAAGATTGGCATTATTAAGAGCTGTTTCCATGACATTGACTATACTTTCTTCATGGGGCTTGGTCATATGGCTACCATTACAATTGGTAGAATAAGATATAATTTCCGCATAAATCTTGGCTCCTCTATGTAAGGCGGTTTCCATATCTTCAAGTATTAAAGTTCCCGCACCTTCGGAGACAACCACCCCATCTCTACTTTTATCAAAGGGTCGACAAGCTTTTGTAGGCGTTTCATTAAACGTACTTGATGCAGCACCCATCACATCAAAGATAGAAGCTAAAGAATGATGCATACCCTCACTTCCACCACAAATCATCCTATCTATTTGTCCATTTTTTATAAGTTCATAGCCAATACCAATAGCTTGAGAAGAAGAAGTACAAGCAGAACACGTAGGAATACTAATGCCTTTTATATTTAAATAAGAAGATAAGTTTCCACAGACCGTATTGGACATATATTTTAAAAAGTCCATAGAATTTTGTTTCATATAAGAGCTGTCCTGTCTTAAATCACCAAAAACTTTTTCTAAGGTGGCCGCACCTCCCACAGTAGAACCATAAGCAATACCAGTTTTATAAGAAGAAACATCTTCTTGTCCTAAGTGAGCATCAGAAATAGCATCTTTACATGCCAATGCTGCTAAAATTGACCCCCTATCCATAGAGCGTCTATTGGCTCTAGGAATTTCTTTCTCATCTATATCACAAACCACTCCTGCTACTTTTGTCTTTAATCCAACAATATCATCCCAACAATCCATTGAGCTAATACCACTTTTCATATCAAATAAGTTTTCTTGAAATTCACCTAAAGAATTTCCAATAGGACTTTTAATCCCAATACCAGTTATTACTACTCTTCTTTTCATAATATTTATCTCTTTCGCTCAATTCTAAAGAACTACTTTTCATCTGTTCTTGTTATTTTTACAGTTTCATTATCAAAGCCAATTTTCATTCCACAACAAGTATATATTTTTGTTTTATCTACAGGGTATTGCCCATCATATTCATTGTTAAAATAGTTGGTTAAAAAATCAAAGAAACCCCAATAGTCGTTATTGGTAGAAAAAAGTTCAATAAACAGTAGATTTTCACCACTATCAATTTCTTCTGCTTTGATGTCTCTTCTTGTTTCTAACATATCTGCTAACACTTCATCACTCACAAAAGCCCAAGAAGCAAACGCTAGAGCTAAGTTACTATCTTTTTCACGAAGTAATTGAAAGTTTCCAACTTTTATGGTTTCTATAAAACGACTATAAAAATCACTAATGGTGATATTTTTGTAATCTTCACTGTGCAAAGCTAAAAAAAGAGCATCACTTAATATTTCTATATCCATTCGATTTAAATTATCTTTATTTTCCACTATTTATCCTTCTTAAGTACGCCCACATCTGTATAAGAATCTAAAATCATTTTGATATGGGGTTCTTTGACAAAGTTTTGTAAGATATTTAAGGTTTCAACAAATCCAACTATAGGCATAGATACTATATTGCTGGGTTTTATACTCGCTTTAGTATTATTTTCTCCATCTTTATAAAACTTTTTTGATAAATCATCACTACCTAAAATAATATGTACGATTCCATTTTGAATATGGATTCCCATTGAGCTATCTACGTGTATTTTTTTCATCATATTTTCCTTTTAAAACTCTTACTTAACAAATAACACTTACATGTGATTTCATAAGTAAAATATTGCCCAACAACTTAAGTGTCAGGCATATATCTTCTTTATTTGGCTTTTGGACTTTTTGCTTTTGTTTTAGCTTCTTCTTTTTTTAAAATCCCAGCTTGAGTATAAGCTTCAATTGTTTCAACCATCTTAGGATCTTTTAGCAAACTCTCTATTACCGAAGCCGAGTATAAAAATCCAGGCAAGGACATATTAATCACTCGATTACTTTTCATTTTTACATCACTTGTTTCATTATTATCTTCAGATAATACATTTTCCAAATCTTGGCTAGCAAGAACCATCTTTATAACACCATTGTTAAAGTTAATCCCTACAATTGTGTCTGCGTATATTTCTTCCATTTGTTTTCCTTTTTTTAAGATTTTTATGCATCATAACAATTATTAATGAAACATTAAACTTAGTATAATTCTATCATTTACCCTAAGTATTTTTTTAAAAAGTAACGATTAATATAAGAAAACTACTCTAAACTGTCACTAAACTGTCACAATAATTTTTAAAAATGATTAAATATACATTTATTTACAAATACCTTTACGTTCTCTCCAAAAGATTTACAAACTCAATTGGGACATAGTATTAGCAATCGATTGGCCAATATCACTGAAGATATTACGGTTGGTGAGCTGATGAATTATAACTATACTCAAGATGGACATGTATATCATAAAGATGGACGAAATATAGATGTGCGTCATATGTTAGGAGAATTGTTTACGACCATACTTCCAGAAAGCTTTGGAAGTATAGTAGATACCATGACCAACCCTAAAAAAATCCTTAACACCGTGAAAGCCATGGGTAGTACTGGTGCTGATATGGTTAAAAACAGTTTGGGTGCCCTCGGATTACCTGTTGGAAGTGGGGATGAGCCTGTTGTTGATCCAAATGCACCAGCACCAACACCAACAGAAGAAAAAGAAGGAAAAGCTTTTGGTTTTTCTGGTTTAAAAATGCCTTCATTTTTTGATTTATTAAAAATACCAAGTATGCTTACAAAAATACCTACCTTAGTAGAAGACTTAGGACATAGCTTAACAGGTGATGTGGATAACATGAAAGATAAAATGTTGACCTTCTTCACCGAAACTGGATATATGAAAGATGATGGAGATTTAGTTGTTAGTCTTGGTTCACAAAACTTTGTATGGGGTGGACATGGAAAAGATCTTATTGCCTTACTGGGTGTTAATAACAATGTTTGGGCAGGTGAAGGAGATGATGTTGGATACCTAATGGGAGAAGGAAATACATTTAGTGGAAACAATGGAAATGATACTGCTGTTATGATGGGTCAAAACCATATGTTTATAGGTGGTGATGGAGATGATTTAGCAATAGCATCAGGACGATATAACAATGTCTTTGGAGGAGCTGGAAATGATCAACTGTGGGCCTTTGGTACTAGAGGTCTGATAACAGGTGGAAGCGGGGATGATTATATCGTATCTACTGGAAACAACCATGATATTAACGCAGGAATAGGGAATGATTTCTCTGTTTCTATTGGTTCTGGACATAAAATTCATTTAGAAGCTGGTGATGACCAGGCTAAAGTATTTGGAAATGATAATCACTTATTAGGTGGAGCTGGAGATGATGTTATTGATGTATATTCTTATAATAGTGTTATTCAAACTGATGATGGAGATGATGTAGTTATGGC
>MAAB01030507.1_pt1 | contig 11890 bp, 10 predicted proteins | sample 1115991 | NCBI WGS metagenome assembly MAAB01 (sample SAMN04961124, study PRJNA320927) | seawater metagenome | isolation source: sample BD02T18 sea water enriched with oil for 18 days | place: USA:Gulf of Mexico | collected 2013-07-27
GTCAATGATGATACTGACTGGGTACATTTTGATGTGATGGCGTTTAATATTCGCTCACTAAGTGGTCGTCCGCTTGGTGGTGAAGCTTTTGGCATTAGAGCGGTATTTGATTATTTGGCAAAGCGCTATAACGAGCAAAAATAGCGTATATGAATACGGAGGTTAATAATACTCTCTCCCCTTAACAATGCATATTCAATGTATTGTTAAGGGGAGAATCTAATCTGTAGATAAAACTCTCTCTGTTGAATTATCGTACTAATCAACTATCATTTATTTACCCATGATAGTTGGAAATTTCGATGCTTATCCTTAAATATCTAGCTACTTTATTCACTTTAATAGCCTGCTTTTATATTCCGACGGCCACTGCAAATGCAAGCAATATTTGTCAGGCAAAGCAACAGTCACCAAAAGTGGCCTTAATAGTACCGACCAGTGCAAAAAATTCATTCTTTGATCGCTTAGTTGAATTAACCGAAGCGGCCAGTAAACAGTTAAATGTGGAATTACGTCTGCATCGTTACGATGAACCCCAGTTTAATCGTTTTTTCTACGCTCAATATATTGATAATGTGCTGACTGCAGAAAATGATAATGATTACCTCATCAGTTTATTTTTCTCCCAAACAGAAATAAAAGTTATGGATGTAGTAACAAAACATAACATCAACTTTTTTTCCTTTAACTCCCCGTTATCTCCTAATGTTATAAAAATGATTGGTAAGCCCCGAGAAAAAACGTCTAATCGGATTGGTCATTTCTCCCCTAATGATGAACAGGCAGGCTATGATTTAGCGAAACAACTTATCGACAATAAAAAGCAGGAAGCAATCTCTATGCTCGCCATTAATGGCAGCAGAAATTCTGAAGTAGGTAAGATGAGAGCCCAAGGCTTAGTCAGGAAAGTGGCTGAAAGTGAAAAAATTAACTTATTGCAGTTAATTTACACCGATTGGACCTACCAACAAGCAAGAGATAAAACAGCGTTAATGCTACAAAGGTACCAAGATATTGATGTGGTATGGAGTGCAAGTGATTCATTAGCTCGCGGAGTAATTGATGAAATTACGCATACCAACCCCGAGTTACTGAAGAATATATCAACAGGCAGTATTGATTGGTCTCCACAAATTGTCCCTTACTTAAAAAACAATAAAGTAACCACCAGCTATGGTGGACACATCTTTGAAGGGGCTTGGTTGATGGCTCTAATTTATGATCACTTCAATGGCCTCGACTTTCAGAACGAATTAGGCGTTGTAATTCAAGATAATTTGTTACCACTAACTAAAGAGCATGCCGAGTTAATCGTCAAAACGGACAACGACAACATTAATTTTAAACAACTAAGCCAATGTTTAACGCCCACGACAACAGAGTATGATTTCAATCCTTTAGCACTACTTGTTAACAAGATTTCAGCTAATTAATCTCAACTTTGGATATTAAAGTAGGAATAAAGGGTGATTAATGCCATTTAATAGCATTAATCATCTATCTTTTATTTAGCAACAATACAGGGAGTTTTCGATGTTTTCCTTTAAATATCTAACATGTGTTTTCATCTTGATAGCCTGTTTATGTTTTTCTTCTACCCTTGCCCGTGCAAATCCTTCATGTCAGATAAATCAACAATCGCCAAAAGTTGCTTTTATAGTTCCGACTAGTGGAAAGCATGAATTTTTTGATCGCTTAGTGGAGTTAACTCAAGCGGCCAGTAAACAGCTCAATATTCAACTGCGTCTTCATCTTTACGATGAGCCCCAGTATAATCGTTTTTATTACGCTCAATATATCGATAATGTACTAAAAGCAGAAAATGATAATGATTACCTTATTAGCCTTTTCTACTCCCAAACAGAAAAAAAGGTGATGGATATAGTTGAAAAACATAACATTCGTTTTTTCTCCTTCAATTCCCCATTATCAAACAACGTAATAAAACTGCTTGGAAAGCCTCGAGAAAAAACAGCTAATTGGATTGGTCATTTATCACCCAACGATGAACAGGCTGGTTATGACTTAGCAAAACATTTGATAGACAAAAGTGAGCAGAAGGCAATTTCAATGCTCGCCATTAACGGCAGTAGAAATTCTGAAGTAGGAAAAATGAGGGCTCAAGGCTTAGTCAGAAAAGTTTCTGAGAACAATGAAATCACCTTATTACAACTACTCCACACTGACTGGACCTACCAACAAGCAAGAGACAAGACGGCATTAATACTACAAAGGTATCAAGATATTGATGTGATATGGAGTGCGAGTGATTCATTAGCTAGGGGGGTAATTGATGAAATTGAACACACTAATCCCACACTACTGAATAATATAATAACCGGAAGTATTGATTGGTCTCCACAAGTTGTTCCATATTTAAAAAACAACAAAGTAACCGCAAGCTATGGTGGACATATATTTGAAGGGGCTTGGTTAATGGCGCTGATCTATGACCACTTTAATGGTCTCGACTTTCAGAATGAATTAGGTGCTGTTATTCACGATAACTTGTTACCTATTACCAAGGAGAATGCCGAGTTAATCATCAAAACAGATAATGACAACATTAATTTTAAACAACTGAGTAAATGTTTAACGCCCTCAACAACTAAATATAATTTCAATCCTTTAGCACTGTTAATAAATGAAATTTCTGACGAATAATCCCATCGCTGTTTTATATAACTAGGAAGGATTAACACTTTTCACCCAAACTCCCCACTTATAAAAGCCACTTCAAAGTGCGCATTCAGCGCATATTGAAGTGGACTCAGATTTTATAAAATTAACATATCTTGTGTTAGAAACGATAATTTGCATATATTCCAATAGCTCGACCAAAATTATTATCCAATTTGTAACCATTTTCTTGAGCATCAAAACTTGAATAAGAAGCAAAAAGACCAATGTCCATATTTTTACTATAAACATAATTTAAATAAGTGTTTACATCGTGCGCTTCGTTTTGGTTAAAGTCCTTTAAATCACGATAAGTATATTGAATACCAGTACTCCAACTTTCTGTTAAGCCTTTTTGTAGTCCAACCATGTAACGAAATTCATTTTTATCTTCACGATTGTCTTCACTCCACTCTACAGCACCAAAGCCAAATGTCATCGCCAAGTCGTCGCTAAAAACATACTTACCAGACAAATCAAGACCATGTGCAACACTATCGTCGTTACTTCCTAAGTATTCATTATAACCACGGTGTCCATAACTAACCGCTAATTCTAAACCATGTTTATTATCTTCTCTTGCTAAAAATCGATATTTAATACCGCCAAAACCTATCGTCAAATTATCAGTTATGCCATAGCCTAAATTAACAAAGGTCTTTTTTCGATTTTCATCACTTTCTTCACCAGAAACTACGCCTGCAGTAACGGCAAGTGTACCGTCCATTAGCGTAATGGGTCTAAGAATAGGGTTTGTTGGATATTCTGTTTCAGCTACTGCTGATGACGTTGCTAAAATAAGTGCAAGTGCGGTTAATGTTTTTCTCATGTTATAAACTCCATTAATAGATGATTTTTTATATTGTTTCGATGGAGTAATGATAAAGAAAAGCTGCGTTTAATTATTGATGAACTTTGTATGGCAATTGTAAGTCAGATGTAAATATCTGTAAGCACGATTATACGACAACAAAGATGGTTACTTTGAGTAAAGTGAATGAAGAAATCTTGAGACATATGTGCCAGAATAACAATGTGGCGTTAATGATTAAGGCTTAATATTATTTATGAAAATTGATTTGGTATGATTAAAAGTTCTAAATCCCTGAGATCATCATTGCTTTTGTCACTTTATTTCCCTTTAGCATTGTTTGCTTTTGAAAATAACAATACAAATAAAAGCAATATCACCATGATCACCATGGAACAGATACCTTATGGTTTTTATGATCCCGATGGTAAACCTACAGGTGTGCTATTTGATATCTTAAAAATTATCATGAAGCAAAGTAACATAGGAAATAAAAACCTATTATTACCGCCTATCCGCATTATGCATCGAATGTTGGCCGAACCCGCTTGTACCGTGGTGGCCGACACTCATGAAATAGTATCTAATTTTGATTTAGTTGAACCCATAGGACTTGAGATGAAATCAGGAATTATTCCTAGGTCGGGTCTGATTTTTGCTGATTACGCGAGTTTAGCAAATAAACGTATCGCGGTACCTTTAGGTATTCTTTTTGACCAAAGGTTTGAAAATGATCCATCAATAATTAAAGAATTTCCGCCAAAATATCTTAATGCTATTCGAATGTTAATCAATGGGCGTGTTGATGGTGTTGCTGGCAGTATATTAGCACTAAAATATATAGCGAAACGCGAAGGAGTCGATGCTAAGAAGTTTGGTAAACCATTGGCTTTAAAAATTAATACCATGTATTTAGTGTGTAGTAAAAACCTTGCTAATGAAATAAAAAGCAAATTAAAGAAAACCGTTAAGCTATTGAAACAAAATGGAAAAATAAAACATATTCTGGAACATTATTTTGGTAAAAATTACTTAACAAATATTAAGAAAAAACAAAACATAAGCCTTGATTCAGGCTTAAGTCCTTAGCTTGAAATGTTGAGTTTAGTTAATCTGATTACCTTTCTGCATTCCAATTAAATAAATATGCGCCTAAGCTTAAAAAAACAACTGACATTAACGCCAATATACCTAAGTGATAACTAATATCGGCAAGTGTCGCGCCTTCGGTGATCACTTTTCTTGCACCCGCAACGAGGTGAGTTAAGGGCAAAAAGTCAGCAACTGACTTTAATGCCTCTGGCGCCCCTTCTAAGCTAAACCATACACCGGAAAGGATCATCATTGGCCAAGAAGACAAGTTTAACAAACCGCCAATTAACTCTTCACTTTTACTGCGACATGCCACTAATAGACCTAAAGTGATCAAACTAAACGACCCCAATAAACCCACCAAAAATAAATCAAAGTAGCTGCCTAACATGTAGAAATCAAAAAAGAAGTTACAACCAATATAAACGACCGATGAAGTACACATCACAATGATGGTTCGAGAAACTAATTGGGCACTGACAAATTCAAAAGCAGACAGTGGCGTGGCTTTTAAACGCTTTAGTACTGCATTTTTACGGTAACGGACGATGACATAACCAACACCGAATAAACAACTGAACATCATATTCATGCCCAATATGCCCGGGAGTACCCAATCAACGTAACGAATTTTTTCGCCTGAAGTCGTTAATTGTTCAAAGTTTTGATGTGATGCTAAAAATATTTTTTCCACTAGATAGCCATTAGGTGATTCCTGATTAACCCAATACTGTTTGGCCTTAAAATCAACCAAGATATCTAAATTATGTTGTGATAATTTCTTTTGAGCGAGTTCCACCTTTTGATAATCAATAAAGTCGATATATTTAGTCTCAAGAAAAACAGACTCAACTTGTGATAAATTCATCACTCCCACTTTGTATGCGGATTTTCCATCACCAGAAAAGACAAATGACATGCCCACCAACAGCAAAATAGGAAAAGCTAAACTCCAGCCTAAAGATGATCTATCACGGATAAACTCGATATTACGTGCCTTAACTACCGCTAAAAATCTTTTCAAGTTCATGTTATTCCCTTAATGAGTGGCCGGTGAGTTTTAAAAAGAGATCATCTAAATTAGCGGATTTAACATGTAAACCATCAAGAGAAATTCGCTCTTGCATCAGTTTCGCTAAGGTTTTCTCAACTTGGTTAGTGGTTATCTCCACTCTTTCACCGACTTGTTGCCATTGATATTTAGCGACTTGTTCATCACTGACTTGCGCAATAGGCAAATAAATAAAAACTTCGTTAAAATGTTTGTTTAATAAGTGATGAGGTGTGCCACTTTCAATGATCTGGCCCTTATCCATGATCGCTATTTCATCACAAAGTTGCTCGGCTTCGTCCATATAATGGGTAGTGAGAATGACAGTTTTATTTTTTGCTTTAATATTTTTAATTAACTGCCAAAAATTGCGCCGTGCTTGTGGATCTAAACCTGTTGTCGGCTCATCAAGAAAGACAATATCAGGATCATTAATCAAGGCAAGTGCTAACAGTAAACGTTGACGTTGCCCGCCTGATAATAATCGATTGTCTCGATCAAGAAAGTCGCCTAAATCACACAGTTCAATCAGTTGTTCATGTGGCAAGGTATATTGATAAAAGGAAGTAAATAAATCTAAGGTTTCTTTGACCGTTAAAAAATCTTGTAAAGCGGTATGTTGAAACTGAATACCAATTTGTTGAGAAATATCGCTTTCTGCTGCTTTACCATAATATTCCACACCCCCACTAGTAGGTTTAATAATGCCTTCCATAATTTCAATGGTGGTGGTTTTACCCGCCCCATTCGGCCCTAACAAACCAAAACATTGACCTTTTTTAATTGAAAAATCAATACCATCAACGGCTTTGACTTCATTGTATATTTTAGTCAATGCTTTTACTTCAATCACTGTGGTTGTCAAAGATACACTCCTTTAATTATCTGACTTTCAACTAATACCAAACGGATTAATTAATTGACCAACTTAGAGCTTCAGTAGCAAGCTTAGAACAAACGAAATGTGTTAAACATAGTTATTCTATATTTCATTCATTTTGTGATGTTATCAGGTTACTACTGAGCTCCCGAAGGGCGAGTTTAAAAGGCTTACAACCGGCGTTATTGATTTTGACAAGGTTCCTACATGGATGTAGGACATTAGAGCAACGCAGGAGCAGTTGCCGAGAATAACCATTCTCTTCAATCAATGCCTTGCCTACATGGATGTAGGTACTTAGGTTCAGTCTGGAACTATGAACCTGTGCCTCTAAGCCTTTTAATTCTCGCTAAGTGATCAATAAATTAGTCCGATTGGTATTATTACCTATAAAGCTAAATGTTAATAATTTCTTTTTAGTGGTTATCAGTGCCCAAAGTGATGACTTTCTGGCATCATAGTTATTCATATTAATAATCAGAATTTAGTTATTGCCTTGTTATGTTTAAAGTAAAATCTTTTTTTAGTGCACTGTTTTTAATTTTAGTGGTTTCAAGCTGTGCAACTTCTCCTCCTAAAAATCCTGAAAACTTATGCGAAATATTTAGAGAGCACCGAGATTGGTACTTTGCTGCAAAAGATGCTCAGGAACGTTGGGGTGTGCCTATTCATGTGCCCATGAGCATGATGTATCAAGAAAGCTCTTTTAAAGGAGATGCTTTACCACCTCGTGATTATTTGCTTGGCTTTATTCCATGGGGAAGGGTGAGCACTGCTTACGGCTACTCACAAGCTAAAACCATGACTTGGGATGACTATATTCGTGAATCCGGTAACTCAGGGGCAGATCGTGATGATTTTGATGATGCGATTGATTTTATGGGATGGTTTATTTATAAAACCCAAAAAGTTAATCAGATCTCTAAGTGGGATGCTTATAATCAATATTTAAATTATCACGAAGGCTGGGGGGGATTTAAACGGAAAACCTATAAGAAGAAAGCTTGGTTAGTAAAAGTATCTCGTAAAGTTGATCAAAGAGCTAAGAGATATAGTAGTCAATTAAAAAGTTGTGAAGCTGACCTAAACACTAGTTGGCTATGGCGTTTGTTTTTCGGCTAACCTTTTTGTTGAAGTAACAGTTAACATCCATCGGATAACTTTAATCTATTGGTATCATTTTCATAAATAAACGTCAGATGCTCTGCACTTGGCGTTTTTTATACCTTCAGTCAAATTGATAATAAATGATTGAGAAATGGCTGTATTTATTTAAATACTTCAGATGAAAAACTTATTCTAAATTTCAGCTGTTCAATGCTGAACAGCGCATTTTACTTATTACATTCTAGTAGCATTTTTCTTGCCAAAACAACTAATTTAATTGAAATTTCTTGCTAGGGCACGTTCTATTTGATGTTCAAAAAAAGCTGAAAAAAACTTTGATTATTTCATCAAAATTGATTGCAAAATATAAAGTCGTTGTTTTAGTGGTCTTGCTATTGTTATCCACAGAAATTGTGGAAACATCATATATGGATCATTACCTGTGCGTAACGTTGTGGATAATTTTATGAAGGTATAAAATTATCCACATTTGGACATTAAGGGGCTGAGAAGCTAATCGCTTAACTTAAGTCCCTGGATTCATTGCTGGTTAATAGAGCTATTCTACTTTCTAAGTCCGACTATTCATCATCATTTGACTCACCTAGATAAAGCTCAGGTAATATACGAACAGTTTTTATCATATTGTCGGTGACATTCACAATTTCAAGTGGATAGCCTGCGATACGCACACTTAAATTAGCTTCTGGAATATCTTCTAAATATTCTAATATCAGGCCATTAAGTGTTTTAGGGCCATCGGTGGGGAATTTCCACTGCATTTCTTTATTGAGATCTCGGATAGTAGCACTGCCATCAACGAGGTAACTGCCATCAGGTTGGATATTTACTTCGTCACTCGGTGCTGGTGTCATAGTGGTGGTGAAATCACCAACAATCTCTTCTAAGATATCCTCTAAGGTGACTAAACCTTGAATATCACCATACTCATCAACAACTAGCCCTAAACGCTCTTTAGCATGCTGAAACTTTAATAATTGAATGTTTAATGTTGTGCCTTCGGGGATAAAATATAACTCTCTTACCGCTCTAATTAAGGAAGCTTTGGTGAATTGGTTTTTAGAGAGCATTTTCAACGCATCACGCATATGAAAATAACCAACGACATCGTCAATGGTATCTCGATACATTAAAACTCTGGTATGGGTTGATTGCGTTAGTTGTTTCTGAATTTTTTTCCAATCATCGTTAATGTCTATGCCCACTAAATCACTTCGCGGGATCATAATGTCTTCAACGGTGACTTTTTCAAGATCTAAAATGCTCACCAGCATATCTTGGTCGCGTTCAGGCAACAAAGCGCCAGCCTCATTTACCACAGTTCGTAACTCTTCAGAGCTTAAATTATGCTGCTCTCGTTGTTTATGACTGATCCCCAACAAGGCTAAAATACCATTGGTGATCCAATTAACCGCAATCACTAACGGCAATAATATTTTTAACAAAAAAGACAAAATAATTGAACTAGGGAAGGCAATTTTTTCTGGGTGTAAAGCCGCTAACGTTTTTGGTGTGATCTCAGCAAAAATCAAAATAACTAATGTCAGTAACAAACCCGCATAAAAAACGCCAGCATCACCATATAAGCGTTGAGCGATGATACCTGTGATCAGTGTGGCAAAAATATTAACTAAATTATTGCCGATCAGAATTAAACCAATCAATTTGTCAGGAGCATTTAAAAGCTTGCTTACACGCATAGCACCTTTGTGCTTTTGTTTTTCAAGATGGCGTAATCGATAACGATTAAGAGACATCATGCCGGTTTCAGAGCTTGAAAAATAGGCAGATATGAATATGAGTATACCAAGCGCAGTAAACAGCATATTGGTTGAGATGTTGTCCAAAAAGGGGATCCTAAGTTTTAAAAAACGAACGTCAAAAAGTTAAGGCTAGTTATACCTTAAAAATTAGTATAAAAGAAACTCTTTAACAAATCGGCTACCAAAATACGCCAATGTTAAGAGTGTCGAGGCAGTTATTGTTAAGACCAATACTCTATGACCACGCCAGCCTTTTTTATAATGCCCCCACAAGATAGTGCTATAAAGCAGTAAAGCTAATAATGACAGAATAGTTTTATGAGCGTTGCTTTTTGCAATGAAATTTTCTAGAAAAACAAAACCAACCACTTGGCTGAGAAACAGACATAAAGTGCCTAAAGCAAGAATCGTAAATAGCTGTCCTTCAACTTGCATTAAAGGAGGAAGATGATTAACTGCAGCAATCTGTTTATCTTTTAATTTCACATTAATATAAGCAACTTGAAAAGCATAAAGTGTCGCAATAATTAAAATGCAATAGGCGATTAGTGCCATAGTGACATGGCTAAAAACGGCTAATTGCCCAGTGGCTACTGAGGTATGTTGGTCGTGAGGGATAAAAATAGACACCAAAAGCCAAAAGCCGGCAAAGCCGTAAGTAACGGGTAACAATAGGTTGATTTTATAACGTAATGCGATTGTGGTAACAATTAAAGATATCACTAAGGTCACTAACAAAATGACATTAGATAAAGCAAAGTTAATACTGCTATCAGTGAATAAATACTGTCCTGTTGTTACGGTATGCAAAATTATGCCAAGACAGCCAAATGAAAGCACTGTGACAATATTGGGACCTTGAGGATGAAATAAGCGAAAAACTACTGCCAAAGTAGCAATTGAATAACAAATAAAAGCGATGAACGCTGCAAGGTTTGATAAATCCAAAAAAGACTCCATGAGAATAGTTATTCTTATTTATACAATTTATTGTTAGACGTCGCTATTATGCGAAAAAAAACGAGTAGTTTCAATTGATGGACTTACTCAACATTTTTCAAGCATTTGTTAATATTATTTTTCTTAAAGGTTTAATCGCTAAAAAGGCAATAAGGGCAGAGCAGAATAATCCAAATTCCAATGGCAGCATTTGATGACTGTGTTGCATTTGCTGAGCAATGTTAATAGAAAAATAGTTAATCCCCCAGTCTAATAATAAACCAAACGCAATGGCACACCCACCGATACCAAGTAAATAACGAATCAGTACTTGACTGCCCATTTCATTTTTAATTACACCTAAAGTCGAAATATTTGTTGCTGGGCCTGCCATCATAAAGACTAAAGCCGTACCCGGAGAGATACCCGCTAAAATAAAGCCCGCTGCAATAGGAGTTGAAGCCGTTGCACAAATATACATAGGTATAGAAATAACAATCATCATCAACATTGCTGATAAGCCACTGCCATAACTTAACAACCATGACTGAGGTATAAAGGTTTGCACTAATGTGGCAAAAACTAAACCTATCAACAGCCAAATAATTATATCATCAATAAGTTTAGTTGCCGCGTAATGGAGCCCTGACAGAGTTTTACTTAATACTGACTGTTTTCCCGTGTCATGTTTTTTGCTGCAACAAGTTTTTTTGACGGCATCGTCATCAGACGGTTGTTCAACAATTTGTGCAGAGCTGACAAATAATCCGGTGATAATCGCTGATAAAATGGCAGTAATAGGGCGGTATATAGCAAATACGGGGCCTAACATCGCATAGGAAACGGAAACTGAGTCAACACCGGTTTCAGGTGTGGCCACTAAAAAGGAGGACGTTGCTGAGGCAGAAGCGCCACTGCGCCTTAATTCGGTTGCTACAGGAATGACGCCACAGGAGCATAAAGGTAAAGGGGCTCCAATCAATGCGGCTTTAATAATAGCACTATTCCCTTGGCCTAAATGATGACTGAGTATTTTAGCTGGCACCCAAGATTTCATCAAACCAGCAATGGCTAACCCCAATAATAACCACGGGCTTGCTTCAGCTGATAAGGTAATAAAATTATTGAAAAGTTGGCTAAGGGTATCCACTTTAATATCATCATAATAAAAGAGAAGTCTAGCTTATCACATTAATTAATTAATCCACTTGGTATTATTTACTCTGCGCGTATAATAGCGGGTAATTTTCACTATTTTGCTAACTACTCGAGTTTTACATGTTTGAAAATCTTTCCGATCGTTTAACGAAAACGCTAAAAAATATCAGTGGCCGTGGCCGATTAACAGAAGACAATATTAAAGAAACACTTCGTGAAGTGCGTATGGCGCTGCTCGAGGCTGATGTTGCCCTGCCAGTTATTCGTGAGTTTATTGCGAAAGTTAAAGAAAGTGCAGTGGGGCAAGATGTTTCAAAAAGTCTGACGCCGGGTCAGGTATTTGTCAAAATTGTCCAAAAAGAACTTGAAGTGGCGATGGGGGAGGTCAA
>MAAB01032420.1_pt1 | contig 11888 bp, 11 predicted proteins | sample 1115991 | NCBI WGS metagenome assembly MAAB01 (sample SAMN04961124, study PRJNA320927) | seawater metagenome | isolation source: sample BD02T18 sea water enriched with oil for 18 days | place: USA:Gulf of Mexico | collected 2013-07-27
TAATGCTTGCGCGCTTGGCTTATGCGGGGAATGTTGAGGATTTTGAAAAACTTCTTCCTTGGAATATAGATCTTAAATAAGATGAAGCATCAATGACGTGGAGTATTTGGCGCTTACATGATTTTGATGTTGGGGGGAGGTGTTTTTTTGGGACGCTCTATCACAAAACCTCTATCAGTATTGGCTCGCGCGACAGAGGCTATGAAACCAGGCCAGTTGGAGAAAATGAAAGAAAGCAGAAATGAAGCTGAGCGTAAATTGTTAGACGGAAGTGATGAGCTAAGTATTTTGATGCGAAGTTTTGATCGAATGCGAGAAGAGATTTTAGATAAGATTGAAGAGATTGAAGAGAAAAACCAATCGTTACAACGAATGGATCGAATTAAGGATCAATTTTTGGCAAATACCTCCCATGAATTACGAACGCCACTTAATGGCATTATTGGCCTCTCAGATTCGTTAATTGACGGTGTTGCGGGTCCTCTTTCAAACGAGGCCATCGACAACTTATCCATGATTGTCCAAAGTGGAAAGCGGTTGGCAAATTTAGTCAATGATATTTTAGACTTTTCAAAAATGAAGAACCAGGATTTACAGCTCCAACTACGTCCCGTTGATATTCGGAGCTCAGTAACCTTGGTACTAGCCCTCTCGAATTCGTTAGTAACTAGCTAGCAAATCTGTCAGATTGGTTAATCAAGTACCCAGTGACCTTCCCTTGGTAGAGGCTGACGAGAACCGTTTGGAACAGATCTTGATGAATTTGATTGGTAATGCAATTAAGTTTACTCATGCAGGGGAGATTATAATTTCTGCTGCTGTAATCGGAACACCACTATCCACAGTGGAGGGGGATAGGGGAAAAGGCTTGATTCAAATTTCCATTACCGACTCAGGTATTGGTATCCCTAAAGAAAAACAGGCGCGTATTTTTGAGTCTTTTGAGCAAGCGGATGGTTCTACCGCTCGTGAATATGGTGGAACTGGATTAGGCTTGTCGGTGACTCAAAAGCTTGTCGAGTTGCATCAAGGAACGATTGTTCTTGAAAGCAGTGAAGGCCAAGGTTCTACTTTTCACTTCACACTGCCAGTGATCGAGGGAAAAGTTTTAGAAGATCAAGATCAAGCATCAGTGTCTAGGACAGGGGGGCAACTGCATCTTCTGGAAGTAACCCAAGCTAACGAGGATGATGCTGAACTTAAAAATCAAGAGAATAGAAATCAAGAGCGTAAAATTCAGGAGTCAGGAGCACAAAAAACAGTGCTGGTTGTGGATGACGAGCCGGTAAATGTTCAGCTCTTAAAGAATCAGCTCAGCATGCAGAACTATGAGGTGCTTACTGCTTCCAATGGGTTTCAGGCATTAGAAATACTGAAATCTAGGCTTCCTGATTTGATTTTGTTGGATCTAATGATGCCGAGGATGAGTGGTTATGAAGTTTGTCAGAAGCTGCGAGAAAATTTTGATATGAATACCTTGCCAATAATTATGTTGACGGCAAAAAATCAGGTTGAAGATATGATTGAAGGGTTTGGAGCGGGCGCAAATGATTATATGGTTAAACCGTTCCATAAAGATGAGCTACTGGCCCGTGTGCAAACCCATCTAAAAATCAAAGAAGCCATTCAGGCCATCAAGGAAGCGGAACGACTTCAGGTGGAGATAAAAGAGCGTCAAAAACGAGCTGAAGCCCAGGAACAGCATAAAAAGGAGTTTGAGCATAAGAATCTTCAGCTTGAATTGGCAAACGTGGAATTAGAGGCAACATTGAATCAACTTCAAAATACTCAGGAGATGTTAATTGAATCGGAAAAAATGGCTTCTCTGGGTAATTTGGTGGCAGGAGTGGCTCATGAGGTCAATACGCCATTAGGAATCGGAATTACTGGTGCTTCTCATGGTTTGGAATTGCTACGGACGTTAAAAAAACAGCATGAAGCCTCAAAAATGAGCCAAAAGTCTTTTGAAGAATATTTAAAGCAAGGAGAAGAGGTTGGAGTGCTTGTGGTGTCAACTCTACTCAAGGCTGGAAAGCAAATTCAAAGTTTTAAGCAAGTGGCTGTGGACCAAACGAATTACGATCAATTGAAATTCAACCTGAAAAAGAGCCTTGAAGATATCTTTAATAGCCTGCACTATATGCTGAAAAAATGTAATCCAGAAATAATTATTCGATGTGATGAATCTATTGAGTTGGATAGTTATCCAGGTGCTTTTTCTCAAATTATCACTAATTTTGTCGCCAATTCACTTCTTCATGGTTTTGAAGGGCGGGATACAGGAACTATTACCATAGAGATAATCCCTGAAGAAGAGGAGGTCGTTGTAAAGTACTCAGATGATGGAGTCGGTATTCCGAAAGAAAATCTAAAGAAAATATTCGATCCATTTTTCACCACAAAACGAGCGATGGGTGGCACTGGGTTAGGTATGCATATTGTTTTTAATCTGGTCCATCACCAATTAGGCGGTACTCTGGATTGTGAAAGCACAACCGGCAAAGGAGCAACCTTTACCGTTCGTTTGCCTATGTCATTGTAAATACATTTACATGAAAAAATGACGTTCTACTTTGTTTCCATTTGCTCGTAAAGTCGGTTATAGGTTGGTAAGTGCCAATTCATCATCATCGTCTCGACCTCCTCAACCGACTTGTCGGGGATGTTGAAGTATGTCGTCATGATAACATCGGTTCCTGGGACCTTTATACCGACGAAATACTGTTGCATCGTTCCTGTAACACCAGCGGAGAAAAAATCAATCTTGACGGCAGCTCCTTTAGGATGCGCTTTAATACGGTTGCAAAGGCCCAATCCTACGGATAGCCCTTTTGCATCTTTAAAACTAGTAAACAGCCCCTTTTTACCAACAATTTTTTTGACCACAGGGTGGGTTAAAAACATATCGCGTTCACAACTTACAGCATTGGAGTAATGGGTATAGGTTCGAGTTACTGATTCATAAAGAGATCTAGGTTTTTGATTAAGATCTATTAGAAATTGTTTTTCTCCTACCACATGGTAATAAATCGCCGTTCGCTGTATGAGCTTAAATTTGGATTCTCGATCTAAGTCGGTAAACTCGTCGTAGATTTCTTGAGTAGTTTCCGGCGTCCAAACTCGCTCCCAAACCTCTCGGGCGTGAGCCTCATGGGATATCCCTATAATAAATATGCTGATTGAAATAAAACTGATGAGACGTTTCATTATCACCTCTTTGGCTGATTGATAAACTTAGGCTGGAGAACCATCAGCGTGTATTCATTATCTTATACCTATAAAGCAATATTCTACAATCTTTGATTTTTGAGCATCTTTAGACGCATTACCCAGCAGTACTGATATCTCTGATACGAGTGTGTATAATCCCCCCATGCCTCAGGTTACCTCTAATTCAAAATCGCAAACATTTCAGCTTAGACCTTATCAACAACAAGCTGTTGATAAGGTTGTTTCTTACTTTCGTAGCAGCGATGACGCTGCCTTGTTGGTGCTGCCTACGGGGGCAGGTAAAAGTTTGGTGATAGCAGAGCTGGCCCGTATTGCACGAGGGCGTGTTTTGGTACTGGCTCATGTAAAAGAATTGGTAGAACAGAATTGCGGTAAATATGAAAGTTATGGCCATAATGCGTCTATTTTTGCCGCGGGTCTTGGCCGAAAAGAGGCTGATTCTCAGGTGACTTTTGGCTCTGTTCAGTCTGTATCTAGAAACCTGGATGCTTTTGCAAATAATTTCTCGTTGTTAGTTATTGATGAATGCCATCGAGTGTCTCTAGATGAGAGCTCCGAGTATCAGAAAATCATTCGTAGCCTCAAAAAACATAATCCGCAGTTAAAAGTGTTGGGGTTGACAGCAACGCCCTATCGATTGGATAGTGGTTGGATTTATCAGCAGCATTTAGGAGAGAATAGCCAGCATTCCCTTGACCCAAAGCCTTTCAGAGCCTGCCTATTTGAACTGCCCTTACGATATATGATGGAAGAAGGGTACCTGACGCCCGCCACATTGCTAGATGCCCCTGTGGTGTTGTACGACTTTGAGAAGCTTCGCCCCAGTGCTTCTGGCTCCTATGCAGAAGCGGAATTAAACACAGTTCTCAAAGGAGCAACACGGGCGACTAAGCGCATCATTGCTCAGGTGGTAGATAAGGCCATAGACCGCCAGGGTGTGATGATATTTGCAGCTACTGTCGCCCATGCCAAAGAAATCATAACGTACTTACCGCCAGCGCATTCGGCAATGATAATAGGGGATATGAAAGCCAAGGCGCGTGATTCAGTTATTAACGCGTTCAAGCAGCAACAGATAAAATTTTTGGTGAATGTGTCGGTGCTTACCACGGGTTTTGATGCTCCTCATGTGGACCTGATTGCTATACTACGCCCTACAGAATCCGTTGGGCTCTATCAACAAATCATTGGCCGTGGTTTACGTTTAAGTGAAGGTAAGGTTGATTGTTTGGTGCTGGATTATGCCGGTAATCGACATGATTTATATCGCCCGAAAATCGTTGAACCCAAACCAAACGGTGAGAGTGAGGTGGTTGAAGTGGTATGTCCGCTTTGCGCCCATCGTAATCAGTTTTGGGGGATTATGGATGATCATGGACACTTAGTGGAACATTATGGTCGACGTTGTAAAGGGTTGGTTGAGCAATCATTGCAATCACCTCTAGAGCAGTGCGACTACCGTTGGCGTTTTAAAGTATGTGGGTTTTGTGGTGATCAAAATGATATCGCCGCACGCCAATGCCATAAATGTTATGAATTACTTGTGGACCCAGATGATCAACTAAAGAAGGCGTTAGCATTACGCGATTGTAGGGTGTTACGTTGTTCTGGTATGACTTTTATGGTTGTTGAGGCTAAAGGTGGTGAACGGTTAAAGGTGGTATATCATGATGAAGAGGGGGTAGAGATGAATGAATACTTTGCACTCGACACCACCGCTCAGAAGGGGGCTTTCTACCATCAATTTTGTAAATACCACCTTAAGGAGCGCGAGCCGGTATTCAAGCCAACGTCTGTGGCTGATGTTTTGGCTAAGAAGGAAAACTTTCGAACACCCGATTTTGTAATAGGGCGTAAAGGAAAAAAAGAACATTTCTGGAGAATTACTGAAAAAATATTCGATTATGAAGGGCGTTATCGTCGGGCTAATGAGTTGAGTTAGAAAACCCAAGTGATCATTACGATCGCTCATTCTTAGCTAAGAATAAGCGCCATTCTAGGTGTAAAGTTTTTAATAAATTAACCTATTCAATAGATTTGTTCCGCTAAGAATGGTTACTCAGAATTGCTATTCATACTATAATATTAGGATTATCAATCAGAGCCATCTTTAATTATGACTATCGAAATTATCTGGGACGAGTACAGCACGGCACTGAAACGATTTCTTCAATCTCGGGTCTCTAACCCTGCTGATGTTGATGATTTATTACAAGATATTTTGCTTAAGAGTCACTTGAATTTGCATAGTTTAGCATCGATGAACAGTGTTAAATCTTGGGTGTTTCAGATTGCAAATAACGTCATCATTGATCACTATCGTAAAAAGGGAAGGGCTAGAGATCTTGATGTCGACGACTTGTGGTACGAAGATGATGCCCCCAATATTAAGCGTGAATTATCGACCTGTATTGCGCCGTTTATTAGAGCTCTTCCTGATGAAAGTGCTCATATTCTAGAAGAAATTGAGCTTAACAATATGACGCAGAAAGATTATGCAGCAGCGAACAATATAAACTATTCAACACTCAAAACCAGGGTTCAGAAAGCGCGCAAACAGTTGCGTGAACTGGTTGAAGATTGCTGTCATTTAACCCTGGATAAGAATGGTAATATAATTGAATTTCAGCAGAAAGGAAAAAGCTGTCGTGGCTGTAGTTAGTTTGAATTACCCCAGACTTCAGACTTATTCCAATCGTATTCTGCCATCATTGTTCCTTTACGTTGAGGGAAACTGTAATACAGCATTCCCCACGAGCAGATTTGTGTAAGCCCTAAAGCTGTAATAGATAATTTATCGGTCTTATTATCCGCAACAGGATGTACTTGATTTTTCTTTTGTGCCGCGTGGAGCAGAACAGCAAGACTCAGATTCAGACTCAGATCCAGGTAAAGCTATTTCGCAGCAGCCGGCATTACTTTTCTTAGTACTACAAACTCCGGTTTTCGGCAGTATCAATTCAACTCGGCGAGCGGCTTCGTGGTCGCCCGCTAGCTCTGCTGAAATTGAACGGACTTGTTCGTAACCCGTTAACATTAAAAATGTGGGTGCACGACCGTAAGACTTCATTCCCACGACAAAGAAGTTCTTATCGTGATGGGACAATTCCATAACACCATGTGGCTTTACCGTGCCACAGGAGTGCAAATTTGGATCGATCAGTGGTGCTAGCTTAGAGGGGGCTTCGACCACCTCATCAATATCCAGGCGTAGTTCGCGCAGAATATCCAGATTCGGGCGAAAACCAGCAGAGACAATAATTCTATCAATTTCGAGGGTATCAATTACGCCCTCTACAGAATTCTCTACAGATACGCCTGATTCGGTTCGGGTAATACTATGGACTTTCAGAGGTGTTAGTAACGTTAATGCACCACTCTCAATGGCACGCTTCGCGGCCAGACCAAGCTCACCTCGTGCGGGCAGTTGATCGTTAAGGCCACCACCTAATAGCTTTTCGAGATTATTTGTTCTGAGTCCCCAGTGAATTTTAGTATTCGGATTTGTCTCTTGTAGCTTTAATAGGTCTAGTACAACGTTAATGGCTGAATGACCGCCGCCTAAGACCAATGTGCGTTTGTTCATATAGTCAACTTTTTGCTGGAAGCGGACATCAGGAATGCCGTAGCGGATGACAGCCTGGTTTTCTCGTTCACCAGGTACGGGTAAACCATCAAGGCCAATGGGATTAGGGTTATGCCAGGTTCCAGAGGCATCAATAACTGCGTCGCTTTCTACACTGTGGTATTGGCCACCTTGTGTTTTAAAGTGGACGGTATAACCCGTTTCGTCACGATTGTTGGATGAGGATTTGCTCAAGTTGTTTTTGGCAACAGCAACAACTTCAGCACCGTAAATAATTGTCGATTCAAGTTGGGTGTTGGTTGCGGCGGGCACTAGGTATTGCTCGACAATCTCTCGACCGGTTGGCATGTGTTCTTTATCAGGATACTGCCAATCTGTTTTGTTGAGGAGTTTTTCTACGGCGGAATCGACAAGATATTTCCAAGGAGTGAAAACTCTCACTTGTCCCCATTCAAGCATAGCCGACCCTACACTTTGACCTTTTTCCAAAACGATTGGGGTTAGGCCTCTTGCAATAAGATGAGCGGCAGCAGCAAGGCCAACAGGTCCTGCGCCGATGACTACAATGGTGTTGCTAATCGTGTTGTTGATAGTATCGTTATTTTGTCGCATTGGTTTTCCTTTTCATGTTTGTTTTCTTATAAGACGAGGGTGGAGTAAAAAGGACGAAAAGAATTTTGTTTTTCGTCTTTTGGGATACCTTTATCGATAAGGGCTGCGAAGATGAAGGTTTCGGCTTATTGGGAAGGCATCGTAGGTCTAATGGAGGAATTAATGTGGTTCGCTTACCTTACGCGTGATCTCAAGGGGTTTCTTGTTGGATTCGTGTATTCACTGCTTGCGATATTTTCCTTGTATGGAGTCGAGCAAATAGCGTTTATCCTTACCCTCCTTTTTTAACTGGCGAAGCCCTACGTCGAAGAGAGACTTCATTTTTAGGTTTTTTTCAACTTTTTTAGATAAAATGAGATGGTAGGTTACCACTTGAACCGGGGTGGGATGGTGAGTAAACAAGTCGAACTCGGACGCATAATGCTTTCGCAGATAATCATATCCAGCCTCCATTTCTGCAGGAAATAATTGAATTCGCCCAGCGTGAAGTTTCTTAAAGTTTTGCTCAAACTGCGTCGCTACCTCTTCAATGTCCAACTTTTCCGATTTTCTTGCTTCCTGGAATTTTTTGCCAAAAACATTCCCTCGCGGTATACCAATGCGAAAGTCACCTAAGTCCTCGTAGCTATGCCAGTCAAAGTCAACCGTCTTCAGGTGAAAAAAAACTTTCTTAACGGTCATTATAGATTCAGAAAAAAAGAAGTTATCTTCTCGTTCGCGTGTTCTCTGAGAGACAGCCGCGCCGTCCCACTCACCCCTTTCTGCAACAATCAAACAGCGCTTCCACGGCATCCAGCCATACTTTACCTTCAGCCCATTGTGCGCAAATGATTCCGTGATAATACGTAGAACCCCTCCAAAGTGTTCAGCCGATTCAGTTTCATAGGGTGGCCACTCATCTACAGCAATACGGACAACATTCGGGTTGCTCTGTGATGTTTCGGCTCCTACAGCGAATCCGGAGGACAAGAGGAGGTATGAAATGAAAGATATCAACAACGTTAACGTGAGCTTCATTTTGCCCTCATTGAGCCATGCAAGGAGTCAAGGTTTACTTGGTCTAAGGAACTATCATTATAGATGATTTAAAACGAAAACCGACCATCTATCCTGGTTAGGCTGCTGATAGTGAGGTATCGTGCAACTCGCTTTGGTCAATTACATTAATTTGGGTAGATGGAATGGTTCGGAATATCGTTGGGGAGGGAAAGTACTTTCTTGCAGGGGAGTACCTTTCCGCTATTAGAGATTATGCAATCAGTAAGGGGATTAGTGCGAAGTCTTTATTAAATGGCACACAAATCCCCATAGATTCATTGCTATATCCACCGTCCAAAATTGGCGAAGAAAGCATGTATCGCCTAGGAAGCAATCTAATCAATGAAGTCGATAATCTCCATAGTGCCTCGATAGAATATGGACAATGTCTAGCGATGAATGCACATGGCCCTTTAGGTTTAGCGATTAGTGGTGCAAAGAACTTAAACGAAGTCGCATTTTTGTTAGTGCAATATATTCAAACAAGGTCGAATTTTATAGAGTTCGAGCTGTTATCTGTAGGTGATTTTGTAAATTTACGCATGAAAGAACATTCAGCTGGAACCTACAAAATAGCTAATCATGTAGAGTTTTTTTATTTTTTTTCGACACTGATAAATATGGCTCTAATTGGCGAGAAACTGCTTAGCAATACACGTTGCAGTGGACGTTTCGTGATCAATATGGATTGCCCACATGTAGAAATTGTACTGGATAATCAACTCAGTAGCATAATTGAGTTGAATTTTTCACAGCCACATATTGAGATTTGTGTACCACGGGAGTGGATGGATATACCATTTTCATCGATTAACTCTGACCTAACTGTACTGGCAGAAGAGCACTGTAAGAAAGAGTTGTCGGAGGCTGGTTCAAAGGGGGTGGTGCCAGAAATCCGTAAAATATTAAAATCGGCACAGAAAAATAAGCCAACTTTGGATGAAATGGCTGCCTACCTACATATGTCAACTAGCAAATTACAAAGAAAGCTAAAAGAACTAAATACAACGTATCAGTCCATCAAGTCGGAGGAGATTGCGTTTGCTGCTAGAGAACTACTTTTGAACAGCAAGCTGTCGATAGATGAAATCGCAGAACAATTGGGTTTCAATAATGCATCCAATTTCTCTAAGTCTTTTAAGGCTTATGAGGGTGTAACTCCCAATAAGTATAGAAAACGACAAAGAACCTTGTGATTGCAAAAGTCTACTTACGTAAGATGACGTGAAATCACCTAAAATCGACTTACTATAACCTTTAGAAATATCATTTTTTTAGCCATATTTATAAGAGTAATAAATTGAGGGTTTAACTCCTAGTATTCTTCATTGCATCAGGTGAGAATATTTCAAAAATATACGTTGAGTGCTATGCGCGCCTTCTAAATAAGTTCCGGGCTGGATTTTTTTTAGCTATCTTTCTATTTTTCAGTAGCTCAAATACGTTCTCTAATGAAAATATTGATGCTGTTCGAATATTCTCTAGCGACCAGTATGCACTAACATCGAGTATGTTAGTGCTAGAAGATGAAACCAATCAGTTAACAATCGATCAAGTCAGGTCCAAACGTTATATCGAACGGTTCTACTCTACCGATATGCCAGTGTTAAATATTGGCCTTAGTGATTCTACTTTTTGGATAAAAGTTTCACTAAGTTATCCAAACGTAGCCCCCAATATCGAAATGCTTAAAGACTGGTATCTGGAGGTTGCTAGCACTCAACTAGATGTCGCAGAACTGTATCTACCCGATTTAGATGAAAAATATATTGTGCAAAGTTCAGATGTACGAACACGGCATAAGAACAGGTCTATCAGACATATCAATAGCGTTTTCCCGATAACGTTACATCTTGGCGAAGAGATAACGCTATTTTTGAAGCTGGAAAAATCCACTTCTATGAGACTACCCTTAACATTATGGACCCCTAAGGGCTTTATAGAAAAGATCGCGATAGAGGAGTTTACCTACGGATTATTTTACGGAAGTATGCTAGTTCTTCTCGTCTACAATGCGTTTCTTTACTTTTCCGTAAGGGATCAAAGTTATTTATATTACGTGCTTTATTTGGGTGGGGTTACCATCTTTGAGTTACTTGAGGTCGGGCATGGGCTCATTCATATTGAGGAGTATTTTGGGGCAATCGATAGAGAATACATTGTATTCATAATATGGGAAATTACACTTGCGTCTGCTTATTTTGGAAAAATATTCATGTCGCTAAAGGAAACTCACCCTAATCTCAATTCTGTATTGAACATGTTTTTGGCGATAGCCATTGCTAGCTTTTTTGTGTCCTTATTGTTTGACTATAAAATTAGTGTAAATTGGGCTGCATCGTACAATTCCATTTTTATGCCGACTTATATAGGTGTTGCTCTTTACTTATGGATTAACGGAAGCGAGAACGCCAAGTACTTTTTTCTCGCATGGATAGCGAATGTAATAGGATTTCTGATATTTACCGGAGTAACTTATCAAATATTGCCAGCAAACGCGTTGACCTTTTCCGCAACTCCTGTCGGAATAATTGTTGAAGCTATAACATTGTCTTTCGCTTTGGCAAATAGAATCAAGAATGAGCAGGCAGGAAGGATTAAATCTGATCGCGATACGATTGAATATATGGCGCGTTATCAATCTGTTTTTAACAATGCCCGGGAAGGGATGTACGAAATGACCATAAAGGGGCGACTTCTACACGCAAATCCTTCTATGGTTGATTTGTTTGGCTTTGAAACGCTTAAAGACTTAATGAAGAGCAATCTTGCAATAGCAAACACTCTATTTGAGGATCCGAACCAACAATTCTATGAATTATTGGAGAAGGGGGTTACAAGCAACACACTTCGCCTACAACATGGTAATAAAAAAACTGTATGGGTGGCACATAAGGCGAAAATTATTAGGGGGGGTAACGGAAAAAAAGCCACGTTGAGGGAGTTGTTCATAATATTACACAGCAAAAACTAAAAAATATCGCGATAAATCAAAGGGAGGCAGAAGTTAGCGAGAAGAAGATTGCAGAAGACTCTATGCGAAAAAAGGGCGAGTTCCTTTCTAACATGAATCATGAAATTCGAACGCCATTAACAGCCATTATTGGATTCAGCGAATCACTCACTGAACCCAATATAACGACGATGGAGAAAATGGATGCAGTTGACGTTATCGTAAATAATAGCCGAGTATTGTTGCAGCTAATAAACGATATACTCGATTATTCTAAACTTGAGGCAGACAAATTCTATATAGAGAAGGTTAGTGTGGAAACGGGAGATACCGTTGAGGGTGTAAAGTCAAAATCACTGCTGTCCCACAGTTTGACATAAAAAAGGCCTAATTCTCGATAAGTGTTACAATACAAGTGCGAACAAACAACGTAATACAAAAGGAAAATTAGGCCTTGGCACATAATAA
>MAAB01007759.1_pt1 | contig 11886 bp, 9 predicted proteins | sample 1115991 | NCBI WGS metagenome assembly MAAB01 (sample SAMN04961124, study PRJNA320927) | seawater metagenome | isolation source: sample BD02T18 sea water enriched with oil for 18 days | place: USA:Gulf of Mexico | collected 2013-07-27
TGCTGCAAGCTTTTTCCCTGCATTAAAGCCTGGCTTTGGCTAAAGCAGTTAGAAGCCAACAACGCATGAAAGTGATCTATTGGGTTATGACTGGTAAGCGGTAGAATAAAATCACAAGGAGCAAACTGTGTACCCTGATGCAACAACTGGTGGTAAGCGTGCTGACCATTGCTGCCCACCCCTCCCCAAATAATAGGGCCTGCCTGATAATTTAATGAACGCCCATGAATATCTACCGACTTACCGTTACTCTCCATATCTAGCTGCTGAATATGGGAAGGCAAATTTCGAAGGTAGTGATCGTATGGCAACACAGCATGGGATTGAGCATTAAAAAAGTTAACGTACCACACACCCAATAGGCCCATGATAACCGGCATATTATGCTCTAATGGGGCCTGCTTAAAGTGGCAGTCCATTTCAAAGGCACCCAGCAACATTTCACGAAAGTGCTCATAACCTATGGTAAGCATAAGCGGCAAGCCAATGGCCGACCACAAAGAATAACGCCCCCCTACCCAATCCCACATGGGGAATATATTTTCTGGGGCTATGCCAAACTCGGTGGCCTTATCTACATTAGCGGTAACGGCACTAAAATGACGAGCCAGGTACTCCTTGGTACCACCGTTATTTAAAAACCACTCACGACAAGCCATCGCATTTTTTAGAGTTTCTTGAGTATTAAATGACTTGGATTGCACAATAAACAGTGTGGTCTCAGGGTTTAACCCTTGTAGAACCTCGGTTAAATCGGAGCCGTCTATGTTGGCCAGATAATGGCAATTTATCTGTTTACTCCAGTAAGGCTTTAACGCTTCAGAGGCTAATTTAGGGCCTAAAAAAGAACCACCAATGCCGATACTTACCACATCGGTAAAAGGTTTATTGCTAAAACCTCGCCATTGATGGCTACGAATAGACCAACAAAATTCTTTCATTCTAATGAGGGTTTTTTGTACCTCTGGCATTACATCTTTGCCATCCACCATGACCGCATCACCAGAAAAATTTCGTAAAGCGGTATGCAGAGCTGGGCGATTTTCACTTTGGTTTACTAACTCACCATTAAACATAGCCTGAACAGAACTTGGCACGTTACGGGCCTGAGCTAATTTTGTTAATAATTCAATAGTGGTGGAGGTAATGCGGTTTTTGGAATAATCCAGGTTTAATCCAGCGGCTTGCAAGCTGAACTGGCTAAAGCGGTTCTCATCCTGAGTAAATTGATCGCACATTTTTAACGATTCAATATCTAAGAAGTGCTCAGAAAGAGCTTTATATTCAGCTGTTTGATCCAGCTGTAAGGGAAGTGATTTCGACCTGTCCATTAGTCTTGTTACCGTTGTTATTAGCTATTTTAAACGGCAAGCACTTTAGCATTAATGGTTTAAAAAAGCTGCCACTATTCAGCAATAAGAGCTACTGTGCTAGCAGATTAGAACCTGTTTAGCACAGTACAAGGTCACAATTTTAAAATCCTATCAACTAGGCAGCCAAGTTATTAATCAATAACAACAGGCTCAAATGACTTAACCAAGTCATCTACTGCCTTCATTTGCATAAGGTAAGGCTCAAGCTTATCTAGCGGCAAGGCACAAGGGCCGTCACACTTTGCTTCCGCTGGATTTGGATGTGCCTCCAGAAATAAGCCTGCTATGCCTAGGGCCATACCCGAACGAGCTAACTGAAAGGCCTGGGCACGTCGACCACCAGCACTGTCGCTACGACCACCAGGGCGTTGCAATGCATGGGTAGCATCAAAAATAACCGGCGCCATGGGCTTCATATCATCCATGCCCAGCATATCTACTACCAGGTTGTTATAACCAAAGCTTGAACCACGCTCGCATAACATAATTTTTTCATTACCCGCTTCTTTAAACTTGGTAATGATATGGCGCATCTCATGGGGAGCTAAAAACTGAGGTTTTTTAATATTAATAACGGCATCGGTTTTGGCCATGGCCACAACAAGATCAGTTTGGCGGGCTAAAAAAGCTGGCAACTGAATAACATCAACCACTTCGGCCACAGGCGCCGCCTGAAAAGGCTCGTGCACGTCGGTAATAATGGGCACACCAAAAGTATCTTTAATTTCTTGAAATATCTTAAGACCTTCTTCTAACCCTGGGCCACGATAGGAGTTCACCGATGAACGATTAGCTTTATCAAACGAAGCCTTAAATACATAAGGAATGCCCAGTTTTTGTGTCACCTCAACATAGGTTTCACAGGTTTTCATGGCCAAATCACGGCTTTCTAAAACATTAATACCACCAAATAATGTAAAAGGGGCATCATTGGCCACATTAATATCGGCAACGCGAACCTGTGTAATCATTTTTATATCCTTAGAAAAAGTCGCAGGCATTATAACTGCCTTTAATATCCATAAAAAGAAAAACCCCCTTTACCAGCAAGGTAAAGGGGGCTTATATCCAGCAAGCTAAATTAAGCTGGATCTAGCTGCTTAGCTTGTACCTGAATGAATTCAGCCATCGCACCACCGACCTCAGTATGGCGCAAACCATATTCCATATTGGCTAACATATAGCCTACTTTACTGCCACAATCATGGCTTTTACCAATCATGGAATAGGCTTCAACGGTTTCATCTTTCATTAATTCAGCAATGGCGTCGGTTAATTGAACCTCACCACCGGCACCTACTGGAGTGTTATCTAAAATATCCCAAATAGCTCTTGATAGGACATAACGACCTACTACGGCCTGGTTAGAAGGGGCATCTTCAAGGCTTGGTTTTTCAACCATGCCCACCATGGCTTGCGCAACGCCTGGAGCTAACTCTTTACCAGCGCAATCAACAATACCGTATTTATTTACTTGGTCATCCGGCACCGCTTCCACCATTACTTGGCTATTAGAAGTAGCACGGAAGTTGTTAATCATATCGGTTAGGTTATCTTTAGATAAATCTGAAGCCGCATCATCAATTAAAACGTCGGGCAGCATTACCACAAACGGATTATTACCAATACAAGGGCGTGCGCAGGCAATAGCATGCCCAAGGCCTTTGGCCTCACCTTGGCGAATATGCAAAATAGTCACATCTGGTGGGCAAATAGCACGCACTTCATCTAAAAGCTGGCGCTTTACACGTGCCTCTAGAGTAGCCTCTAACTCAAAACTGGTATCAAAATGGTTTTCAATAGAGTTTTTACTGGAATGCGTCACTAAAACAATTTGCTTAATGCCCGCAGCAATGGCTTCGTTTACCACATACTGAATAAGCGGTTTATCTACAATAGGCAGCATTTCTTTGGGAATGGCTTTAGTAGCAGGCAACATACGTGTTCCTAACCCTGCTACTGGAATAATGGCTTTCATTTAATTATCCGTATTTATATAAAACTTTAATACATGTCCGTTAACTACAAACATAAGTGCCAATAATTAACCGTGATAGAATTCGCAGTATTCTAATAAAAATAGAGCAGAAAATACACAACTTAATAACACTATTAAACGATCAACTATTAGCTACATGCCTGTAACAACAAGCTGAATAATAGGTACATAAGTGGCTAAATTTAAGAGCGAAACGATAATGGCAATCACAAAGAAATACCAAGAAAAGTGTTAATCAATTTATACATTTTGATTAACAGGAAGCAGGGATTAACCTATAGGCCAAAATCCTAGCCTTTTACGCACCATAATAAGCGCAATTAAGTTTTGCACACTTAATCCCACAGCAGTAGCAATGGCAGCACCCAACACACCATACTCGTTAATTAGAGCAAAACTTAAAATAATCGTTAACGGCCCAGAGAAAAAAGTAACACGTCGAAAGTCTTTTTCATGGCCGCTCATCGTCAGTAAATATCCAACCGAGCCAGTGGCTACATTAATAAATTGGCCAATGGCCATAATAGACAATAGCAGTGCAGCTTCTTCAAACCCTGCGCCAAATAACCCCATAATAAATTCGGGAAAAATCATCATCGCGGCAACAATTGGTGTAGCCAATAAAATCATCCCCCTGGTAGACCACAAGGCTAAACGCTGAATTTCTTTTTTGTTTTTTTCTTGCCAAAGCCGCGCATAACGTGGCGCTACCACCATGTTCACCACCATTAATACAAAGCTGGTTAACATGGCTGTACGTTGTGCCGCCGATAAATAAGCAATATCGGTTGAAGATACAAATGCACCCGCAATTAAAACACCCGACCACTGTACCATTAAGGTCATGGAACTGGCCGCCCACAAATTAGCGGCACTGCTCCATAACGGCTTATCTTTAAAGTTAATGGTGCCCCAATTACCTTTAACTTGGCGATGCCAAAGTACTAACGCCAAAAGACAAGTAAAGGCGGCGGAGCCTAAATAAAATAAGGAAACATGCTCTAGATCTAATATTGAATTATCAAAAAAGAAAAAGGCCACTGCAAATAAGAGTAAAAACAATGAAGACAAACCCAGGTTTTGAAACCAGGTCGCGGCAATTACGCGGTAATTGGCCTGAAAGCCAAAACTGAGCAATGTAAATACCAGCATTAAAGGTAACGCCCAGATCATGATGGACAATACCGGCGCAAATTCTGGCTTGGTAAAAACAGTACGGGCAATAGTTTCAGCATTTAAAAACACTAATAGAGTTACCAATAAGCCAAAGACCAAAGAAAGCATTAAACCGCTAGACATGGCTCCTATTGCTTTAGCGCCACCTTTACTGGCGCTAATTAAACGTAAAACAACGTTATCTAAACCCAAACGGAAAAACACACTGGCAAACGCCAATATGGAAACCGCCAATAAAAACAACCCCGAATCTTCGGCCCCCAAGACACGGGTAATGGCGGCCGTCATAAAAAATGCAATGAAGGCTGCCGCAGCCTTGGTGCCACCGGCTATGGCTGTTTTAACTAAAATGGATTTGGCTTTCATGAATTATTTTTTAAACACACCCACTATAGACTCGCCATCGTGAATTAATAGCGAGGTAATGGCACGAGCCTCCATAAGCTCTAATGCATCTTCAACACGGGTACCCACTTTCACCATGGCTGGGTCGGCTACCATTAAATCTTGTGCCGTTTTTGAAAATAATTCACTTTGATATTGCTCGATAGCGCGACGTAAATCACCATCGGTAATAACAAAAACATCACAACCTTTTTGCACAATAGCCAAGCCCAAGCCACCATTACTAATGGTGCTAATAACAGTGGCAATGTCATCATTTATATTTAACAAAGGCAGGTTTTTAGTGACCATCTCATTTTCAACACGAGACAACAAACGACGCCCTAATGAGCCGCCGGGGTGAAAACGGGCGAAATTTTCTGGTTTAAAATCACGGGCCTTCATTAGGGTAACCGCTAGCGCATCGCCCATGGCAAGAGTGGCGGTAGTGGAAGAAGTAGGTGCTAATTGCAACGGACAAGCTTCTTGATCGACGCCTACATCTAAATGATGATGAGCAGCACGAGCTAAAGTAGATTTTGGGTTACCGGTCATGGCGATCAATACATTGCCATTATCTTTTAAGAATGGAATGAGTTTAACCACCTCATCGGTCTCACCTGAATTGGAGATAGCAATAAAAACATCATCCTTAGACACCATTCCCAGGTCGCCGTGATAGGCTTCTCCTGGGTGCATAAAGAAGGAAGGCGTACCGGTACTGGCCAGAGTAGCAGCAATTTTTTTGCCTATAATGCCGGACTTGCCCATCCCACAAATGATGGTACGCCCAGCCGATGACAATACAGCCTCTAAAGAGCCCTCGAAATCTTTTGTCAACTTATCAGTCAGAGCTGCAACGGCCTCAGCTTCGATACGAAATACTTCAGCGGCAATTTGGGAATACAATTTAGTCATAATGATTGCCTAATTTACTTGTTAAATTTTAAATATAGCTCGTTAAGAGCATTCGATAGATTTTCAGATGTATGGTAGCGGGATATGCTTTCGGTATTTGATTTTGCTCTTATTAAACTAGCCTGATCACCTGAAAGATAAGCCTTAATCTCCTGCTCGGCTGCAGATACATCTTCAACAACATTTAGATCCTCCGCCGTAAATGGCCCTATATTTCTCAAAATCATAGGAATATCTAATTTGGCAGCTTCCAACACAGATATAGGAAAACCATCCCAAGCGGCTGTATGCAAGTATAATGAAGAGCTTTTTAACTCCCCAACAACTTCCTGCCTACTTATCCATCCAGTCACCTCAACACCAGCATCCCTTAACAATTGATGGCCTTTTTCATCGCCACCGCCAATCCATTTAAATACAACTCCTTGTTGAAATTCCTTAGCTACACCTGCGAAAAATTCAAAATCTTTTTGTGCTGATATACGTCCAACCATAGAAATAACAGGCATAGAGGCATCATGCTTGCTCACATCAACCTCAGGTAACTCACCACTAATATTAATAAGCTCAAAAGTATTTTGCGTTTTTGTAAATGCTTGTGAAAGATTCTTTTCATCTCTTCCGCAGCCAGCGATAATTTTAGCTCTTCTTCCTAAAATCCACTCTGCCATATAGAAAGCTTTCAATAATACAGGGTGTTGATTTCTTAAAAAGGCATACCCATGTGGCGTGTAAACAACTTTATCACTTCGAATAAATGGCATTAAACGAACAAAGAACCCCGCATAGGTGCTATGTAAGTGAACAACATCCGGCTGAATGTCTTTTATAATTACTCTTAGCTTTAAAAGGGCCGTTAAATTTCTATCAACAAGAAATGTCCTTTTAAATAGCCCCTTAGCTTCCTCGCCAGTTTTATCCTCCTCCCGAATGCAAGCAAAAAGGTAATGTTCAAACTGCAGGGAATGGTCTACATAGGTATTAATTGCTGACGTTACTCCACCACCAAAGGCTTCGGTTACATGAAGGATTTTCACTTAGAACTACCAAATTGATAATTGAGAAGTTTGATATCAGTAGAGTATAGTCCCCTAACGATTTCAATAGTTTTACTATTATAATAGTCCTGATACTTAGATCTATTACTTCGGTTATCTTTAATCAGCCCCATGCTTTCTGCATTCAATTCCACACATAATTCTTTGAAACCTACTTCGATTTCTTCCAACTTAACAATTTTATCAACCAAAATATATTCACCATCTAGCGATAGAAAATCTATTTGAGGAACGAAGTGAACCCAAGTCATAACTTTACCCCTAAACAAAGCATCATCTCGAAGCCTGTATATAAATTCTTCAAAATTATCAACTTCTGAAAGATACCCATCAGAAAAATCGTTATCAAAAAAACCCATTCCTCCTTGCTTTAAATAATGATATGAAGACACGACCCTATCCCATGGATTCCTCACCACAGCGAACTTATAATAACTACTAAATTTGTCAGCATTATAACTTTTGTAACGAGACACTGGATCGTGTCCTGTGGCCGCACGCCCATAAAGCGACTTAATAAGTGCATTACCAGCAGCCTTAGGAATATGTATAAATATTATTTTATTTTCTTCTTCCAAACTTGAATATGGGGAACGCAACTTACGATTTAACTCGTACCTAGTATGGACAGGTAGAAGTCTAAAAATAGTTAAATATATTTTTTTTAGCATCGAAAAACCAGACACTAGCCTTCTAACGCGATGCAATATTTTAAACAAAGAAATCACTCCACCAATTCAGTTAAAATCGTTCTAATTTATTTTTTACTTTTAAATACGATGAACCCACTGCTGAAACAGCAAGCAATAACACAATTTCAGGACCCGTAATAAAATCATTCAAAAGGGTATAATACGCAAACACTGAAATGAACAAAGGATACGTATTTTCAGACACAATCCTCATCACATACAACGACACAAAGATTACAAATAGTGAAATCAGCAGTCCGTATCTATATATCGCCCTTAAAAATGCATTGTGTGGACGATGCTCTGTCTTAAGGTCAACACCATCTCCATTTCCAATAAATATAAACTCACCTTCTGACATTCTTTCCAACATATCGACATTAGCTTTAGCTCTGGAATAATTGGACCCATCATTAATATTACTAAGTCGATCACTTGTATCGCCAATTGTTGAATTAATATCGGAAACCTTCAGCATCATCACTGAAAAAATTAGCACTGTAACAATAGACAGTAACGCAATAGAATAAGGAGATCTAAAAACAGAAAAACTCTTTAAGTACTCTTTGAGAGTTGAGAGCTGCAAAACTTCAAATAGAAACACAGCAAGATAAAAGTTACGACTTAAACTAAGCCCCCCCATAACCAACGCAATAATTGAAAGTGCCCTATAACCTCCAAACCTAAAAACTGAATAGGCCAACAACAAGTAATAGCCTGATATATTGGGATCCAAAAAACTAGTAGTAATTCGGCCTCCCGCCCTATAGACCGCATACTGCAACACATACGTAAACATCGCAATTACAATGAGATTTGAAAACCAAACACTTACTTTGTTAGATCTTATATCTAAAAACAAGATATAAGATGTTAATGCCCCGACCATTGCATACAAAAAAACATACTCGCCAGCTAGAAGCTGACCAAGCGAAAGAACTAGAGATAGTATCACTCCAACCATCAACCCTTTTGTCAACTTCACTTGAGAAGACAAAAACATCATTAGCACATATAAAACGCAGACGATTAATATAAGGTACCTTTGAATAAACCATGGTTCTAAAAAATAATTAAATTCTCTAAAATTACCACCAACTTGGAAAATGAATGACTTAGGCAGTACATAATAAAAAACAATTAGCGCCAGAATAAGAAGATAACTCCAACAATGAGCGTATCCTTCTCTCCTCATAATAAAATTCATTTCAATATTTTCCGGCCAATTTTAAATATAAATTGAGCTATCGGAGGCTCTATAAACTTAAAAATAAAATACGATAAACCAAGCAAAACAAAAAGCACAGCAGCAAGTAAAGTAAAGTCACCAACCACTCCATTATATTTATTAAATACAATATAACCGATATTTTGATGCAATAAATAGCATGGGTAGCTAACCCCACCTAGCACCGCAGCATATCTAAACCTAAAATTATCAAACAGACCAAATGCCAATAGCAAAAAGAACGCATAAAATACAGAGACAATCAATAAGCTAACCCCTATATTTAGCGAGCTACCAATATTTGTATTCTTCATCATCGCTTGCCCTGTAACCTGCATAACCGTAAGTCCAATCGAGAAAAGCAGAACTGCTATTAAAACTGGAGATCTATTTCCTTTATACATTTCATAAAAGCAAACTCCTGCCGCGAAGTAACAAATAAATTCACCACCATAGATAATGGAAAATACGCCCGAATAATTAAATAAAAATGCAATACAACTAAGAAAGAGCATAAACCCAATCAGCGTTAGCAACGAACAAACCGTCGTAAGTAAAAGTATAAAAACCCAAAAATAAAACACTAACTCATAAATCAATGTCCAATAAGCACCATCAACAAAAACGACACCAAAAAGCTTACTTATCATGGTAAGGTTTGCTAAGGCATCAAGACCGGATACGTAAAACCGCCCATCATCTATAGAGTAAATAAATAGCATAGTAACTAACAGGCAAACCCAATAGGCAGGATAAAGTCTAGCAACCCTACCAATAACAAACCCTTGCCAAGACCGTCCATCTGATGACATTGTCACTAAGAAACCACTTATCATAAAAAATAACTGGACTCCAAGATAACCATATTTAAAAAAGCCATCATACTGATTAAAGTCAACATCACTCAGACCATCAGACATCCACCCACGATATAAGTAGTGATACAAAACAACACTTAATGCTGCTACCACTCGAACCAAATCTAGAATTTGAAGCCTATTACCAAGCTTTTTTCTATCAATCAACTTTAGAGAACCCCAAAATTCGGCTCACATGCTCTTTAGTTAATATTGGCTCATGATAATCAACATTAACAAGGTACATTTCTAAATAATTAGCCAGCTGCTGATCAGTTGCCTTCTCATAAAGACTACTCCCTAAGAATCTTACTCTCTTATTTTTAAGACGCGACTCTAGGCCAACTGTAGAGTTAATTGTAATCACCTCACTACAACCATCTATCATCGCAGGGACCGATTCCAAAACAATTCTTAGACAAGGAAAGCGCTTTCTCATAACATTCAGATACTGCCTAACTTCATTTTTTTGGCTTTCAGCAGGGTGCTCTCGAACACAAATCAAGCAACCTTCCTTTTCTGCCAAGGCTACTGCTTGATCAATAGCATTAAAAACCGAACCGCCATCAAAATTCACCAGCACCTGCTGATCAGTAGAGACCTGCAAAGGAAAAAATAAGAATGATTGATCTTTAGGGACTGGATCGTACTCTAAGTGAAACTCCTTTTCTGGTGATCTTACTTTAAGTTTAAGTCGCCTATCCCCATAGAAACCGGTCATTTTTTGAAGAAAAGTGTCAACCCAAAAACCAGTTTTCTTCACTGAGCTTGATAACCCTGAAGAAGCTACCTGCGGTATAGATTTTTGAGCCTCTTTAAGTCGGCTGAATTTATCAAATATAGACTGCACATTAAGCTTTTCCGAAGTAAGTTCATCTAAGCGACTAGGGTTTTTAAATGTTGACGATAGACAATCCGTTCCCTTTGGATCAAAGAAGGTATAACCAGGGAAATTAGAGTAATTTATATAAATTCTTTTAATGTTTGTTTTTTCTGCAAATTGAGTCGCTGCAATATGATGCACATGACGCCCACTAGGAATTACAAATACGTAACCCTCAATATTCTCAATCTTGTTTTGCAACACATATAAGGTGCTTGCATAAGCTTTACTAGCCTCAATAGAGGTAAGCCTGTCAGCAAGCACATTAAAGGTTTTACTCACATCCACATTAGATTCGCGTACTTTTCTTGGCGAAACGGGATAATAGTTTGCCCCAGAAAACCCCAGCATATTAAGGCGCGTCAAGTAATTAAGGTGGAACAAATTAATGACTCCATCAAAACTCTTAGCAAATTCCTTTACAAACTTAGTGTCTTCTAATGTAGATACAAACCAAAGAAGCTTCATTTTATTACTTTCTCGTATTGATTCAAAATTCAACCAGTAATTCTTGCAACAAGGAGGCACCTAATACTTCTATTCCAGCTGCACTCTTTCTGCCACCACCACCAAACTTATTGGCAATGACATCGGCGCCTACAGGGTTATTCTTAGGTGCCCGAATACTTACCTGATAGGTTTTTTCTTCAATCTCAAATGACTTTTCACACTCAGTTAACACTGCATGCGCCCTATCAGGGAATCGATTTGCTAATTCATTTCCCATCACGCCACTGACACGGCGCGCCCATTTTTCATTGGGCAAAATAAACATGGCAGCCTTTTCACTCTCATGGCTCGCTTCAATGGCCAAGGCTTTTTCCATATCTTTTTTATAACCGCTTTTTAGAATCTCAAAAACAACTTGCTCAGTTTCAATGAATTCAAAAGGGCTTTGATATTGCACTGCTATCTTATAAAGCTCAGCAGGATGAAAGAACAAGTCATCAAGGCTTGCCCCGTAGCCATTATAATTAATACAGATACCAAGGGTGCGAAGCTGGTCAACCTGTAATTCAGAATAACCGGCCTTTTCGCACAAGGAATTCGCCACCACCGTTATATTATCGCCAAACGCAGCCACTATGGCCCAGTCTTCACTCTCTTTTTTTACCTGCCCCTTTAAATAAGCATTTACAATTAAAGAGGTGCAGGTATTAGAGGCTGTATTGACATGGGCTTGTAGATTGTCATGCTGCGGAATATCACCTGCCTGATGATGATCCACATAAAATACTTTAGCGCCCACATCTAGCGCTTGTTTCAAGGGCGCAGTGTTTTTTTTCATGGAAACATCCAGCACGGTAATGTCATCACC
>MAAB01007761.1_pt1 | contig 11869 bp, 13 predicted proteins | sample 1115991 | NCBI WGS metagenome assembly MAAB01 (sample SAMN04961124, study PRJNA320927) | seawater metagenome | isolation source: sample BD02T18 sea water enriched with oil for 18 days | place: USA:Gulf of Mexico | collected 2013-07-27
AAAGCCGAAGGCGCCTTCCGGCAATGAAGGTAGGCGCAATCGCCCGGCAATACAGGTAAACCCAAACCAACGTTACAACCCATGGCAGGCATTTGCAGCCTCCCCACCCAATACAACCACCCCACACGTAGGCCGGAAAAGCCGAAGGCGCCTTCCGGCAATGAAGGAATAACGAAACGCCTTCCGGCATTGAAGGAAGGCACTCAAGCCCCCTTCAGAAAAGTCAGATAAACAATGCATATTGGGAATAGCACGATTAATGATCAGTTTGCTCACATCAATAAAAACAACCTGATCTAACAAATACCAACCCCAAAGCCACCGTTATAACTGGTGGAAGGCGCTTGCACCTTTTCCACCCTACATATAACCCAAACGTAGGCCGGAAAAGCGCAGCGCCTTCCGGCAATGAAGGAATGACGAAACACCTCCGGCAATGAAGAAATAACGCAGCGCCTTCCGGCAATGAAGAAATAACGCTACTCCCCCCAGCAATGCATCGCCCCCTTCTGTTACAAATCCCCCCTCAGAATTAACATTCCATTCCCAGCCTTAATGCCGTACAATCCGCCCAAAATATGAATGGCCTCACAGAAATACATACAAACCTGTGTTGGGCCAACACTCTTGCAGTAATCCACTCGTTATTTACCGCAACAGTAAAACCACAATATAAAAATTAATAGTGCAGTTGATTGGCACTGAATTATCGCTAGGGAGTAGCGTTAACTGTAGATATTGCAGTTCTGCCCCTTGCATGGTTTGCCAAGCGGCAAGGAATGTTATGAAAATCACAGTAGTAGGTACGGGCTATGTGGGCCTATCAAATGCAATGTTGCTTGCCCAGCACAATGAAGTAGTAGCGCTAGACATAGACCCTGCAAAAATAGCGCTACTAAATGACCGGCAATCCCCCATCGCGGATGCCGAGCTAGAAGACTTTCTAAGTAATAAACAAATCGACTTTACCGCCACCCTAGATAAAGCCTACGCCTACGCCGAAGCTAGCTTTGTAATTATAGCCACCCCCACCGATTACGACCCAACCACCAACTACTTTAATACCTCCTCGGTAGAGGCCGTTATAACAGACGTACAGCAGTACAACCCCCAAGCCACCATAGTGATTAAATCCACTGTGCCAGTGGGCTATACCCAAGGTATAAACCAAAAATTTAACTGCAATAACATTTTATTCTCCCCAGAGTTTTTACGCGAAGGCAAAGCCCTATACGACAATTTGCACCCATCACGCATAATAGTAGGCAGCGATAAAAGCCAAAACCAGCAAGCGTTAACCTTTGCTAATTTATTAGCACAAGGCGCAATAAAAGAAAATATTAGCATTTTACAAACCAACCCAACTGAAGCCGAGGCGGTAAAGTTATTCTCAAATGCCTATCTAGCCATGCGTGTATCTTACTTTAATGAACTAGATTCATACGCCGAAAGCCACGGCCTAGATACCAAGCATATTATTGAAGGGGTAGGTTTAGATCCCCGCATTGGTAACCACTACAACAACCCTTCATTTGGTTACGGTGGTTATTGCCTGCCCAAAGACACTAAGCAGTTATTGGCCAATTACAAAGACGTACCCAACAACATGATTAGTGCCATTGTGGACTCTAATACCACCCGCAAAGACTTTATTGCGGATGCCATTGTTAAAAAGAATCCAAGCGTGGTGGGTATTTACCGCTTAATTATGAAAACAGGCTCGGATAATTTTAGAGCCTCTGCCATTCAAGGCATTATGAAGCGTATTAAAGCCAAGGGCATAGAAGTGATTTTGTTTGAGCCTGAATTGGCTGATGATGAGTTTTTTCATTCTAGGGTAATTAAAGATTTAGCTCAGTTTAAAGAAGAGGCCGATGTAATTGTGGCTAACCGTATGACCGATGTTTTGGGGGATGTGATTGATAAAGTTTATACGCGTGATTTGTTTGGGAGTGATTGATGATAAATCAATTGCTATGGTCTGCAGGCGTAAAAATACAGGTATATGCCCAAGTACTGGAAGAAACTCAGCGAATTTGTAGTGTTTTCCTTACCCGCTTTACGTTATTAATTATTGTAGCTTAAATAGCTACAATAATAGAGTTATTAGGGTTATCACAATAAGTAATGTTTAAAAATAAAATGTTAAAGAATATAGTAATGCTAATGTCTGGTACTTTGGGTTCCCAGGTGATAGCTGTTTTATTAACTCCAATTATCACTCGGTTATTTGGCCCTGTTGAGTTTGGCTTGCTGGGGCAGTTTCTTGCTATTATGATGGTTTTTGGGCCTGTTGCAGCTTTAACTTTCCCTTCAGCAATTGTATTGCCAAAATTAGAGGGTGAGGCTAGAGCTATTGCAAAATTAAGCCTAATTACAAGTGGGCTTCTTTCAATCCTAGTTTTCATTTTGTTGTCTATTTTCTTAAGCCCTATTGGGACTATTTTAAAATTGGAGGCATTAGGAGGGTATCTGATGTTAATTCCAGTTGGTATGTTCTTTATGGCCTGCCAACAGGTATGTGAACAATGGTTAATAAGAAATAAAGAATTTAAATTACTTTCAAAAGTTGCCATTGTTCAGTCGTTTGTTTTAAATGGCGCAAAAGTTGGGGGGGGGGCGGTAGCACCAGTCGGCATTGTACTGGTGATATGTACTATTATTGGCTATCTATTACACTCATCGTTGTTATATCTATTTAGCAAAAATAAAATAGTACCAACTAGTAAGGATACTACAGGCAATATTGGTCTTTTATTTTTGGCTAGAAAATATATCGACTTCCCTCTTTTTCGCGCACCTCAAGCATTTTTGAATTTAAGTTCGCAAAGTATTCCAATTTTGATGTTGGCTGGTTTTTTTGGCCCTGCCGCAGCTGGTTTCTATACTTTAGCAAGAACCATTGTGGCTTTGCCTGCAAATTTAATGGGTAAAGCTGTTGGTGATGTGTTTTATCCAAGAATTGCTGAAGCGTCTACAAATTCTGAGCCTATTCTTCAGTTATTTACTAAAGCTACCCTCGCATTAATGGTAGTGGGGCTGCCACCTTATTTAATTATATTTTTATATGGTGAATGGTTGTTTTCGATTATTTTTGGTGGTGAATGGATTGAAGCAGGTTTTTTTGCTGGTTGGTTGTCAATTTGGATATATACCATGTTCATTACTTCTGTATGCACTAACACTTTGGCGGTAATAAATGGCCAAAGATTTAATTTATTATTTACGATTATCAAAGTTATTTTTCGAGTATTAAGTATTTATGCTTGTGTGTATTTTTCTTTAGGCGCTGGCGAAACGGTTATGATTTTTTCCGTAGTAAGTGCGGTGATTAATGTTATTTTTATGGTAATCATTTTTTATATGGTAAAAGAATATGATAGAAATAAATGGAATATCTGCGCTGCTTAAAGCAGTGGTTGATGAAAACTTAATACAAAGTGAGGATGGTTCATTTCCTGCTGGTCATAATGGTCCACATGGTGATATTGAGACTCCTGTACGTACGACTTCACATGCCTTGTATATGCTGTGTTGGCTTGTTGATAATGGCTTTTACGAATATAAAGAAAAAGCAAATCGTGCAGTTGACTATCTATTAAGTAAGCAAGCGCGTCCTATGAGTGCTTCATTTTGGTGTAGAAAAAACCCAGAAAAAGATTTTAATAATGGATTGGTTGGGCAGGCATGGGTTTTTGAGGCATTGCTAAAAGCGCATGAGGTATTAAAGCGTGATGATTGCTACCAAATAGTTGAAGAGGTTTTTTTATTGCATAAATGGGCAGATGACTTTTCAGTTTGGCACTCTCTAAATGTGGATGGGAGCTATAATAAAATTAATAATACATTTAATCAGCAGTTGTGGTTTTCTTATATAGGCTTAAGTTTAAAGTCAGAGGTGGCCCAAGAAAGAGCAACTTCTTTTATTTGTAATGTCTTGCCATACATAGAAATATATAAAGACGGAACTGTATTTCATGACACTTTGGTTATTGGGGAGAGGTTGAAACTTAATTCCAGTATCCGAAATAACTTAATTCGAGTTAGGCATTTTATTCAAAAGAGAACCTTATTAAAAGAACAGCGTCTAAGATCAGTTGGTTACCATGGGTTTAATTTAATACCTATGCTTTATATAAGGAAATTGATGCCTGATTTAGAATTTTGGAAAACAATAAAATTTAGTAAAATAGTTAGCGTATTAAATGGTAAAACCTTTTTAGAAGATATGAGCGCAAATAAGTATTCCTTTCCGTACAATCCAATAGGATTTGAGATGGCTAAACTATTTGAATTGTCAAATGATTTTGTCAGTGCAAAGAAACTCATTAAGATGCAATTGGAATATATTACAATTACTAATGATAGAATAGCAATCGCAGAGACAGAAGATGTCAATAATTCATTGGCTCGATTATATGAAGTCTGTCGAATTGATTTAGATAGGATAAGTGGATGAACAAACCTTTTGTGACAGTTATTATTCCAACCTATAAAGACTGGGATCGATTGAAAATGTGTATTGATGCATTGTTGATTCAGTCTTATGGGATGAGGGATTTTGAAATTATCGTCGTTAATAATGATGCAGAAGATAAAACAGGTTTTATTCATAAAAAAGTAATATTAATAGCTGAAACAAAACCCGGTTCGTATGCGGCTAGAAATGCTGCTTTAAAAATAGCTAAAGGGAAGTATGTAGCATTTACAGATTCAGATTGTAAGCCAGATAAAGAGTGGTTGACGAATGCAATTGAGAAGCTGGAGTTAGGCGTGACAGAGCGAGTTGCCGGAAGGGTTGAGCTGTTTTATGAGAATGACCCGCTTACCTTTTCAGATATATTTGAAAAAGCATTTGCGTTTAATCAGCGCCTATATGTCGAGCAGGGGTTTTCTGTAACAGCTAACTTGATAACAAAAAAGAGTGTGTTTGACCGAGTTGGGTTGTTTGATGAGTCATTGATGTCTGGCGGTGATGTTAAATGGAATAAACGGGCGACAGAGTTGGGGGTAAGTTTGAAATATTGCGATGAATGTACGGTTTACCATCCGTCACGGGGTGATATTAATGAGATTAAGATTAAGCTAATGCGTGTTTTTACAGGAAGGGTAAAGTCTCAACAAGTAGACTTAATGGATTATATTAAGCTGTTGTTACCGCCTGTAAATGTTATTAAAGAGCTTAAAGATAATAAGAGGTTAACATTTAAGGATTGTATTATTGCATTTTCAATGCGCTATTTTACGAAATTATATGTTGTTTATAAATTAGTTTTGGGCTGAGTTGTAGTTGTGTGAGTAGAAGCGCTAATTGTTCAAGGTAGATATGATTTAATGATGATAAGTTTGGATTTAAAAAATTAACATGAAGACTAGGGCATAGCTGCTAAATGGTTAAGGCATATTTCGAAATGTATGGCTAGTATGCTTCCTGAAGTTGCTAAAGTGGTAGGCTATTTGTAGGGAGTGAGTGATATGGGTTTGTTCGAATTGCTTTGTATTGTTTTGAAGGTGACTATTCAAGTGATATTGCATATACATCTGAAGGGGAAGGGCGAAATTATAATATGAGTTTTTGGGAGGAGAGTATATTGTCTTCTGGGCGTGAGTTTTAATGAGTAGACTTCTGGCTGGTGTGTGTGTGTTCATCTTATCGGCTTCTATGCCGATGATATTTGGTTTTCTGTTTTTGTTTGTGTTTGTTTTTACGAAAAAGCACTTGTGGTTTTCTATAGCTATCACCCTTATTGTATATTCATTTGCGCTAATGAACTTCAATAAAGAAATTGTTGGTGATCTGCTTTGGTATTCAGATCAATATTTGAATCATTACGGTAATAGCTTTAAAGATATCTTTGATGGTTATATTTCAGGAGTTAAAGCTAAAGAGACTGAGCCACTTTATCATATTGTATCTTATCTGTTGTCAAACTTGTTCAATGCAAATTACTTTGTATTTGTTTTGGGTGTAACATTTCTTGTATATATTCCTGCTGTTATTTCGATTGTATATATAGCAAGGTATTTCCGATTAAATGAGCTTGAGAAAGTATTCTTAGTTGTGTTTTTTATCTTCTTTTCTTTGGTTTTTACGCAGTCGATTCATCTAATTCGTCAGTATATTGCTTGTAGTTTGTTTTTACTATTTTTGTGCAATCTTTTGGATCGAAAGTATTATTACTGTATTTTCTTTTCGCTATTGTCTATTTTAACCCACAATTCTATGCTTGTTGTTGTGATAATAGTTGCGGCAGTATATTTTTTGTTGGCGTACCTTGAGAATTCTGGGAGGGGGGTTAAGGTTTTAGTCGTAGCCACTGTTACAACTGTGTTTTCATTTGCATATATTGGCGTATTTTACTTAATTGGTAGTGGGCATGCGCTGTCTATAAATGATGGTTCTGTAAGCGCTGTTGTTAAGCTAACTGATATTCTATTGTTTATGATTTCAGCATTCTTCGTAACGAAAGTTGAAATAGGGCAGCGAGAGATTAATCGACTTTGGTTTTTGTATTTGGCATTTTGTGTTTTTATCTTGTGTATGCACTTCTCATTGTTTTTGAGTCTTAGGTATTATTTTTATATGGACTTTTTCCGCTGGATACCAATAGCAGTAATTCTCTACTCCGTAGGGATTAAGCGTGAAATGTACTTGCTGATGCTGCCTGTTATTATTTCTTTGGGGATTCTTCATGTTGACTACCGTGTCGCTGTATCCCCATTTTATTATGGCGGTTCAATCTTTTCTTACATCTTTTATCCATTCAATAGTTTGTGGTAATGATATTGGATTTCTTGAATATATAATGGAAAAAAAATGAAATATGCACCAATAGTTCTGTTTGTGTTCAATCGACCACAGCATACTCTAAGGCTAATTGAATCTTTATCGAAAAACGTTGAGTTTTGCGATAGCCCTTTATTTGTTTATTGTGATGGTGCTCGTAATGATGATGAAGTAGGAAAAGTGGAGGAGGTTCGCCAAGTTATTAATGAAATCAGCCATCCGAATTTGATTGTGGTTGAAAGGGAAGAAAATTGGGGGTTGGCCAAGTCGGTTATTGCTGGCATAACGGAGCTTTGCGAACGCTTCGGAAGAGTGATTGTTCTCGAAGATGATTTAATTGTTTCACCTGTTTTTTTAAATTATATGAATACAGCATTAAATAGATATGACGAAAATGAACAAATAATGCAAATTTCGGGGCACATGTTTCCAGTTAATATCAAGGCAGAAAATGATGCGGTTATATTACCTTTTACGACCTCCTGGGGCTGGGCGACTTGGGATCGTGCTTGGAAATATTTTGATGCTGAAATGACAGCTTTTGATACGCTTGAAGCTAATAAATCGATGCGGTATGAGTTTGATTTTAAAGGAGCTTATCCCGCTTTTAGAATGTTAAAAAGACAAGCGGAAGGCAAAGTAGACTCCTGGGCGATTCGTTGGTATCTGTCGGTTTTTTCGAGGGGTGGTACAGTTGCATTTCCAAAGAAAACCTTAGTTTTGAATGACGGCTTTGATGGCTCAGGTACAAATTGCCATAGTACGTTGCAGATTGAAACTGAAGGTTTAGGAGTGTTGCCAATCACTAAGTTTCCTGGAGCGGATGTGGATTATGAATCGTTTAATGAGGTAATAAGTTATTTAAAGAAGGATCAATCGGTGCTTCGTAAATTAATAAAGTATGTAGGTGGGGTATGGCGTAAATGAATGTACTGAAGTACCGAATTAAAAATTTTATCACACAGCATGCAATAATATGTATGTGGGCCTCACGTTTATTGGCTTTATTCTACGGTTTAAGGGCAGTGGGTTATAGGCTTTGTAATAATTTTGGTTCATATATTGATAGAAGTGTAAAAGTAACTGGCTGGTCGAATGTGCATGTTGGCGTTAATTCAGCAGTAGGTGCGGGAACTTGGTTGAATATAAATGATAGAAACGGGGCAAAAGATTCAATAAGGATTGGGAATAATTGCTTTATTGGGCGTAATAATTTTGTAACAGTTGGGCATCGCGTGAGCTTTGGTGATTATTGCCTAACTGCAACTAATTGTGCTTTTGTGGGAAGCTCGCATGTGATAGATGACCCAACTTTACCGTATATTACAACAGGAGTTGATGTTGAAGCTGAAATTTTAATTGGAGCAAATTGTTTTTTTGGTTATGGCGCTATGGTTTTAGGCGCTGTAAAGATAGGGCATGGCTCAGTTATTGGTGCTGGTGCTGTGGTTTTAAAAGATGTCCCTCCTTTTTCTGTTGTGATTGGTAATCCTGCAAAAGTTGTTAAACGCTATTCTTTTGCTAAAAGTTGCTGGGTTAGTGTTGACGAATATGATGACGAGGCAGTTATTAGCGAAGATGAATATTCACAGTTATTGCATAAAAATGTGGGTTACTGTCCTTTGCCAATCTCGGCAGCTAGTTCATTTTTGGGGGACGTATGACTTTGACCTTGGTAACGGCTTTTTATTTTTGTGGACAGCAACGATTACTAGTCAATTTAAATGGTTTCATCTGTAGTATTGTGAAAAGAGAAGAATAAATGAAAGTTTGGATTACAGGTGCTCGTGGTTTTATAGGGCAACATTTGTCCCGTTATATACAACAACTAAGCCATGATGTTGCTGGAATTGGGCACGGCCATTGGCCTGAAAGTGAGCGCCGTTACGCGGGAGTTAATCAATGGCTTAACGGTGATATATCACAGCAAAATTTGGATGTATTGTTGCAGCAACATGGTATACCAGATGCAATATTTCATTTGGCTGGTGGAAGCTCGGTAGGGCCTTCGCTAGCTTTGCCGTTAGAAGATATGCATCGTTCCGTAAGTTCCATTGGCGACCTACTAGAGTGGGTTCGCTTACGCTCACCAAAAACAACTATCGTGATGGCTTCAAGTGCGGCTGTATATGGCGCAGGCCACACTTCTGCTATTCATGAAGACGCAATTTCAACACCCTATTCGCCATATGGGTTTCATAAGCGAATGGCTGAACTATTGATGGAATCTTATAGCCGAAGTTTTGGTTTAAAAGTTGCGGTTGTTCGGTTATTTTCGGTTTATGGTCCAGGTTTACGCAAACAATTATTATGGGATGCATGTTCACGTTTATCGAATAACGTTGATGCGATTCAATTCGGCGGTTCAGGCAATGAATTGCGAGATTGGATTCATGTTGAAGACGCTGCTGCACTACTATGGAAGGCGATGGAGCATGCTACAAGTCCATGCGCTATTTTCAATGGTGGTTCTGGCATAGCGACGTCTGTGCATGATATTACCAAAATATTATGTGATGAATGGAGTAAGGGAGCTATTACCCCCTCTTTTTCAGGAAAGTCGCGAGTTGGTGACCCAGCTAGCTTGGTAGCTGATACGTCAAGGTTACAAAGGATTGGGTTCAAGGCTGCGCATGAGTGGTCCAAAGGTATAGTTGAATATGTGGAATGGTTTAAGGGGGCGCAGGTTTGACTACTAAGATTAGGGTTGCTTTTACATTATTTGGTGATGGTAATTGGACTGGTGGAATAAACTATTTGCGTAACTTGTTTACAGCAATTAATTCTACACCAGGGAATAGAGTTGAACCTGTCTTGTTTGTTAGTCCAGATACTGATCAAGATATTATCAACTTTTTACAACTATACTTAAATGAACCGCCAATTGTGGTTGATGGCTGGAAAAACACTAAAAAGAATAAATTTCGACAGCTATTCGAAAAAGGTTTGTTACAGTGTGATAAACAATCTTTAATGGCTTTTCAGTTAGCTAATATTGATGCAGTATTTCAAAATGATAGGTGGTATGGCTTTAGGTTTCCATTGCCGACGTTGGCTTGGATTGCTGATTTTCAGCATAGGCACCTTAGTGATATGTTCACTTATTACCGCAGAAAAAAACGAGATTTGGCATACGCAATGTTATGTAAATCCTCAACTCAAGTTATGGTTAGTAGCAATGATGCAGCGAAAGATTGCGAGATGTTTTTTTCGGTTCCAACGGAGAAAATTTCTGTTGTACCTTTTGCAGTTCAGTTAGATGAGTCTGTTTTATCAGTTGAACCTTCAGAAGTTATACAAACATATAACCTTCCCGATCGATATTTTTATTTCCCTGGCCAATTATGGCAGCATAAAAATCATCTGGCACTGCTAGAGGCACTTTCTTTACTAAAAGAGCAGGGTGACAACGTAGTGGTAGTCGCATCAGGTAATCCAAAGGATGGCCGAAGTGAAAAATATCCGGCCAGAGTTTTAGAGTTTATTAGTGAGAAAGAACTCAGTGAGAATTTTATTTTTCTCGGAATGCTACCATATCAACATATTATGCCTTTAATGCGTGGTTCTGTAGCAGTAATCAACCCTTCATTGTTTGAGGGCTGGAGTACTATAGTAGAGGAGGCTAAGGCGCTAGGTGTACCTATGTTACTTTCTGATTTAGCTGTACATAGTGAACAGGCACCTAAAGTTTGTCGGTTTTTTGATCCGCTAAAGCCACAAGAAATTGCCGATGTAATGAAAGAGTCTTGGCAAGAGTGGGAGGCTGGCCCTCGATATGAAATAGAGAGAAGTGCTTTTGTAGAATATAATCAAAAGCGACTTGTATTTGCACAGGAATTTGAAGCTGTAGTTGATGAAATTGTAAAAAAAAATGTTTGAATAAGTTGAAATCGAGCCTATGAATATTGTTAAAATTTTAACTATGCCGGTAGCGCTTACGGATATAGATTATGCTACAGAGTTTGTACTAGAAATGGCAGCTGGTAACGGTGGCTATGTGTGTGTTTCGAATGTTCATATGTGTATGGAGGTATTTGACTCGCTTGACTTCAAAATTGTTGTGAATAATGCAGATTTAGTTATACCCGATGGCAGGCCGCTTTCGTGGGCGCAAAAGTTATTAGGGTATTCACAAGCACAGCAAGTGCGTGGACAAGATATTATGAATGCGCTATGTGAGCAGTCCGGTAGTAAGAACCTTAACATTGGTTTATATGGTGGCAGTTCAGATGAGTTGCTTAAACAGGTGGTGGCTAAATTAAAACTGAGTTTTCCTGATATTAAAATCACCTTTAGTTATTCTCCGCCGTTTAGGCCGTTAACTGACCAAGAAGACCAAGCCATTATTAAGCAAATTAACGATGCTGCTGTGAATGTGTTATTTGTGGGTATTGGTTGCCCTAAGCAAGAGCGTTGGATGGCAGAGCATAAATGTCATTTAAATTGTGTGATGTTAGGGGTAGGGGCTGCTTATGATTTTATTGCAGGCAGTAAAAAGCATGCACCCCGTTGGATTCAAAAGCTTGGTTTTGAGTGGTTGTTTAGGTTGTTAAGTGAGCCGCAGAGGCTATGGAAGCGTTACCTGCAGCAGAACCCACGGTTTATTTACTATTTTGGGAAACAGTTAATAGCCCATAAGCTTGGGCGTAAATAAGCGCTAATTTGGTGTTTGGATATATGTAATTGATCGAAAAGCAGTCAGTGTCGCATTTTTTTTGTAGTAAATGGTAATATGTACGCGATACTGGCTGTTTTGATAATTGGCTGCAGTTTTGGCTGTGCAGAGTTGAAAAGGTGCTTGCAAAGATGCAAAGCCTTTAGGTAGGAAATTAGCTGGGGCCTTTCGGTAGGGGTAGTGTCATTTAAAGCTATATGCTTACAATCAATCATGCTTTGTCGCTGAATGGTGCTGAATGGTGCTGAATGGTGCTGAATCTGCAATAATTTGTGGTGTTGCGGTAATAAAAGAATTTACTTTGTCGGAAGGCGCTGCGCTTTTCCTTCATCGTCGGAAGGCGCTGCGCTTTTCCTTCATTGTCGGAAGGCGCTGCGCTTTTCCTTCATTGTCGGAAGGCGCTGCGC
>MAAB01007763.1_pt1 | contig 11863 bp, 8 predicted proteins | sample 1115991 | NCBI WGS metagenome assembly MAAB01 (sample SAMN04961124, study PRJNA320927) | seawater metagenome | isolation source: sample BD02T18 sea water enriched with oil for 18 days | place: USA:Gulf of Mexico | collected 2013-07-27
AAGCGAAAAAATTATTACCCCACAGAATTAGGTAAAGAAGCCGCTATTCTAATGAATTTAACCTTGAGTAAGGATTAACAAATGCCAAGTGTATTAGTCCCCATTGCTAACGGCAGTGAAGAAATTGAAGCGATTACCATTATTGATGTATTGCGTCGAGGTGGTGTCGAAGTTGTTGTTGCCAGCGTACATGACAGTTTGCAAATTACCGCGGCCCGAGGCTGTAAAATAGAAGCCGATGTGCTTTTGTCTGATCTTGAGTCTTATACCTTTGCCGATGGTCGCCAATATGGGACAGGAGAAGCGCTTGATGAAAGTGTGATGTTTGATGCCATAGTATTGCCAGGTGGGTTGCCGGGTGCTGAACATTTAAGAGACTCTGAGTTGCTGGTGGATATTCTGGAAAAACACGATATCCATGATGCTATTTTGGCGGCTATTTGCGCCGCACCGGCTTTGGTGTTTGGTACACACGGTTTTGTCGCAGATAAACAGGCAACCTGTTACCCAGGGTTTGAAGAAGGTTTAAAAGGTGCTGAGTATATTAGCGATCAGCCTGTGGTAATGGATGATAATATTATGACAAGTCAGGGGCCGGCGACTGCCATGGTCTTTTCGTTAAGTTTGTTGGCCAATCTTATCGGTTATGAAAAAACCCAAGAAGTGGCTGCTGGATTATTGTGTTAATAGTGGGTTAACCCTTGATGTTATACCTTGGTGAGGGTGTTTTTTAGCTGTTCATTATTAAATCAATGGGGCTTATACTAATCTTGACCTTAAGGTCAATAGAATCTTTAAAAAAGAGCTTAATAATCTGCCATAAAGTCTGTTAATCGCTAGACGGTCAACCGATATAAGAGTAAAATTGGTCGGATTTTTGGGCAGTTTTCAATTGTGAATCTGTTCAATGAAACCGCTATTTAGAAAAGCGAGATGCACCTTAGGGAGCGTCTCGCTTTTTTGCAACCAGATAGGCATAAAACGGGAGGCTCCTTTGGCAACATCAGCGATTCTAGCTCTAGAAGACGGCACTATATTTAAAGGCGTGTCGATCGGGGCAGATGGCTCCTCAACTGGCGAGGTGGTATTTAATACCTCTATGACCGGTTATCAAGAAATTCTTACAGACCCTTCCTACGCACGTCAAATCGTTACTCTGACTTATCCTCATATCGGTAATACGGGTGTGACGGAAGAAGACGAAGAATCAGATAGTATCTGGTGTAACGGCTTGATTATTCGTGACTTGCCACTTGTTGCAAGCAGCTGGCGTAAACAAGAAACCTTGGATGCTTACCTAACACGCAGAAATGTAGTGGGTATTGCTGACATTGATACGCGTAAGCTGACTCGTATTCTACGAGAAAAAGGCGCACAAGCTGGCTGTATTATGGCGGGTGATGATGTGCTGACAGAAGAAGTTCAAGCGAAGGCGTTGGCAGCAGCTCGTGCTTTCCCTGGTCTTAAAGGCATGGATTTAGCCAAAGAAGTCACTGTTAAAGAGCAGTGCGAATGGACTGAGTCTACTTGGGACTTAGTCAAAGGACATACCACGCCTAGCGAATTTAATTTGCATGTGGTGGCTTACGATTTCGGTGTGAAACGTAATATTTTACGTATGTTGGTAGAACGTGGCTGTAAAGTTACCGTAGTACCTGCTCAAACGCCGGCTTCAGCTGTGTTAGCGATGAATCCTGATGGTGTTTTCCTTTCAAATGGACCTGGTGATCCAGAGCCATGTGATTATGCGATTAACGCAATTAAAGAAATTCTAACCACAGACATCCCTGTGTTCGGTATTTGCTTGGGTCATCAGCTACTTGCATTAGCAAGTGGTGCAAAAACCAAAAAAATGAAGTTTGGTCACCATGGCGCGAACCATCCAGTACAAGACCTTAAAAAGGGTACTGTGATGATTACTAGCCAAAACCATGGTTTTGCGGTCGACGAAGATAGCCTTCCTAGTAACCTAGAAGCAACTCATAAATCATTGTTTGATGGTTCTTTGCAGGGTATCGCAAGAACAGACAAGCAAGCGTTCAGCTTCCAAGGTCACCCTGAAGCGAGCCCTGGTCCACATGATGTTGCCCCTTTGTTTGATCAATTTATTGACGCCATCAAAGCTTCTAAAGCCTAAGCAGGAAACACATAATTATGCCAAAACGTACTGATATAAAAAGCGTTTTAATCTTAGGTGCTGGTCCGATCATTATCGGCCAGGCCTGCGAGTTTGACTATTCTGGCGCTCAAGCCTGTAAAGCATTACGTGAAGAAGGTCTTCGCGTAATCTTGGTTAACTCAAACCCAGCAACTATCATGACTGATCCGTCGATGGCTGACTCAACTTACATTGAGCCTATTGAATGGAAGACAGTTGCTAAAATTATTGAGAAAGAACGTCCTGATGCGGTACTGCCGACTATGGGTGGTCAAACTGCATTGAACTGTGCGCTTGATTTAGAGCGTCACGGTGTCTTAGCTGAGTTTGGTGTTGAGATGATTGGTGCGACGGCTGATGCGATTGATAAAGCAGAAGACAGAAGCCGTTTTGACAAAGCAATGAAAGCCATTGGTCTTGAATGTCCTCGTGCGGGTATTGCTCACAATCTTGAAGAAGCACATGGTGTTCAACGTGAAGTTGGCTTCCCTTGTATTATTCGTCCTTCTTTCACCATGGGTGGTACCGGTGGTGGTATCGCTTATAATACCGAAGAGTTCGAAGAAATTTGTACCCGTGGTTTGGACTTGTCTCCAACCAACGAATTGCTAATCGATGAATCTTTGATCGGTTGGAAAGAATATGAAATGGAAGTGGTACGAGACAAAAATGATAACTGTATCATTGTTTGTGCCATTGAAAACTTCGATGCTATGGGTGTTCACACGGGTGACTCTATCACTGTTGCACCGGCTCAAACGCTAACAGATAAAGAATACCAAATCATGCGTAACGCCTCTTTGGCTGTACTGCGTGAAATTGGTGTTGAGACAGGTGGTTCAAACGTTCAGTTTGGTATGGATCCTGAAACCGGCCGTCTTGTGGTTATCGAGATGAATCCACGTGTATCTCGTTCATCTGCATTAGCCTCTAAAGCGACAGGTTTCCCTATCGCTAAAATCGCCGCTAAATTGGCGATTGGTTACACACTAGACGAATTGCAAAACGATATCACTGGTGGTCGTACACCAGCGAGCTTTGAGCCTGCTATCGATTATGTTGTGACTAAGATTCCTCGTTTCACTTTCGAGAAATTCCCAACAGCCAATGATCGTCTAACCACACAGATGAAATCTGTGGGTGAAGTGATGGCGATTGGTCGTACTTTCCAAGAGTCACTGCAAAAAGCATTACGTGGCCTTGAAGTAGGCGCAGACGGTTTTAATCCTCAGCTAGATTTCGCTGAAGAGAACAGTAAAGACAAGCTTATTCATGAATTAAAATCACCAGGTTCCGATCGTATTTGGTACATAGGTGATGCGCTTCGTATCGGCATGTCAGTTGAAGAACTGTATGAACTAACCGGTGTTGATCCATGGTTCCTAGTTCAAATCGAAGATTTAATTAAAGAAGAAGCTGGCTTGGCTAAAACTGGCTTGGCGGATCTTGATTATGACTTTATCCGTCGTCTGAAACGTAAAGGTTTCTCTGATGCACGTTTGGCTCAATTGATGGATGTGACTGAGAAGTCATTGCGTGAGCGCCGTTACTTGATGAATGTACACCCAGTGTACAAACGTGTTGATACCTGTGCGGCTGAATTTGCGACAGATACGGCTTATCTTTACTCTACTTATGAAGATGAATGTGAAGCTGAACCAAGCAATAAAGACAAGGTCATTATCCTAGGTGGTGGTCCAAACCGTATCGGCCAAGGTATCGAGTTTGATTATTGCTGTGTACACGCGGCGTTAGCGTTACGTGACAATGGTTATGAAACTATCATGGTTAACTGTAACCCTGAGACCGTTTCTACTGACTACGATACATCTGATCGTTTGTACTTCGAGCCAGTTACCCTTGAAGATGTATTAGAGATTGTTCGTAAAGAAAAACCAAAAGGCGTTATCGTTCAGTTCGGTGGTCAAACACCGCTTAAAATTGCCCGCGCATTAGAAGCCGAAGGTGTGCCAATTATTGGTACGTCACCTGAAGCCATTGACCGTGCTGAAGACAGAGAACGTTTCCAAAGCATGATTCAGCGTTTAGGTTTAAATCAACCTAATAACGCGACTGTGCGTAGTACGGATCAAGCGCTTGTGAAAGCGGCTGAAATTGGTTTCCCTCTGGTTGTTCGTCCATCTTATGTTTTGGGTGGCCGTGCGATGGAAATCGTTTATAACGAAGCAGAATTGACTCGTTATATGACAACCGCAGTGAAAGTATCAAATGATAGCCCTGTACTGTTAGATCACTTCTTAAATGCAGCGATTGAGATCGATATTGATTGTATCTCTGATGGCACCCAGGTTGTGATTGGCGGCATTATGCAGCATATCGAACAAGCCGGTGTTCACTCTGGTGACTCAGCTTGCTCATTGCCACCTCACTCTTTAACCCAGGTTCAACAGGACGATATTCGTGACATGATCACGAAAATGGCCCTTGAGCTAGGTGTTATTGGTCTGATGAATACTCAATTGGCGATCCAAGACGGTGAAATCTATGTGATCGAGGTTAACCCTCGTGCATCACGTACTGTACCATTCGTTTCTAAGTGCATTGGTCGTTCTTTAGCGCAAGTTGCTGCCTTGGTTATGTCCGGCAAAACTTTGGCTGAGCTTGACTATACCAAAGAAATTATTCCGACATACGTAAGTGTGAAAGAAGCCGTTTTCCCATTCAACAAGTTCCAAGGTGTTGACCCGATTCTTGGGCCTGAGATGAAATCGACAGGTGAAGTCATGGGTGTTGGTGATACTTTCGCTGAAGCCTTTGGTAAAGCTGTACTCGGTGGCGGCACAGTGCTTCCAACGGGCGGTACTGCCTTTGTCAGTGTGCGTGATATGGATAAACCTAAGTTGGTTTCTGTGGCACAGCGTCTGATAGATAATGGCTTTGAGTTGGTAGCAACCAGCGGAACTGCGAGCTACCTGACAGAGCAAGGTGTTGCAGTGCGTAAGATTAACAAGGTAAACGAGGGTCGTCCTCATATCGTTGATATGCTGAAAAATGGCGAGATCGATTACATTGTTAATACCACTGAAGGGACTCAGGCAATCGCTGACTCTTCTGTGATCCGACGTACAGCATTACAGCGTAAGGTTTGTTACACTACAACATTAACTGGCGCTGAAGCGACAAGCTATGCGTTAGGCTGGAATGAAGAAACGAAAGTTCGTCGATTACAAGATTTGCACCAGGGGAAATAATGAGAAAAGTACCAATGACGGTAGAAGGCGAAGCACGCTTGCGTGAAGAGCTTGGTCACCTTAAATCTGTGCTGCGTCCACGTATCATTAATGATATCGCGATCGCTCGTGAGCATGGTGATTTAAAAGAAAACGCTGAATACCATGCTGCTCGTGAAGAGCAGGGGTTCACTGAAGGTCGTATTAAGGAAATTGAAGGGAAACTTTCAGATTCACAAGTGATTGATGTTAAAGATATTGCTAATACGGGTAAGGTGCTTTTTGGTACCACAGTGACTTTGTTTAATGTGGACACGGAAGAAACGGTGACTTACCGCATTGTGGGTGATGATGAAGCTGAGGTTCGCGATAAAAAAATCTCTTATGCTTCACCTATTGCTAAAGCACTTATTGGTAAGAGCGTAGACGATGAAGTAGCCATAAAAATCCCTAGTGGTGAAGTGGTTTATGAAATCGAAAAGGTTGAGCATCTTTAATTAGAGCATACTTTTGAGATGTCTTTAAAAAGCCAGTTTATCTTTGATAAACTGGCTTTTTTTATGGGAGCGATTTTAATCCTTGTTTTACTTAATAAATATTTTCTAAACTGAATAGAATGTCGACTCTAGCTCGATCTCATGCCTATACTGTATTAGCGAGCTGTCTCAGCTTAGCCGTTTTAAAAATGACATGGCTTTTATCGGTATTGTTTGAATGAAATTCTCAAGAAAAAAATAAACAATACCCTGACAAAAATTGAGTGTGATGGCGAATGTATGGATAAAAGTATATTGGTAGTGGATGACGAGCCGCAGATATTAAGTGCATTGAAACGCGCTCTTCGTAACCAAAGTTATTCTGTTTTATTTGCTAATGATGGTGATGAAGCGCTTGAAATTCTCAAGCAACATGAAGTCGCTTTGATTCTGTCTGATTATATGATGCCAGGTATTTCAGGTACTGAATTACTAGCGCAAGCTGAAAAAATTCAACCCCATACCATACGTATTATTCTCAGTGGGCATTCAGACTTTCAAACTGTCATGCAATCGATTAAGGAAGGGGTAGTACACAAATTTTTAGCCAAACCCTGGAGTAATGATGTCTTAATAGAGCAGATCAATAAGGCGTTAGAAACGGGATTGTATCCGGAAGATAACAAAGAGGCAGCACCCTTAGTTAAAGATAAAAACAGCACTGTAAGTTCTAAGAAAACGTATGAAATGACCCTGACAAAGGCGTTTAAAATCACCGAAATAGCGCCAGAACTCGCTAAGTTATTTGAATATAATACGCTTGATATTTGTGGTAAAGACTTCTCAACGCTGTTTACTGTTAAGTCTTATCAACAGCATCAAGCCTTTTTACAAGAGCAAGAAAGCCAGCAAGATAGCTGGCAATTAGCATTCAAAAAGCGTATTGGGCTGACGCAAAACAATGGCTTTATATCGCTTGAGCTTGCCATGAGTTTTTTTGCAGATAAGATTGTTTGTTCAATTACCCCTATTCAAGGTTTAGCGCCAAAAGGAAAGGGATTAGACTCCATTTTGGATAGCATTCAGGGACCCTTTCTATTAATTGATAAGCTTGGAAAAATCCGAAAGTTCAACCAAAAATTAGTTGATCTTTATGGTGAGTTTCATGCGCCGAAAAACAATGAGACCTTAGACGGTTTTATTGGCGCTTGTATTGAAAAAGGCGCTTTCCCTGAAGCGAAGCAAAATTGCCAGCAATGGCTTACCGCATTTTGCTTATTTGATGAAGACGCCAACGAGCATCTGCTCAAGGAAAATTCATGGATAAAAGTGAAAGCAACCCGGGCTCCCGAAGGGGCAAAGATATTGCTGCATTTTGATGTCACTCAAAAGAAACAAATGCAGTTATCGCTAAAAACAGCATTGGATGACGCGGAGCAAGCAAAAAAAGAAAAAGCAGATGTCATAGAAAGTGTTCATAAAGATATTGCAATGCCCATGAAAGATCAGGTATTAGAGCCTTTAGAGCAGCTGAAGGGGACGGATCTTAGTGATAAACAAAAAGACTATTTAGATAATGCGATGGAATCAGGCAGTAAAATATTATCGAGTATTAAGGATATCACTAACTCAAATAATGAGTGAATGTCTTGATCTGCTAGCATTAAATCATAAGGGAGATTACGAATGCCGAGTACTATCTTGTTGGTGGATGATGAAGTTAATATTCTTGTATCACTAAAACGTACCTTGAGAAGTACAGGGCATAACATCTTAACGGCAAACTCTCCCGCTGATGCTCTTCAATTGTTAAGTTCAAATACCGTTGACCTTATTGTCTCTGATTATCTTATGCCTCATATGACAGGGATTGAATTGCTGAGCCATGTAGAAAAACTTCAACCAGACACCACCCGTGTGATTCTCAGTGGTCATGCAGATTTTGATATTGTAACCCAAGCAATTCGTTCGGGCTCAGTGCACAAATACCTAGCAAAACCCTGGACCAATGCCGTCTTAGTCGATCAAATTAATGCCTTATTAAATGAAGGTAAGTCAGAATCCCAAAAAAACTTAGTTAAGGTGGCTGAGCAAATTACGCCCCCTAATAAAGTAGGATTAACGCTGGTTCCCACACCGTCTCAAAATGAAACGACAAAGCAAAAAGAAAATACGGCGTTAAATCAAACCATTTTGGATTCCATTAAAGATGGTATAGCCACGGTAAACACCCATGGCAAGTTGCTAAGTGTTAACCCTGCTATGGCGGACTTATTTGCTTATCAAGTACATGAACTTATAGGCAGCCATGTCAGTATCTTAATGCCAGCCCGCAGCGTGACTCAAATGCATGACCGCATAGATGATGAATTCAGCTACCTTGGTAGTGGGTCTATGGGGAATGCTAGAAAAATAGTCGGCCGTCAAAAGAGTGGTGAAGTGTTTCCTGTGGAATTGAACATACATACGTTAGAGGGTGATGAAGAACTCTATATTTATATGTTCCGTGACATTAGTGAATGGGCTCAAGTGGAGCGTGATAATAAACTGCTATTAAGGGCGCTAGATTACAGTAAAGATGGTTTTGCCTTGTTTGGTTCAGATGGTCGATTAATCCGTTGTAACAGGCAATTTAAAGTATTATACCAAGACTGTAAGAAGGGCCCTGAAGTGGGGGTAAGTTATCGTGACTTTCTCTATGATTGTATCGATAGCGGTTTGTTTTATGACGCTAGCTCAGACCCAGATAATTGGGTAGAAACATTTTTAATTTACACTAAAAATCAGGTCGCTGCCGAGTATGAAATTAGACCAGAGCATTGGATCGAAGTGCATGAAACTCGAGCTGAAAATGATTGTACGATCGTTTTTCATATCGATATTTCGGCCAAAAAGAAAAATGAGTTATCACTGAGAGAAGCATTAGCCGCGGCAAAAGAAGCAAGTGAAGCTAGGGCTAAGTTTCTTGCCATGATGAGCCATGAAATACGCACGCCTTTGAATGGTGTTTTAGGTTTGTTGCAGTTGTTACAAGATACGACGCTGGATCAAGAGCAGCAACATTTTGCTGATGTGGCGCTAAATTCTGGCATGAGTTTATTAACCATAATCACAGATATATTAGATTTTTCAAAAATAGATGCCGATAAGTTAGAAATCAGCCCTGACATTTGTTCTTTAAATGATGTTATCGAGGGTGTTTCTCTGCTCTTCAAACCAAGAGCCGATGAAAAGTCGATTGAGATAAGAACTAACATTGCAGGGGATGTTGAGGATAGAATTTATGTGGATGCACAAAGGTTACGTCAGGTCCTCATGAACCTGGTGAGTAATGCTATCAAGTTTACCCAACAGGGGCAGGTGTCTATCATAGTTGACATGCTAGCGGATGGACGGACTCGTTTTAGTGTGACGGACACGGGTGAAGGCATTAACGAAAAAGACCAAGCGCATCTGTTTGAAGAATTTTTTACGACCTCTAATACCAAGCGAGTGCCGACTGAAGGTACAGGCTTAGGCTTGGCTATTTGTCGCAACCTAACCAGCTTAATGGGGGGAGAATTGACTTTCTCTAGTCAGGAGGGTGTAGGTAGCCATTTTTGGTTTGATTTGTATTTACACCAGATCGATTTACCAGAAGTGGAATGTTTACCCATAGTCACTGAGAAAACTCGTTTTGAAGGGCGTGTATTGTTAGTTGAAGATGGTGAAACTAACCGTTTGGTGGCAAGGGTAATGCTTGAGTCGTCAGGACTTGTGGTATCGATTGCGAAAGACGGCATAGAAGCTGTTGAGCAATGTCAGAGTAATGAGTTTGATCTTATTTTCATGGATATCTCAATGCCAAGAATGAATGGCATAGACGCTTGCTCACATATCCGAGATAGGGGCTTGAATTGCCATACGCCTATTGTTGCTATGACAGCGTATGCGTTAAAAGATGACTCTGAGAACTTTCTTAATAAAGGGATGAATGCCTACCTAGATAAACCCATCGAAAAGCGTCGTTTATGTGCCTGTGTCGCAGAGTTTATTTCGCCCTTAACTGTGTCCAAGGTGGTTGAGGAAAAGGATGGGCTTCTATTAAATAAAGCAGAGCACAAAGTTAGCCTAATTGAAGAAGCCAGTTTACAGCAACTCATCAATGATACCTCGCTTGAGGTATTGCCTGAGTTGATAGATATTTTCCAGCAAGATGTGGATGAACGTACTGCCTCATTAGAGACACTAACTAACCTTACTGGTGTGGTATCAGCGGATCAAGAAATTGAGCGTCACTTACATACACTGAGCAGCAGTTGTGCCATCTATGGGTTACAGCAGATGCATTTAAAAGGTAGAGAACTAGAGGCCTTATGCCAACAAGATATTGCTAAGGTAAAGCCTCAGTTGGTCGAATTTGTCATGCTAGCACATGAGAGTGTCGTCGTATTAAAGGCATTGGCTGAAAGTAAAATTAAAGCCTCTCAGGCTGAGCGTTAGATGCTTCCAGCTTCCTTCCATTGATTTTTCTTACGATAAATCGTCGCTGCGCTAATGCCTAAATAGTGTGCAGCAGTAGGAATATTGCCGCCACATAAATCTATGGCTCTTTCTATCGTTTCCTTCTCTACTTCACACATGGGCCTTATTAACTCACTAATGACCTGGTTGCTCGAATGTCCCATTGATATAGCTGCATTCTGATTGATTTGATCTTGTGTTGCTGAGGTTGGCAGGGGGCGTTCCGCAATCGGGCTCTTAATGTTATGGACTAAATCAGTATCAAGAGGGGCTGGTAGCATAGAAGAGGTAACGGACTCGCCATTGCATAGGACAACTATGTTACGAATGACATTTTGCAACTGTCTTACATTGCCCGGCCATTCATACTGACTAAGGATCAATTCACTTTCGGAGTCAAAGCCAGCGAAGTTTTTTTGTTCTTCCTTAGCGTATAGGGTTAAGAAGGAGTTAGCGATTTCAATAATATCATTCTCACGCTCTCTCAAAGAAGGCAGATGAATCGGCAGAACATGCAAACGGTAATAGAGATCTTCTCTAAAGTTACCCGCTTGAACTTGCTCTAAAGGATCTTTGTTGGTGGCGCAGACTATTCTGACATCGACTTTTTCAGTTTTATCACTACCCACTTTTTGGATAGTACTGGTCTGTAAGAAACGTAACAACTTAGATTGCAAAGCCATGTCCATTTCACAGATTTCATCAAGAAATAGAGTGCCCTTATTTGCGGCTTTAGCACAACCATCGCGTTCACCAACCGCACCGGTAAATGCGCCTTTCACATGACCAAAGATTTCACTTTCCATGAGGTCTTTGGGAATAGCGCCACAGTTTAATGCCACAAAGGGGCCATTGGCTCTATCGCTTGTTTGGTGGACGGCTTCGGCACAGACCTCTTTACCTGTACCACTTTCACCGGTAATGAAAATCGTTGCTTTAGAGGAGGCGGCACTATCAATGAGTTGATAGACTCTTTGCATTGCGAGGGAGGAGCCAATAAAGCCGCAAAATTGTTTACGATCAATTTCTTCTTGATAGGTCTGTAATTTGCGTTTTAACTCTTGGCTTTCAAGGAAGTTTTTTAAGGTAGTCACTAACCTGTCTTTATTGAAAGGTTTGACTAAATAGTCACGTGCTCCCGCTTGCATCGCATCAATCACGGTCTGCATTGAGCAATCCCCCGTGGTGACTATGACTTCCGTGGAAATTTCATTGTCCCTAATATGGGCTAAAATCTCTAAGCCATGCATGTCAGGTAAATTTAGATCAAGCAAGACACCGTTAAACGTTTGGCTTTGAAGTAGTTCTAAGGCTTTTTTACCGGTTTCGGCTCGGGTGATCTGGTAGGGCAACCCATTTAGATAACTGCGATATACTGCAGCCATAGAGGCGTCGTCTTCTACCAAGAGTACTTGGGTAAATGTGTTTGGCTGCATAGCTAAATATCCTATTTAAGCGGTTTCCATTTGAGCTTACCAATAAGTTTAGACTATTCTAAAAAAATACATTAAGACAATGATCTAGAACGTTTTGAT
>MAAB01007766.1_pt1 | contig 11839 bp, 7 predicted proteins | sample 1115991 | NCBI WGS metagenome assembly MAAB01 (sample SAMN04961124, study PRJNA320927) | seawater metagenome | isolation source: sample BD02T18 sea water enriched with oil for 18 days | place: USA:Gulf of Mexico | collected 2013-07-27
TGGCGCCATAACGAGGGATTTACCGTATCTGGGGCATCCGCTGCGACCGACTGACCAGTATGAACCTCGGAAAATCTATCGTTGAGGGTTGCTAAGGTTGCGGCATCTAACGGCACTAATAAGCCTTTGTCATTGTTCTCAAAGGCGCGTACATCGGCAAAATTCAAACCTTCAGCAAAGGTCTTATTCGCTGCTATGGTATGACTTGTAGGAGCTTTACCCTGAGTTTGAATGTCCCCTGAGACTTGATCATGATCGTGCCCTGAGTGATCTTCTGCCATCACGCTTAATGACATTATTGAGGCTATAGATAAGGCTAAAATTGATTTTTTCATAATGCTCTCTGAGTTACAGAATGACTTAAAAGTAATTCAGATAAGCATGATGGATAAATACCATTGAAAAAATAGAGCAAACTCCTCTCAATGCATAAATACTATTTATGCATTGAGGAGGATAAATTTGCCTTAACCCGCTCTCTAATGGCTTTGTGAGCGGGATCATTAATAAAGCGACGATGATAAACCAAGTGCACAGGGACCTTGCTCACCTTTATAGGGTAATCATAGATCTGTAGCTGCAATCGTTCTGCCCAAAGTTCTGCAAGCCCTCGTGAGCAACTGCCGATAAAATCGCTACTGGCGGCGGTCATCAACACACTGCCTAAAGAGGATACCGAACAGCGAATATCTCGCGCTTGGGACGCATCGGTTTTAAATTCGAATACATTCAAATTTTTGCGCTTAAGCTGATAATAGATATGACCTTCGCTATAAAAATCCTGTGCCGTTAAGACGCCATCATTGGATGATGTATCAATTCGCGGATGCCCCTGCCGACATACCGCCACCACTTCCTCAGCATAAATGGGCTCTACGATAAAGCTATGGTCTTCGGCAATCATGCTATCAATCACTAGATCAATTTTTTGCATTCTTAATTGCTGTAATAACAAATCTTCATCCATAGGAGCTTCATGCAATACTAGATCCTCAATCGGGGCTAACAAGTGCATGACAGAACCTAGGCAATAAGCATTAAATTCTTGTTTTTCTATCACCGCATTTTCAATTAATTCAATGGCACTTTCGAATTTATTCGCTAGATTACTGGCCGCACTGGTGGGGGTGATACCTCGTCCTTGTTTAATAAATAATTTTTTACCCAGTAATGTTTCCAATCGGCGCAAGGAAGCACTCACCGCAGGCTGGGTTAAATCAAGAGCATTTGCCGCTTTAGTGATCGACTGATATTGATAGACCGCAAGGAAAGGTTTTATCAGGTTAAGGTCCATACCAGCTCACCAAAAAAGAAAATAAATAAGAGCGAATACTTTAACATTTCTCGTACCTCTCTTGAACCAGAATTGAGACTAACCGCAGCTCAATCAAGCTAAGAACTTTGTGCTATATTATATAGCTAACAAGCTTCTTTTATTGGCGATTAAGTGACCCGACTAAAATATCTCTTTCAGCTTTTCTTATTGATCATTTGTTCTCCATTATTAATGACGGAAGAGTTAATGGCAGAAGAAATCTCAATTCATTTAAAGTGGTATCACAAGTTCCAGTTCGCAGGTTATTACGCAGCTCAACAGCAAGGCTATTTTGTCGATGAAGGGTTAGAAGTTAACCTCATAGAGGGCGGCCCTGATACCAACCATTTACATCAATTGATTAACCATTCCAGCGAATATTCGATCCTTGGCAGTGAAGCGTTAAATTCTTTGGCATTGGGTTCTCCAATTATTATTGTGGCATCAATTTTTCAGCACTCCCCAGAAGTACTGATAACGCTTAAATCGAATAACGTACAGTCGATTAAAGATTTAGCAGGCAAGCCGTTGATGCTAGCAAGTCGTAGTATGAGTGGCCAAGTTGAAGCCATGCTAATAAAAAATCAACTCCAAGCGAAAGATTATCAAACCTATAGTTATGACGGCGATATTCTAAAGCTTGCCGATGGTTCTGTATTTGCTATGTACGGCTATATTAGTAACGAACCCTATCAGCTATCCCAGATTGGCCAGCAAGTAGATCTATTCAGACCACAAGATTATGGCATTGATTTTTATGGTGATAGCCTTGCCACCACACAATATGAATTAGATAATCACCCCCAGCGTGTCGCCGCAATTCGCCGAGCAGCCATTCGTGGCTGGAACTATGCGTTAAAACACCCTGGGAAAATCATTAACTACATCCTTACTCGACCCACTAAAAATCCTCTGCCCTATAACCTAAGTCACCAGCAATATGAAGCTAAGACAACTGCTGGCTTGATCGATAGCAGTAACATCCCTTTAGGCACCTCTAGTCCAACTCGTTGGACCTATATGTTTGATACCTTTAATGAGATCAGTGGTGGGCAAGCTGTTTTCACTCCGTCATCGATTTATAACGAGTTCCACCAAGATCGAAGCTGGCTTCCCTATGCCCTTATTTCTGCAGTATTTGTCTTTATTATTATCAGCGCGATGCTCGCCTGGAACCGAACACTAAAAATAAAGCTAAATAGCGCGATTAGTAGTTTAAAACGAGCGGCTTTCGAAGATATTTTAACTGGCATGAAAAACCGTTCATCTATGATGCTGTATATAGAAGAATGTCGAATTAAAAATAGAAACAATCTGTATCTTGTATTTATCGACATTGCTGGTTTGCAGAAAATCAATAAAGAACAAGGATTGCTAAAAGCCGATTTACTGATACAGCAAGTCGCTGAATCATTATCTGAATGTGCCTTAAGGCACAGCCATAATTACAGTTTATACGGCGGAAAATTTGCCATTATCGCCGCGGCGGATCGTTTTACCGAATTAGAGCGAAAAATCAATATTCTTATTGAGAAAATTCTGCAGCAGCATGATCCTATCATCCTCCGATCAGGGGCTATTAAACTCGACTTTAGTCTTGATAATTCAACACTGACTACACGTGCAGAGCTAACCTTACAACATTCAAAAGACGCAAATACTTCACAATTATCTTTTTTCAATCAGTTGTTATTAGAAAAGGTTGAACGCAGTGATGCATTATTAATTGAAGTTGCAGAAAGTATTAATAAACAAGAGTTCGTCCCGTACTACCAGCCGAAAGTAAATTATCAAACAGGTAACATTCAAGGTTTAGAGGCTTTAATACGCTGGGACCACCCTGAGAAAGGGATTTTATTACCAGGTAAATTTTTGCCCGTAGTTGAAAATAACCCAGAGATGATGATGCTATTGGAAAAAGCCATTCTCGAAGCCATCTTATCTCAAGCTAATGAAATCATTCGTTATTATAAAGACAGCCCTGATTTTAGAATTTCTATTAATTTATCATCAATTCAATTCAATCATTCATCATTAGTTCAAGGCTTAATATCCAGCTGCCAACGTTTCTCTGTTGACCCTCAATTCATAGAGTTTGAACTAACCGAAAGTTCGATGCTAGCGGATCTTGATCTCGCGATAGATATTAGTAATCAACTACAAGCGGCGGGTTTTCAAGTCGCCCTAGATGATTTTGGTACTGGTTATTCATCGCTATCGTATATTCAAAATTTGCCCGTAAACGTGATCAAATTAGATTATTCTTTCGTTAAAAAGATTCCACAGGATATTCGCTCAGGTCATGTTGTCGAACATATAATATCATTAGCCCATAAACTGGGTTTAGTCGTCGTTGCAGAGGGTGTTGAAGAAGTTGATCAGTTACATTATCTGGGCAATTTAAAGGTGGATATGATACAAGGATTTTACTTTTATAAACCCATGCCTCTCGATCAAGCGTGCCAATTGGATTTATCCGTTAAAAATTATAAATAATACTGAGCTGTAAATGCCCCATTTTTCTTCTATAAGCCACGATTTCAAACAATTTGTTTTATCTGACCCTGACACGAGCATGGGCCTAGGGGATGATAGTTACCTTGATCAGCTCGGCGACCCTAGCCTCGAGCAATTGAATAAAGAAACCGCCCAAGCCAAAGCGTTATTAGCCACAATTGAAAGCTGCTCGATCGATGATATTGACCAGCAACTCGATTTAGAATTAATGGCTCGCTATTTAAAACAGCAAGTATTCTTTGCCGAACTAGAACAAAGTGGCCAGCCACAAAGGTGCCGAAAGCCGTCTGGGGTCGATGGTATTAGCGAAGGTATTTTTCAGTTATTCGTTAACGATGAACGCTTAGCCGAGCCTCGATTAGATAATATCCTTGCGCGCCTACAGCAAGCCCCCGCTTATTTAGCGGCGGAAGCTAATATCATTACCCAGCCCATTAAACGCTGGCGTGATATAGAAGTTGAACAAGGTGAAGGCCTACCCGACTTGTTTGCCACCATCGCTAACTGGGCAAAAGAAACAGCCTACCCTAAGCAAGATGAACTCCAGCAGGCCATAGACAGCTGCAATAAAGCATTAAACATTTATCTAGCTGACCTTAACAGTCGTGACTGCTTAACCGAGTTCACGATTGGTGAAGACAAGGTAGTTGAGCTACTCGCGCTGCGGAATATTAAACAGTCCCCCGCTGAGCTGATTCAGATGGCCCGCGACTTTATGGCTGAAACTCAAACGCTATTAGCCAGCTTAAATAAGCGTTTATGCAAAAAATACGATTTAGATACAGCTACAAGTGATGAAGACCTGCACGAATTTCTTAATCAAAAATTTGCTGCCAAGATTAAAGACGGGCAGCTCAGTTCGGTATTGGATTATTACTCAGATCAAATTCAATCTATTAATGACTTCATCGAACAGCGCCATTTATTCGCTATTCCTGCCCAGCAAGAAATTCGCCTGCTACAAACTCCGAGCTTCTTAGAGCCTGTAATTCCTGCTGGCGCTATGTGGCCACCACTAGCACTGCGCCCAGGTAAGAAAACCAGTTTGGTTTATCTCACGTTAAAAGAAGATCAGCTCGCTGAACATACTGAACTGGGTATTCCTGTAATGATGATTCACGAAGGTATTCCAGGGCATCACTTACAGTTTGCAACAGCAGCTCAACATCCGTCTTTCATTCGTCGCATATTCTCTGCTAACGAACACGCTGAAGGCTGGACGACTATGCTGGAAGACTACATGCTGGATGTAGGCTATATCAGTGAAGAACTCGTCGACGAAGTACGCTTTATCGCCAAGCGTGAAATGTCACGCCTTGTTGCTCGCGTCGGCATTGATTTATATTTTATGACAGGTGAACGTGAATATCTGGATGTTGGATTGGACTTAGGGTTTAACAAGGACGGCTATAGCGATGATGTTTTTGACAACGCTGCCAAACTATTAAAAACCGCTACAGGTTTCACCGATGGTCGCGTACAAGCAGAACTGAATTGGTATAGCAGCGAGCAAAGCTATCCTTTAAGTTATCTCACAGGCAATCGCTTGGTGTGGCGACTAAAACAAGATATTCAAGCAGCCAATAAAAAAGAGCTAGAACCTTTAGCTCTTGATCAGTCTTTTCATAAAGTTTATTTAGAGTCTGGTTGTATGCCCGTTGAAAACTTACGTACGGTTTTTGAGCAGCAAGACTATTTATAATTATAATGAGTAGGTCATGACAACGATCAGCTGGCTCGATTTATTATGGTGCCTAATCCCTATCGTATTGGTCTGCTGGGTTTACATTGCTTGGCAAGGAAAGCCGAGTGAAATTATCATTGCCGTACTCCGTATGGCAGTACAATTAGTTGCCGTTGGCTATGTACTGATTAGCATCTTTGAAAACCCATCCCCTTGGATCAGTGCGGCGATTGTTAGCATCATGCTATGCATCGCTGCGTGGATTGCGATTCGCCCCGTACGCCACCATAAGGGCTATCTACCCGCCGCATTAATTGCTTTAGGCTGTTCGGTAGGTTTGCACTTATTTATCTCACTGATATTAATTTTAAAAGCAGACAGCTGGTTTCAGCCACAGCTATTGATTCCACTAGCGGGTATGTATTTCGCCAATACCATGAACGCTATTAGTCTCGCTGCTGAGCGTTATCATAGCGAGCTACATAATGGGCAAGCTACCGACAAAGCGCGCTTAACGGCGTTTCATGCTTCAATGATTCCACAGATTAATAGCTTACTCGCAGTGGGTCTTGTTGCCTTGCCTGGCATGATGACAGGACAAATTCTATCGGGAGTTTCACCTCTTATCGCCGTGCGCTATCAAATAATGATTATGGCAATGGTGCTAGGAACTGCTGGTATTGGTGCGGCTATGATGTTGTGGCTATTAGCGCGGAATAATAAAACCTCTGACATAGAATAAATACTTGCCTGCTCAAGTGTTTATCGTCACCATGTGCCCTAATTTAATCTAAGCAATGACGCTTTTCTGATTTATTAAGGACAACCCATGTTAAAAAATCTGCCTTTCTCTCCCCTCATTATTTTAAAACTAATACCTTTAGCCTTAATTATCATCGCTGCCATGCAATCTTACTACATTGTTATTGAAGGCCACGTTGGTATTGTTAAACGTTTCGGTGAAGCTAAAAAACAGGAAAATCCAGGTCTTCATTTAAAAATTCCTTTCATTGAAACTGTTGAAATGATTGAAGTGCGTACACGTAAGAATGCTGAACGTATGGCCTCAAGCACAAAAGAACAAATGCCAGTGACCATTGAAGTATCGGTAAACTGGACAGTAAATAAAGAAGCCGCGATGGAGTTATTCAAACAATATGGCGGCCTGCTGCAATTTGAACAAAGAATACTTGATCCACGCTTCCGCTCGGCAACGAAGGATACGATCCCTCAATTCGAAGCTGAACAGTTAATTCAAGATAGAGCGACTGCTATTCAAGGAATCGAACGCCGCTTATCTGAAGAAATGGCGAACTTTCCAGTAACCGTTGATAATATTCAAATTGAAAATATTGTATTACCGAAAAAATACATCAATTCAATTGAAATAAAACAAACTGAAAAAAACCTAGCGGCTGCAGAAAAACATAAACTAGAAAGACAGCGTTTAGAGGCATTACGTGATGTGAATACTGCTGATGCAAAAGCTCAAGGCATTTTGAAAATTGCTGAAGCTGAAGCCCAATCTATTTTATTAAAAGGTAGAGCAGAAGCTCAAGCAATTGAAGCAAAAGCCAAGGCGCTAAAGAGCAACCCACTGATCGTCAAACTTACCGAGGCACAAGGTTGGGATGGCAAACTTCCTACGACGATTATGGGCAGCTCTTCCATGCCTATTCTAGATATGCGCCCTAATAAATAATCTTATTCGACTAATTTTACTAACGTATTAAAAGGCTCGGGCAAAATATTTTTTCTTGCCCGAGCTAGCTTAAATCCCCCGCGCACCGTATCTAACGACTAAACAATGCTATAACTCAAGGCTGTTACGCATCCTATTCCATAAGGTTATTATAAATAACTTGCACAGAACGATTTAGTATTTGTCCTGCTTACAGGTCAATATAGATGCTAAAAATTAGATTATTCACCGTTGTCATATATCGTCTATATATACCCTACTAAACTACTAAGTTAACTATTATAAGTTAAGCCCTAATTTCAGTTCTAGGAAGTATGTATGAACAGCGATTCTTTCTTTGATTACGAAAAGTTTATGCCCCACGGTATGTGTTACCTTTGGCAACCCGATATTCTCTGGACCTCTGTCGCGTCAGATGTCATTACAGCATTTTCCTACTATTCAATAACCTTGGCTTTTATTTATTTTGTTAAGAAACGAACTGATTTACCCTACCCTTGGTTTTTTATCCTAGCGGGCTCCATTATATTTATGGCCTGCGGTACCACCCATCTCATTAGTGCCATAGTGATCTGGGAACCTATATACGGTATTTCAGCCATAGCTAAAGCCATCACCGCGATAAGCTCTTTCTTCACCGGCATTCTCATTTGGTTTATCTTGCCCTTTTTTCTCGGCCTCGCCAGCCCGTCCGTGTTAAAGAAAAAGAACGAAGCGTTATCTATTTCACTAGACAAGTTAAAGTCTGCGCAAAAACATATTATCGAATCTGAGAAACTGGCCTCCCTCGGTAATCTCGTTGGCGGTATTGCCCACGAATTAAATACTCCCGTTGGCATTGGCATAACCTCGGCCAGCTATCTACAAGAAAGAGTTGAATGGGGGAAAAAAACAAAGCTGACCCAGCAAGATACTGCTCAATTATTTGATGAATTATCGGATGGCATCGAATTAATATATAAAAACCTCAATCAAACTGCCAGCTTGATTGAAGTTTTTAAAAACATTGCGGTTAATCAAAAACGAGACGATGACTTTTGCTTTAATCTAAAAGACTATTTAAATGATCTAATCAGTGTTCTATCTAATAAGCTTAAATTAATACCCTCGAATATAGAATTCAATTGCCCGCAAGACATAATGATAACCGCTAATCCCAGCAGTGTTATTCATATCCTAACTAACTTAATGGAAAACTCTGCTACCCATGGTTTTACCGATCCTGCACAAGGACTAATAGATTTGGACATCATCGTCGAACCTGATGGCTCGTTATTAATAAAGTATTCCGATAATGGCCTAGGCATGAACGAAGAACAGGTCGAGAAAATATTTACTCCGTTTTATACCACTAAGCGCAGAGAGGGTAATACCGGACTAGGTATGACCGTTGTCTACAATACAGTGAGCCATTTAAAAGGGGAGTTAGAATGTAATAGCATCCTAGATAAAGGAACTAGCTTCACCATTCATTTACCAGCTAATTTAATAACTCGTGTTCATAAAGATAAGCAAGAGCCTTTAACTCAGGCGTCATCAACTTAATCACTATCGACGTTCAAGCATAAGGAGCAATATCCTGCAGCAGAGTATTTTCAATAACTAAATACTCTGCCAGAATATGCATATTCTGCACAGCTAAATTGATTTTCTCCGCTGCAGACTCAACTGCCAATCCTTCAATATTTAAATACAAACTGGCCAACGCATACTGCTCAGCTTTCAGCTCCAGCTTTTTTACCTGCTGGCGGAAATCCTCATACCCAGCCCAGTCCGCCTTCATACTTCGGCGCATCTGTCGCAATGGCAACACCTGCTCTTCCATCCACTTTTCATAGTCATTAGGGATGCAGGTCTGAGTCCATACCTTACCTTCGCTTGCCAGCCACATGGCTTGCAGAATCAAGTTAATATCTGCCCCATGATCGTCCTGCAAGGCTAATAACTCTGCTTCTACCCCTGCCTGAGAATATACTTGGCAAGCATAATCCCACAATGAGTTTTCAAGCCGTATTTCTTTTTCACTATCATTTTTAGTCATCAACAATACTCTCAACAGTATTTAATAGAGGCAGCATAAATAACTCAGTATAAAGCCTATAAAAATATTAGGGTAGAACCATACAATTTACGCAGCTTAAAAAATTCAATCTCAGTATTAATTCTCATTTTTTTATAAATGAAAATCAAACTAAAAATCTACTCCTACACTCTATTTACTTCAATTTCTGAAGCCATTAATCAGGAGGATTAATATGAAAATTAATAATTGGTTAGCGATAGCCAGCGCGGCTATTTTTATAAGCGGTTGTAATCAAGCTAGCAACTCATCATCAACGGCTAGTAGTAGTCAGTCACCTCAACAAACAGCGGAGACTGTCAAAATTGATATTGACTACAAGCTTACTGCGCTACAAGCAAATCAACTAACTCGATCAGCAGAGTTTGTTGCAGGAGAAATTAGTCAGCCAGGAACACCTGCTCTTTTAATCAGTACTGCTGCTGGGCCATATGATTTCAGTAATGGTAATCAAATAACGTTTCATCTAGATCATACTTCTGCCACGGGTGAGCTTTTTTCATACCCAATTTCCTTAAGTCAATCAATCGCAGCCGTAGCAGAAACTAGCAGCGAAGAAGAAGTCGCACAGGCTATTCAAAATCAAGTAGGCAACGATCTGCTTATTACTCACTCTCCACTAACAATTCAAGGGACAGGAGGAAACTCTGAAGGGGCCACTTTACAAATTGTCCCTGTATCAGCAACGGGAGTTTCTTTAACAGATCTTGGTTTCGCCGACGGTAACCGTTTAAACACCGGTTCAGAAACAATCACAAGTGCAGACTATATTTTCACGGGTATTCTCAATACCAACAATACGACCACCGGGGAGTTTTTATCTTTTGACTGGAGTATTTACGTCGACGATACCACGTTTGAGGTTCAGTCTAATCAATCTATTTTATTAACACCTGGAGATTATACTTTTGATTTATTAGTACAAAACAATGATTACCATTATGTTGCCAGCAGTACTCAAACAATTACTTCAGGCACAAGCTCAATTGCGATGACGGTTACTCCTGTTATAGGCAATCAGAATCTAAATTTGGATGTGACCGAGCAATCTCTACCCAGCACATTGACCCGTTACCAATTTCATTATCCAACTGAGCAACTGGTTAACCTTTCTCCTGCCAGAATGGGAATCGTGATCAATGAAGGTGCTGAATCCCTTTATGATTTTAATCCAGGAACAGGATTGAGTGACGTTTACCTAAACCTAGATCCAGGTGCTCAGAAAATTGAACTCTTCCTCTACAATGGGGCAGTGCTTGTCGGTCGCTCGATACCTCAACAAGAAAACCAAACGATCAGCGCTGGTCAAAGTTTAGCGATGGATATTGCCCCTCAGTACGGTGAAGTTCAGCTTGTGCTCACTGAGAATGGTGGAACAGCCAACCTTAATTTCATAGTACCTCCTCAAGTTGATGTTGAAGCAGGAGGGGCACACAATGTGCGCGGTAAAGTGACGGTTGTTAGTCCGAGAAATCCTTTGCAAGAATTCACCTTTGATACACCACTAAACCCTGAAGGCATCTCACTCACCAGCTTGCATTACGATAATATTACGTTAGTTATCGAATTCGAAGAGATTGATTCTGGAGACATACTCGCCACCTGCTCTATGGAGTGGTCACTGCAGCAGCTTGCTGAAAATGCTTTCTGCAATCTTAATTTACGCCGCAAGTCAGTTATCGCTGGTAATATACTGTCGAGTATCGCGCTGAATGTAACTAACAATAATAGTGAACCTATGGCGGGGATCGTCATTAAAGATCAAAATGAAAATATTCTTGGTATTACGGGCAGCTCTGCCTTTGGCACTCCAGGCTACCTAAAAATAGATACTATCCCAGGCACCTATACTTTTACCGCTAGTAATCCAGCAGGCTTAGAAGAAGGAAGTGTTTTCATCACGACTCAAGCGCTAGAGTTATCGACAACGAACTTATTGATTAGTCAGCCTCCTCAACCCATCAGCTGCTCAACAATTCATATGAATTCACCAACAGCTACCAGTGGTTTCTATTACATTGACCTTGATGGTATTGTGCCTGCACCAACTTTTGGTAGTACCGATAATGATCCATTCCGTATTTATTGCGATATGGAAACCAATGGTGGTGGTTGGGCTTTAATCGCAGCACACACAGATAATACGCCTGTTTCAATTAGCGCAGATATAGCACCAGAAATCGGCACGGGTGTTATTGATGATATTCAATGGCAAGTATTAAAAGACTCCATGAATATTGGCTTTATGCTATTAGATGAAAATAACCTAATGACTACGGCTTCTCACCCGACACTTAATTCAGCAAGCTGTATTAATCCGTTTAATGATATTGCGAGCCTAGCGGGCATTAGCTCACTGTTTCATCATCAAATAGGTTCCTGTGATAAAACCTCAAATACCTACAGCGCAATTAACTTAGAAAGTAATAGCCCACAAGGGGCTAGTCTAATTCAATCAATTGACGCCCCATTTGATATTTGGCCTTATGCTGACGATGACTCATCCGATGAGCAGGACAAACTATTGTATTTCGTTCAATA
>MAAB01007767.1_pt1 | contig 11819 bp, 13 predicted proteins | sample 1115991 | NCBI WGS metagenome assembly MAAB01 (sample SAMN04961124, study PRJNA320927) | seawater metagenome | isolation source: sample BD02T18 sea water enriched with oil for 18 days | place: USA:Gulf of Mexico | collected 2013-07-27
ATCGACTTACCGATTTGGGTTATGACGGCATAGCATTTACTGAAAGTTATAGCAGTGTATTTGTGCCATTTGATAAATCGGTGATTAGTGAAAAACAGCCAATAGGAAAACAACTAAATATTTGAATTCCTGCCCTTGCCTGAATCAATTTCCGAGTTACCTTTTGACTAACCAGAAAATCAATATCCATTTACCTCATTACCCATTTAATACGGCCACTGGTATTGGCCTTATTATGAAACCAGGAAAATTATGAAAAAGATTCTATTAGGCACCTTACTGATAACATGTCTTTCGGCAGGCGGTTGTTCACTGATCGAAGATATTACATGCACTCTTAGTGGCCAAGAAGAGGGCTGCGAATTGACTCATAAGTACACACCCGCTGGTAACAAGGAGAACAACTAACCTTATTCATAAAGGGCCAGAGGTTTGGCCCTTCCCTCCTTCCTTACCTAATTACTAAAAACCATCACGTCAGAAAATCAACACAGCTACATACCAACCAGCAAGTGTAGTATTAATTTCCCAGTATTTACGGGATGCAATAAGACCAACCTTCCCTACCGATGATGACGATCGATAGTATTTCTCACCCACCATGCACAACAGCGACACCTAACTTAATTAGGTTACTCGCCCTTGCGCCATCCCTTTTCCGGGTTACCTTTTAATGACCCCCAAAACAACAAAACCCGGAACCCGAATATGAACAACAAATTTGACCCCTTAGAAAATCAGAAACTAATCAACAAGATCGTTGCAGATAAAAAACACGATCTTCACCCAAGCGACGCAGGGGCAATTTATGGAGTACTTATCACCCAATCTTTAGCTGAAATTGGATTTGATGCAGACGGCCTGCTGAAAGGTGACTGGGGCTATGTTTTTGATGCGGGTGTTAGCAAGCAGACAGTTGAAGAGTACTTTTCTGAAGATCTGGGACTTTGCCTGGATAGCCTATTAGTTCTTGCCAGCTTCGACGAGTTCAATGCAAACCTTGATGGACAGCTTCCTACCATTGATTTACGGGAGACCCTTACACTTCAAGTCGAAGAAGATGGTGAAAACGATATCTATATCACCGACCACGTTTCCGGTGATATGCCTATGTCACCTTTTGATTCAGACATCCCTTACCGGAACGGCATCATTTGCCGTGATCAACACGACCGGTTGATTGAATTAACAGCCGACATGGCACCTGACGACCTCGTAGCAGCATTTTATAACGAAGAGCAGGCCCAGGTAACGAAAACGGTTGAGCTTACCATTGAAGAACTTGAAGCTTTGCACCAGTACACTGTCTTGATTAGTACCATTCCTGAGATGAATGAACAGTGGTACGAAACTGAAGGGGAAATGTTGTCAGATGCTAAACTCAGCGCCCTTGGCGATAAGTTAAAGTTGGCAAGTAACCAATAATCATAAGCTGCAACTTTGGAATTAAATATCTAACCTGCATTGATGGCGCTGTACAATGCAGGCACAAGCTCTAATCACATTGAGCTGGGACAGACATTAAGGACCCATCCATGGAAAATCGTGCAGAAGAATTTTTAGAATCTATAAAATATCACCCTTATAATCGCGGATCACAAGATTCAATCACAACCGAATTTCACCGCCTTATCCCTGGTATGTCACTGTACCGTATTAATCAAGAAGCTGAGTCCAAGCATTCTCCAAGTGAATATCTCAAATGTCTAACACCTGAATTTCAGCGTGAAAACACTAAATGGTCACGTGAAATGCAAGCTCGTTTTGTGAACAATGTGTTAGCTGGATTTAGGACCACAATTCTTATGTATTCGGTCGGTACCGAAGGAGGGCCTCTCGACAACGTCTACATTCTTGACGGCTTACAACGATTGACTGCTATCAGTGCTTTTTGTGCTGACGAATATCCGATACAAGATGAATTTTACTTTTCGAATCTTAATACTCGGCGCATAATGAAAAAGGCTCACATCAACGTAGAATTTCACCATTTTAATAATCACAAAGAAGCCTGCCACCATTATATTGCTATGAATGAAGGGATTACCCACTCTCCCGAAGATTTAAAAGTAGCATATGCTTTTTTAGAGCAGGGGTGATTAGATTTCGTTAAATTCGAGATAATATACCCAAGCTTGAAACCACGACTACCAATGACTTAGGTAGATGAAAACCAGATTATTTTTCTTTATCGTGGCCACTGCCCTATCAACAGCAGGCGTGCTTAAGACCTACGAATTAGCGGCAGAAATTTTGAAGTATGAGCATTGGTACCAATATGGCCTAATAGTCCTCTATCTGGTTGCCTGGATACTGTACTTCATTATTGTGTACCACTGGGTAAAATACAGGCTGGTACCATTCTCACTTAAGGTTTATGGGAATCTGGTTGGATGGCTTGCTGTAGTTACTACCTTTATCTGGCCAGCACTCGTTCTCGCTGGGACAGGTATTATTCTGATGATATACATTTCTATGGACGTACCGAGCGACAGATCAATCGCTAAGCGATAAGGCCTAATAAGGGAAAAAACACCAGATATTAATCTAGCCATTGATAGACACTAACATTGAGGCTGTCTTATTCCCCTTGTTAGGATCATGCTATCATTACCGGGCTTCTCCACTAACAACAAACAATTACAATAATCATGAAAGTTAGACCAAGAAAATTCGATAAAGCAGTAAAGAAGTCGGCTGATTCCAACACCATAAAGTCCACACGAAGAGTATTCTTCGTATCTTCAGACAACCCAGAACCTTTATCATTTAGAGCTGATCACTTTGGAGGCATGGGTACTGGAACACTAATCAAGATAGAAGAAACTTATTTTTTACTTACAGCCAAGCATGTAATTATTAAGTCTCAGCTTCCAGGCTTTAAACTCGGTGACGACCTTCACAATAGCTCCCCATTTTGGGTTCTATCTAGAAATAGATTTTCAGATTTCTCTAAATTAGAGTCCTATTTGTTCCCGAAAAAGATATGGGATATTGGGGAATTAATAAAGACAGAAATAGATGGTATAGATACAAGCGACATTTGCCTAATTGAGTTATGCACGCCTAATCTGTATGAATTACCAGATAACTTCATAGAAATACATTCAATGAGCGACGTTGATCCTAAGGGAATTTTCTCTCCTGGTAAAAGTATTCATATATCGGGCTACCCATTTATACAAAACGGGTTTACCTATGAAGGAAACAAACCTGGGACCACGCACGAAACTAAAGTAGACAGGGGGTCGTATTTAGGAACCTACATGGAGGACGAAGGCTGTATAAAACATAACGCCCAGGAATACTCCACAGGCCTTCCTGATTTAGCAGGGATCAGTGGCGGCGCCGTAACCGGTATTCACGCTAAAGCGAACCAAGTAAAGCTTAGTGGCATGGTAGTATCATCCTCCGGTGGCATTAGCCGTTTTATTCCAAGTTATGTTTTCATCGACGCATTATTAAATTATCGGCAAGCTAAATATTACATTGTCGATCCCCGTGCAATTGATTTTTTTGAAGCAATTGGCAACCCCGAATTAGTGAAAGATTTAATGGCTGCTATGGAAGACCAGTAACCCCCAAGGCCCATGCAGAATGCAATTGAGACCCCTGATAAATTTAATTAGTCGCTCATAACCATTAAAGTCGAAGATCTCAGTAAACAACCGGAAAATAAACATGAACTTAAGCAAAGAAGAAGAAGAAGCATTCATCTTGCAAAACCGACGTAAAGTAGTCGCTCATCAGATTACCAACTTCGTAGTAATGGAGACTACTCAGGTTATGGCTGACTTTTCAGCATATGACCACAATCTAACCGAACAAGGTGATGAGTCAGATTACAGTTTTTCGGGGTTTACGAATTGGTGGGAAAACATCGATAAATCCAGTTATCCAAATATAGTTAAATCAACCATCCCATTAAGAAGCGTCTACGAAGTCATCAGCAATATGGATACGATGGCCACTGAGTTCGGTGACACAATTAGAGATACTGTAGCTGACTCACTGCCTGAAGACTCACTTTCCTCCCCAGTGGATACTGTACTTAAACGTAATTGGAATTAGTAAGCACCAAACAAGAGAGAGGTTAACTTATGGGAAGAGTCCTGGGAGTTAATCCGGGGAACGTACCTAAATTGGGTGCCTAAAAGGGAAATTAGGATGTCCTAGACAAGACCCCCACTTTACTTCACCATTACATAGTTAGTGATACGGCCTGACTGCCATGGATGCGTAGTACAGGAAGGCCTAGCTAACCGAGCCCGCTGCGCCCTAAAGGCACACGCCACCTCGAATACTCATTGTTTCAATACAATTATTCGGAGTGGACATTATGATCCCATCTGCACGCTGCAAAACCATCTACCTAATTGGCACCTTTATCTGCTCAAGCTACGATTTCATTGAACTGATTACCGCCGTATACACTTTAGACTTTGAGACCCTATTGAACTTTATTCTTAGTTTGTGTTTGTCGGCCCATAATAAATAACCGAATATATTTCAACTCGTGGGTTTTGGCCTAAAGTTTGGGAGTTTTGTGTATATGGGCTTGGCGCTTAAAAAAGGTAGATATAGAATAGGCGTATTGGGATCTGGTATTGGGCAATAACAAAACAGAGTATTCAGTCTTGGTTAAAATACCGAGTTTGGAAACAACTTTTTGGCATTGCCAAACATAAACAAGCAGCTCACAATAAACTAATTGGGATTGAGCAGGACCCAGAAACGAGGAAACCCCCTTAATGTCCGTGGAAAGTCATTATCAAGGGGGTTTCTATACTTAAAACAGCACAGAGGAAGTTAAAAGTGTATGCGGGTAACTATAATGCGCTATAAGCGCATTTGCAAAGGCATATTTCAGGCTTTTGCAAAATTCCTTCCTACATTAGTACGCTGCTTACTGTGCCGACCAGGTACTTTACCAACACATGGAATTAGATAACACATTAGCAGTAATTGCCGTATCAGTAATTGCAGCACTTGTAATCACTGCATCGGCGATCGCTCTAGTCTTTAGGCACTCTTTTTCTAAAGGGGGTTCCTTTGAACTTAATATACAGCTCAAAGGAAAGAGCGCAGATAGTAGATAGTAGATAGTAGAAAGATATTCACTGGCCGGTGGCAAACGCAGTAACCGGCTGCTGAATTTTGGTCCCCATACAATAATTCATCATTGCTCAGCCGTATAACTCACTCATCAGAATTGAATAATACAGCGCATATTGAGCTCCTGACATTCCCTGCTTGTAACTCCTACACGTAAATACAATATATCTATATCAAAAACATAATCTGTTCTCATCGCCGCCATCATTAAATTTATCCGAACCCACCATAGACAAACCATCTAACCAGGTTAAATTGGTGAAACCAAAAAGACACCCGCTAACAAGGATAATGAAATGACAACACTCCCACCTCGCACTTGTGCTGCGGGCATGATTTTACTGGCCTTAAATGAAGTCCAAAGAGAAAATGGTCTGCCTACCGGTGACACCCCGGTACCCTGCACTTTTAAAGATCTTGTTCTCCAATATTCTGGTTCCGCATTGAGAAGCAAACACTTTGATGAAGCCTTAATCGATGAGCTGCTGGGTCTGTCAGTCATTGAGCTAGCTGACATCACAATAGCAGGGGATAAGTAACAGTCGTACTGTCCAGTGTTTCGGGCAAGGGTTTAACCACCGATGGGGCTCACGCCCCTCAAAAGTCATTCACTGCATAAGGCAAAGATCAAAACAGGAACAAATACGATCAAAATTTAAGCCAAAATTAAAAAATTTGGCCATATTGCCCTAGAAAAACCGTTAACTTCAACACGAAGTCATGCAAAATATCGCTACAAATATTCTATTAATCGGTATCTAAATGCCAAGAACTTTCGATTTCACTAAAACAGTCAAAGATCAACTTGCAAATGAAGCAGGGAACCTTTGCTCCATGCCCGGCTGCCAGCGTCCAACCTCCGGAGGGGGTTTCGGCAACCCTATAGGTGAGGCTGCGCATATTCATGCCAGCTCCCCTGAAGGACCAAGAGGAAACATTCATCTGGCACCTGAATTTTTGTCTTCGCGTGAAAACGGTATTTGGGTTTGTCGCAACTGCCATGGCCTGATCGACAACCTACAGTTCTTGCATAAGTACCCACCAGACACCTTAATTAAAATAAAAAACTCGGCTATCGAACGTGCTACAGAACGGGTAATTAATCCAAACGACTCCCGCAGCATTGATGAAAGCGAATACCTGCATGCTGTGGAATTTTACAATCAGGCTCACAGAGGAGCGCATGGGTTAAACGATGGAATTGCTCCAAGCTATTCACCTGGAATCTTTGGTTTTGCAGGAGGCGCACCCCATATGGATCAAGAACTATGCACAATTATCCATGACCTTGCAAACCCAAGGAATCTTCCGGCCTATCGAGATCGAAGGCTAAATGAGCTCACCCAGGAAATCACATTGTTATTTAGAGACGCAAACAATCGAATTATAACTGGTAATGACATTGTAAAAGGCGAAGGTACTCAATACGTCGATGAAAGGAGAGGAATAATAAGGAGCATATCTACAAAATTGACGGAATATAACGAAATAATTAATCCGAGAGCTAACTAATTGGATTGCCAAAATTTTTCTGGGTGTAACTGAGTGAGAACAGATTCAATTAAGTAAGCAATAAAAAAAGGCCGTTTGAGGCGGCCTTATAAGGGGGGGATAAATTAAAGCGATTAAGCTTTAATTTATTTACTTCTAATCTTAACAAAGGGCCTCAAGCTGAGGTAAAACTTCAGCTTTAACTAGGGATTCACGTATTTCGGCGACTTCCGGGCTCATTGTTTCAACAAGATCCTGCGTCATGTTCAAAACACAATCCCAGTCTGCATCAGGTTCAGCTTCAATTTGAAAGCCAAGGTGCAGCAGGTTGGAACAGGTTTTGTTAATGTAATGAATCAAATCATCACAAAATTTCTGGTAATGGCGACGTCCACGTAAAAACCTTGCGTAGGTCATTTTCGTTTCAGCGATTGCCGTATAATCAGATGAGCATTTGACGTAGTCGAAAGACTCATATTCAAATCTCATTTTCTCATCATCGACACAGCGACCTAAATCTCTTCTATCAAAAATACGAATTGAAAGATCCATATTCTTCAAGAAAAGCTCAAGACTAGATCGTTGAGAGCCTGTGCCTTTGAAACATTTATGGGTGAGCTTAACTAAATCAGTCAATTCTAGGTTTCCAGACATGGATACTAGTTTTTCAGACTTAGAGTTAAGGGATATATTTAAATCCATATCAGCAGGCAAGCCAGCAGAAATAGATTGTGAGGTAAGGTACTTTGATAGCATGGTGTTGCTCCTTGATTAGATACACCAAGAAAAATATCTACTGGTTAGGCAGAGTGGGAGGGGTTAGAGGCTACGCATTGCACGGCGGCGGTTACGCTGCCATTCTACGTAGTACAACTTGAGTAGGTACATGCCAACCATTGCGAAGAACCCTGTAAAGAATTCAGCAGGGTGGGTAATTAACCACATCACGCAAGTTGCGAAGTAAAAAAGGAAAGTATCGATCATGGTTTTGCTCCTAATATAGAGCACAACACCAGAGGGCATTGTGCCCTAATGGGGGGGGGTAGTAATTGACCAGGGGCCAGAGAACTTTTAGGAACAACTCACTCAAAGCAGGTTTGGAGCAGCCTGTATTTACATCGGCTAAACCCAAGAGTGTTTAAATCATCTGTACATAATACCCGGCTGACCAGACCATACAATAGTTTTCGATATTTTCATTAATAAGCTCTAGTAGACACTTGTGCCATTCGTAATCCGGGTTACCTTTAATCAATTCCAGATAGAGGCACACACCATGATTCATTGCGTAACTATTCCATTACCCATCAAAACAGAAGAAACCGAAAAATTTAGCGTGGAATCTGTGCATGGAACTTACGCATCAGCGAAAGTTATGGCCACAAGCGATGACTTGGTTATCCAATGCCATCCTCGCATTAAGAAAGGCCAGATTGTTAACCAGGTAGGAAAGATAGCTTCATTGCATTCGATGGTGATTAATCCATCAAATCTCACTCTAAAGTTAATAGAGCAACTACAACAGCATGACGCTTTACCTGGACTCACACAAACAAAGAGTGGAAGAATCTTTGACGGCATTCTTCAAGATAATATGGTCTGGAAAAAAGCGGAAGGTTACGTATTTAACTCAGATCAATTCGAAGATGGGTGTTACATCACTACCAGCGAGGTAGTACAAATAGGTCAGCATGGCAGTATTGGTTCTTGGGTTGAAACTGCATCTGGCCACCGTTATTTAATATCTGATGTCATGGAACCTGAGCAAGCCGATAATAATACATGGTACCTCCGCAAGCTGGAACACATTGAAATCAACGCCGATTACTTTTCCAAAATTCGCCTAATTTAATTGCAGGATGAAATGACCATGACAGTGATTAAAATTGATAATGGCGTACGCGTTACCGATCCTGGCGATACAAGCTGCCAGGTAGTTCTTCGGCCCATGATCGAAAAGACCCAAAAGTTCACCGCACGGGGCCTCACTGGCTTTGAGGTCCTCGAAGTACCGGCACCAGTTTGGGCGTTTATCTTCCAAAAGGATAAGTACTGCCATGACGGTAACATCCTGCTCACGTTAGCGGCTAGCGGCTGGAACGTCCGTATAGAAGCATCAGATGAGGTAAAGCTGGTCGCATTATCCATGTTCAGCAGAGATGCCTATTTAAGTGTCGCTGAGTAAATACAGCTGCATACCAAACTTAAGTTAAAACAACAAAAATATAGTAGATAGGAAGCACAAGACATATGAGCGCATTTTCTTTCACATTAGAAGGCCTACGAAGAGCACGCGAAGCGGTTATAGAGAAACTAGGTAGTGACACCTTTGTAATCGAATTTAAGACTTTGCGGGAAAAATTTGACCACCTACATTTGACAGAAGGCCTGGAAACATCAGAAGCATTAACCAAACTTGCCGCTAACGATGGAAAAAGCATGGAGGTATGGGACTCGGTCGTATTAGGGGCCGTAGCTGCGGAGCTCCTTGAGCCGTCTAACTTAACTACCAAGCTGTCACACTAACCAATTCATCAACAGAGTTTAGTGACAAACCACCCCAAAATGTAACCTGTGCATTGGTAGTATTTTCTGGATACCCAATGCATGGCATGCGAATGACAAGCATGTTCCCACCCTACTTCCATCTACTAAATCCAAGTAGCGAAAACAATAAATACCCCACTTGCCAAGCTTACGATCTGAGTTAGCTTAGAACACTCAAATCAAATATATAAAACCTTAAGATTGATATATTTGATCCACCGGCAGTAAACCTAACAATGGTATTGATATGGCTATTAAAAAGAGCGTAGTTTTCAACGGGCAGTTATACAAGCGACCAACAAAGGCGGGTTATCGTCAATGGAAGCAGCCTACTCGTGAGTGTAAGAATGAATGGCGCACATCTTTCTCTCAGTCTTTACAGCCTGGAATTATTGCTCTTAGTACACATAAACAGGATGATGAAGGATACACCAGAAAAACAATTGAAATTGATTTTGATGCTGGATTGGCAAGTATTACCACTGACTGTAGTGATTGCGATGGCAAAACAGGTTCAACTATGGACTTTGAATATATTTGTGGAAGCTGGAAAGAAGTGAATTCTAGTCAATATGATAAAGTTGCCGAGGCCATGGGGTATTAAAGGGGAACCTAAAAATATTTACTTAAACAGCACTGAAGAATTAATCAAACATATTAATGGAGATTTACCAAATGAGAGCTTAATTATTTTGGATTCTGCTCTTGAGCAATTTCAATTACATAGCAACTTCAATGCAAGCCATGTTTATCTTGAAGTTTCTGAAGAAACAAAGAATTTAGAAACAATTGAAAAAATTTGGGAAATAATGTTTTTATCAAATTTAAATAGATCAGATGAAGTAGTAATTATTGGAGGTGGGGTTATGCTCGATCTCTGCTCTTTTGCTGCAAGTACATATAAAAGGGGTGTTGCCTTCACATTAGTTCCATCTACTTTATTAGCTATGGTTGATGCATCTCATGGAGGGAAAAACGGTTTTAATAATGTTCATGGAAAAAACCAGATTGGAACTTTTAATTTGCCAAAGAGTGTTGTTGTGTGTTTTGAACTTCTCAACACATTGAAAGACAATGATTATAAAGATGGATTAATTGAGCTTGTAAAACACGGACTAATTGGAAGTAAAGAAATATTTCATACATTGGTTTCTACAGAAAATTTCAAAATAGATACTAAGACAATCAAAAAAGGAATACAAATCAAAGAAGATATCGTAAAGGAAGATTACTTAGAAACCGGAAAAAGGAAATATTTAAATTTCGGACACACAATAGGCCACTTAATTGAGCAAGATTCAAAGTTCAATTTATCACACGGTGAAGCAGTCGCTATAGGAATGATTTATGAACTCGAACTATCAAAGAAACATTTTGGATTACCACAAGAGGTTATTGATTTATATATATCGTATCTAGAAAAACTTGATTTTAAGAAATCATATGAATTTGAAAACAGTATCGATTACTTATTAGAAATTTTAAAAGATGATAAAAAAAGTAAATCTGATTCTGTAGATATTGTTTTATTGTCAGATATATCGCAACCTAATTTAATTAGTATAAGTTTTGATGAATTGATTGAGGTGATTCAAAATTAAAAATATATACATTATCAATGGTCCCAATCTTAATTTTTTAGGTATTAGAGAAATTACACAATACGGCTCCACAAGTTATGATGAGTTAAAAAATTTAGTAAATTCTGAAGCTAAAAAGTTAAAAATCAAAATTGATTTTTTTCAATCAAATGTTGAAGGCGAAATTGTAAATTACATACAAAATTTAGTTAATAATGAAAATACATGGATTGTGATTAACCCTGGTGCGTACACACATACGAGTATTGCAATAAGAGACGCTTTACAGACTTACTCGCAAAACAATGAAATAGTTGAAGTTCATATTTCAGACATAAATCAAAGAGAACAATTTAGAAAAATAAACTTAATTTCTGATATTTGTAGAAAATCAATTATTGGAAGAGGTGTGCAGGGATATGTTGAAGCACTGGAGTATATTAATGAACAGTAAAAAAATAATTGCTTACCAAGGTTCATCTGGCTCATATTCAGAAGAACTTTTAAAAAAAGAATATCCAGATTATCTATATCATCCAACTGAGACATTTACTGAATTAATTTCCTATATAAAATCTGATTCTGGAATTGGGTTATTACCTGTTGAAAATTCAATTGCAGGTACTGTGAATGAAGCATACGAAGAGCTAATAGACAGTGGTTTAAAAATATTCGCTGAATATGTACATAGAATTAACCATAGTTTAATTGGCTTAGTTGGTTCAGATATATCAAATATTACCAATGTTATTTCTCACCCACAGGCATTACAGCAGTGCAGCAAGTTTATACAAAAGCATAAGTTCAGAATCACTCCAGTCTTTGATACAGCGGGAAGTGTATTTGAAATTTTAGAAAAAAATGAACTCACTACAGCTGCTATCGCCGGTGAACATTTTGAAAGCGATGAAAGATTTTTGATTTTAGAAAAAAATATATCAAATCATGAAGAAAATTATACAAGATTCCTTTTAATTGGAAACATAGATTTAGATCAGAAACAAATGAAAAACAAGGTTTCATCAGTACTTATATCTGATGATAAGCCGGGTTCGTTATTGCAGTCTTTGAATATTTTTAGTGAAC
>MAAB01041497.1_pt1 | contig 11786 bp, 11 predicted proteins | sample 1115991 | NCBI WGS metagenome assembly MAAB01 (sample SAMN04961124, study PRJNA320927) | seawater metagenome | isolation source: sample BD02T18 sea water enriched with oil for 18 days | place: USA:Gulf of Mexico | collected 2013-07-27
AGTGGTGATGACATTATCTTCGGTGGTGCGGGTAATGATGTACTTACTGGGGGTGCGGGTGAAGATGAGTTTGTGTGGAATAGCTCAGATGTAGGCACTGTTGCAATGCCTGCACATGATACGGTTATGGACTTTGATGATACTGATGATGTACTGAACTTATCAGATTTATTATCTGATGGCTCACATACGATTGAAGGGATCAACAATGGCTCTGGTGATTTGCAGTTGAATATCAAAGACTCTTCTAATAATACGGTTCAAGAAATTGAGCTGACTGGTGTTTCAATATCTGGAGATGCAGTGGCAGCAATGCAATCGCTATTGGCTAGCGGTGCTATTAATGATGGTATTTAACTAGTTAAGAGTCATTTAGCTTGTACATAAATAAGGCACCTTCGGGTGCCTTATTTAGTTATGGGCTTACCTTGAAGTCGATTGTGTAATTAATAATATGCAGGTGTTTTCTTTAAATCTACAAGCGATTTACTCTAAGTAATAAGGTCATGATTTCGTAGAGAAAGTATATTTTTAATGTGGCAATGCCTTGCCGCTATTTTTTTGACGAAGTTGCTGGTAATGATGTAACTCATTGAGTTTTAACTAAAATAAATTTGTGGCATGCTTGCTGCTTTGGTCTATATTAAATAAAAGATTAAAGTTGGAGTTAAACATGCCGATAAACTTTGATTCCGCCCTAGGAATTCACACAGATGCACTACAGATCCGTTCTCAACGGGCTGAGTTGCTGGCATCTAACCTGGCTAATGCCGACACTCCCAACTACAAAGCGCGTGATATTGATTTTCAGACTGCTCTGAAAATGGCATCAACCGGTCAATCTGAGCCGATTAAAACAACGCATCAAAATCATTTTTCTACATCTGGTGGCGAGTTGTTTTCACCAGCAGTGCAATATCGTCAATCAATGCAAGATTCATTGGATGGTAATACGGTAGATGAACAGATTGAACAGTCTCAGTTTATGCAAAATGCAGTCCAATATCAGGCTAGTCTTGAATTTCTAGGTGGCAAATTCCGTAGTATACGGTCTGCCATTAAAGGGGAGTAACGCCTTATGTCTCTATTTAATATTTTTGATATCGCCGGTAGTGGTATGAGTGCACAGTCATTACGACTGAATACGACTGCAAGTAACTTAGCTAACTCTGACAGTGTTAGTAGTAGTGTTGATCAAACATATAAAGCTCGTCACCCAGTTTTTGCCACAGTATTAGATGATGCTCAGCAAGGTTATAAGCAAGGTGGGGTACAAGTTAGGGGAGTGGTTGAAAGCCAAGCTCCTGTACGACAAGAATATAACCCTAGCCATCCGATGGCGAATGATGAAGGTTACGTCTTCCATTCGAATGTCGATCCTATTGCTGAGATGGCCAATATGATGTCGGCATCTCGTTCATATCAAAATAATGTTGAAATCGCAAATACGTCAAAGCAATTGTTGTTACAAACATTGCGGATGGGTAAATAATAAGGCGTAAGGAGAATATAAAATGGCTACAAGTATAGATAGTAATTACGCGACCTTGGGGTTGTCGTCGACAGAAACAGCTACAGAAAGTGAATCATCCAGTGGATTAGGCTTAGATGATTTCTTGTCATTAATGACAACACAGTTACAGAATCAAGATCCTTTGGATCCGATGGACAATGGCGAAATGTTAGGTCAAATGGCTTCATTTGCTACGGTTAGTGGTATTGAAGATTTACAAACTTCTTTTGGTAGTTTCGCTAGCTCAATGCAGTCTGCTCAAGCTCTGCAAGGCTCGTCATTAATTGGTAAATCCGTCTTTGTGGAGTCATCGGTTGGTAATATGACGGCAGAAGATGGTTTGTCTGGCCAAGTCTATGTGCCTGAGTCTGTTGCGGATCTAAATGTAAAAATTTATACCGAAGAAGGTGAGTTGGTTCAAACCATTGAAATGGGCGCTGCATCAGGTTATACCGAATTCACTTGGGATGGCTTGGATGAAAACGGTGAAGCGATGGCTCCGGGGAGTTATCAGTTTTTAGCCTCAGGCACCGTTGATGGTGAAAATACAGCCTTGGCGACCGCGACAGTCGGCGAAGTAGAGAGTGTCATTCTTGGCAGTGATGAAGGTTTGATTTTAAATTTAACTGGCATTGGTTCAGTGTTATTCAGTGAAGCGTTAGAAATTATTTAAGGGGAAGCATTATGTCTTTTAATACAGCATTAACAGGTTTGAATGCAGCGTCAGCTGATTTAAATGTAAAGTCGAACAACATTGCAAACGTCAATACCACTGGTTTTAAAGGCTCTCGCGCAGAGTTTGCGGATGTCTATGCCGTGTCGGCATTTGGTAGCAGTAACACAGCCATTGGTAGTGGTACCGTATTAAATAACGTTGCCCAGCAATTTACCCAAGGAAATTTAGAGTTTACTGATAACTCCTTAGATTTAGGCATCAGTGGTGAAGGTTTCTTTGCGTTAGCACCTACACAAACCAGCGGTGAAATTGTTTATTCACGTGCCGGTGCTTTTGGTGTCAATGATGATGGCTACGTGGTGAATAGTTCCGGTCAATACTTACGAGTATTTCCAGTCAATGATGATGGTACGGTATCATCAACCAGCATCTCGAGCAGTATGCCATTATTATTACCTAATAATGCCGGTACACCGCAAGCGACAAGCACGGTTGGGTTATCTACTAACTTGCCTTCAACGGCGACAACGGTCACCGGACCGATTGATCCAACGGACGCGACCAGCTATAACAATTCAACGTCTACGACCGTATATGATTCGTTGGGTAATGAACATATCATGACCACTTATTACCGTAAAACAGCGACAGCTAATGAGTGGGATGTCGATGTTTATCTTGATGAGCCAGCAGGTTCTCAAACTAAAATATCACCAGTAGCAGCAACAACATTAGTATTTGACCCATCAGCTGGTGGTGCACTTGATGGTGCAAGTCCAACATCTATTACTTTGAGTATTACCGCCTTAGCAAGTGGCGCCACCGTACCACAAGGTATTACCATGTCACTTGTCGGTACAACTCAGAACTCAGGTGGTTTTTCTGTTGTTGCTGGTACACAAGATGGTTTTGCCACTGGTCGACTTTCTGGTTTAGATATCAGTGACGATGGCTTAGTAAGAGCGACTTACACCAATGGTCAATCGACACCGTTAGGTAAAATTGCTCTAGCCAACTTTGCTAACCCACAAGGCTTGAAGCAAATTGGTAATACTGCTTGGGAAGAAACACTGGACTCAGGTGGCGTGTTAGCGGGTGAAGCAGGCACCGGTAGTTTTGGTTTAATTCAATCGGGGGCGTTAGAGTCATCTAATATCGATTTGACGGCTGAATTGGTTGGCTTGATTACTGCGCAGCGTAACTTCCAAGCTAACTCAAAAGCGATTGAAACCAATAACGCGATCACGCAAACAATCATTAACTTACGTTAGATTTATCAAACCTAACAGATTTTTCATAACTGAAAAGTTGATTTAGGAGGACTAGATTATGGATAAAATGCTTTATATTTCAATGAATGCTGCTCAGCAAACGATGCGAGCTCAGGCTGCGAATAGTAATAATCTAGCCAATGTAAATACCACTGGTTTTCGTGCCGATTTTGAGCAGTTTCGTAGCATGCCTGTGTTTGGTGAAGGTTTGCCTTCACGTGTTTATGCAATGTCGGAACGACCAGCAACGGATTACCAGCAAGGATCAGTGCAAACGACTGGCCGAGAGCTGGATATATCCATTCAAGGTGATGGTTTTATTGCCGTGCAAGGTAAAGATGGCCGTGAAGGTTATACCCGAGCCGGTGATTTACATGTCACAGAAACAGGCCAACTGGTCACCGGTACTGGCTTAGCAGTTATGGGCGAAGGTGGCCCAATAGCTATCCCGCCATCAGAAAAAATTGAAATTGGTGCCGATGGGACAATTTCAGTTAGAGCGATAGGCGCCGCTGCTAATGCATTAACTGAGTTGGATCGTATTAAGTTAGTTAAACCTGAGTTAAGTCAATTACAAAAAGACAGTGATGGATTGATGCGCTTAGCTGATGGTAGCGATGCACCGTTAGATGCCGATGTAAAAGTGGCGTCAGGAACTATCGAAGGCAGTAATGTTAATGCGGTCAATGCCTTAGTTAATATGATCGAACTACAACGCCAGTATGAAATGCAAATTAAGATGATGAAGTCGGCTGATGAAAACAGTGCTGCCTCGGCACGCTTGTTGCAGCTGGGTAGTTAATACGCAATTATGCGTCAAAAAAATGTAGGAGGTGCGCCATGAACCAAGCGTTATGGATTGCCAAAACAGGGCTTGATGCTCAACAAACAAGAATGGCGGTTATTTCAAATAACTTGGCGAACGTTAATACCACGGGTTTTAAACAAGATCGTGCGGTATTTGAAGATTTACTTTATCAAACGATTCGTCAACCGGGCGCCCAGTCGTCAGCCAGTACCCAACTGCCTTCGGGTTTAATGCTAGGTACCGGTGTTCGTACGGTTGCTACTGAGAAATTACATACTCAAGGTAATATCGTGCAAACCGATAGTGGATTGGATATGGCGGTGCAAGGTAGAGGATTTTTTCAAGTTTTAATGCCGGATGGTGATATTTCATATACCCGTGATGGTACCTTCCAACTTGATTCGGATGGTCAGATCGTTATGTCTAATGGCTATCCATTAGAGCCCTCAATTACAGTGCCTACTGATGCACAAAGTGTTACGGTCGGCTCTGACGGTACGGTTAGTGCGTTACAGTCTGGTCAGGCAGCCCCCACTATTATCGGTAATATTCAGCTTGCTGATTTTGTAAACCCAACTGGCTTACAACCGATGGGCGAAAACCTATATAAAGAAACAGCTGCTAGTGGTACAGCGACTACTGGTACACCAGGTTTAACCGGATTAGGTACCACTATTGGCGGTGCGCTTGAAACCTCAAATGTGAATGTGGTGACAGAGTTAATCAATATGATTGAAACTCAGCGGGCTTATGAAATGAACTCAAAAGCAATTTCAACAGCCGATCAAATGCTGCAGTACGCTAGTCAAAATCTATAAGTTTTAGTTAGGCACTCTAATTAACTAGAGTGCCTAGTTTCATTAAATACCTCTCCCACTTTCCAAGTTTTAAAGCTGGCATGAAGCCTGCAACGTCTTATTTATAAAATAAATAAATTCAATACTTGGAGATCTATAATGAAAGATCTGATCCGTTTTTTGACACTATGTGGTGTAATTTTTCTCACCGCTTGTCAGACGAACACAGTCAAGCGAGACCCTGAATACGCTGCGGTTAGGCCGGTTGCAGTTGAAAAACAACAACGCAATGATGGCGCTATTTTTGATGTCAGTAGCAATGTATCTTACTTTGAAGATTACCGTGCTCGTCGAGTCGGCGATATTTTGACGGTCACCTTAGAAGAAAAAACTGAAGCTGAGAAAGAGACTGAAACGACCATCAGTAAAAGTACCAGTAATGGCATGACGAACCCGACTATTTTTGGTACAACTCCCGAGTTTGATTTACCTAGTTTCTTACCGTTAGTAAGTAATAAAGATAATAATTTGGCATTTAGCTTAGGTTCCACCCATAACTTTAGTGGCGCTGGTGATAGTGACCAAAGTAATAAGTTAACTGGCGATATTAGTGTGTCGGTAGTAGAAGTATTACCTAATGGTAATTTAATTGTCCGTGGCGAAAAAGTCATTACCATCAATCAAGGCAATGAATATATTCGCATTGCAGGTATCGTCAGTCCACGAGATATTGATGCTGATAATTCGGTGTCATCAAAACGCATCGCCGATGCACAAATTTCCTATGTCGGTGATGGCGCGACTAACGATGCCAATGTCATTGGCTGGTTGGGTCGTTTCTTTATTAGTTCATTGATGCCATTTTAAGAGGGAGAGGATGATGAATATATGCTTAAAAATAATCGGATTGTGTCTCCTTGTTATTGCACCACTTATTCAGGCTGAAAGAATAAAAGATCTAGCTTCGATCGCAGGAGTACGAAATAACCAATTGGTGGGCTATGGCTTAGTGGTCGGTTTAAATGGCACCGGCGATAAAACTAAGTTTACAGGTCAGAGTTTACGCAGCATGTTGCGAGAATTAGGGGTGAATTTAGCTCCAGGTGTTGATCCAAAAAGTAAGAATGTCGCAGCAGTGTCTGTGCATGCTGATTTACCACCGTTTTCAAAACCGGGTCAAACTATAGACGTAACCGTCTCTTCATTGGGTGATGCTAAGAGTCTTCGAGGTGGGAGCTTGATCATGACACCATTAAAAGGTGCTGATGGCCAGATCTACGCGATGGCACAAGGAAATCTAGTGGTAGGTGGCTTCGGTGCCGAAGCAGGTGATGGTTCTCGTATCACGGTTAATATTCCCAGCGCTGGACGGGTACCCAATGGTGCAACAGTCGAGCGTACCGTTAAAAACTCCTTTAATGTCAGCGATCATTTAATCTTAAATTTACATCAGGCAGATTTCACCACTGCGAGTCGGTTAACCGATTCAATTAATCATACTTTAGGAAAAGGCACTGCTAGATCGATGGATGCATCATCAATCAAGATCAATGCACCTCGAGATCCTAACCAACGAGTGCCTTTTTTATCATTAATAGAAAATTTAGAACTGAGTCCAGGCGAAGCCTCAGCGAAGATTGTGGTTAATTCCCGTTCAGGAACTATCGTGATTGGCCAGCATGTACGTGTTTCGCCAGCAGCGGTGACTCACGGTAATCTTTCGGTGACCATTTCAGCGGATGCTGAAGTGAGCCAACCGAATGCCTTCTCCGATGGTCAAACTGTTATTACCCCCAACTTTGATATCGAAGTTACTGAAGAAGATAGCCGAATGTTTGTTTTCAATCCGGGGGTGTCGCTGAATGAAATTGTACGGGCAGTGAATCAAGTTGGAGCTGCACCGGGTGATTTAGTGGCTATTCTCGAGGCATTAAAACAAGCAGGCGCCTTACGTGCCGAGCTCATTGTGATCTAATGCGATGACTGTTAATACGCACATTGCACAAACCAGTGTTGATTTTCAGGGCTTAGCTGAACTAAGACGCTCTGCCTCAGTTAATGAGGGCGATCAAGATACGTTACGGCAAGTTGCCGGTCAATTTGAGGCCCTGTTTGTCAATATGATGCTGAAGAGCATGCGCGATGCTAAGTTGGCCGATGGTATGTTTGATAGCAGTCAAAGTGAGTTATACCAAGATATGGCCGATCAGCAATTAGCCATGGACCTATCAGCAAAAGGCGGATTGGGTTTACAAGAAGTGATTATGCGTCAGCTAGGTGGCCAGCCATTAGAGCCTGTTACTTCCAGTAATAGTGGCCAAGGCAAGTCGATAGAAAATGTGAAAGTAGTTCCTGCTATGCAAGCGATCAATACAGCAACGAGTGCTGTTGAAAAAGTGCCTTCAGAGTATGCAAACGTTGATTTAACAGACAGCGCACAATCTGAATTTAAGTTTGATTCACCTGAAAGTTTTGTACAACAACTTTTGCCGATGGCACAGCAAGCAGCCCAGAAAATAGGCGTGAGTGCTGAAGCTATCTTATCGCAAGCGGCGTTAGAAACTGGCTGGGGTAAGCATATTATTAGTCAGCAAAATGGTCAGTCCAGTCATAATTTATTTAATATCAAAGCAGATAAACGTTGGGATGGTGAGCATGCAGTGGTTGGTACCGTCGAATACCGCGATGGTGTGGCTGTCAAAGAACAGGCGCAATTTAGATCTTATGACTCTTATCAACAAAGTTTTGACGACTATGTGAATTTTTTACAAAGCCAACCTCGTTACCAACAAGCGCTACAACATGCTGATAATCCGGAACGATTTGTTGAAGAGTTACATAAAGCAGGCTATGCCACTGATCCTGCTTATGCCGACAAAGTGAAAAAAATCATGCATGGCGACACGTTGGCACAAATATCGCAACAGCTAGAGTATTCATGATGCATGTCGATAAAGGTGTAAAGGGGTTTAAAAAATGAGTTTGCTTAATATTGGCGTATCAGCGTTAACAACCACGCAAGCATCCCTGGCCACGACCAGTCACAATATCAGTAATGTGAATACTGAGGGATATAGTCGACAGCGGGTTGATCAAGTAACGTACACACCTAATTTTCAAGGTACACATTACATTGGCTCTGGTGTCACAGTTGGTGGCGTTGAGCGTATATTTAATGAGTTTTTAGCAACTCAAGTTAGAACCTATACCTCCCAAGAATCACAACAAGATACATTTTTAACTTTTGCTAGTCAGGTTGATGATCTTATGGGATCAGAAAATCTGGGCTTGAATAGTGGAATGGAGTCATTTTTTAATGCTGTTCATGAAGTGTCTAATGATCCAACATCAATTTCAGCTAGACAGGTTTTGCTGACAGAAGCTGAACTTTTGGCCAATCGATTTAATACTCTGGATCAACAATTAGAAGGTTTTGATAAGCAAGTTGATAATTTATTATCCACTGCTGTTAAGGATGTAAATACTCTTTCGCGTGGCATCGCAGAGTTAAACGAAGCAATTATTGCGGGCACATCGTCATCAGGCGCGGTGCCTAATGACTTGATGGATCGACGAGATCAATTAATAAATGAATTATCTAAATATTTATCAGTAAGTACTCTTCCTGAAGACAGTGGTGCAATTAATGTTTTTGTTGGCACCGGTCAAGCTTTAGTTGTTGGTACCAGTCAAATAGATTTACATGAGATTGTTGATACCTCAACCAATCCAAATCGTATTTCTATTGGTTACGGTTCATCTCAAGCAGATATTTCAGCGCAACTAACAGGTGGCAGTATTGGTGGTGCATTTCAAGTGCGGGCAGATGTTATCGATGCATCTAGGACAGAGCTCGATAGTTTAGCTTTAGGCATCGCGACGAATATGAATACCCAGCATCAAAGAGGTCTAACCTTAGATGGCACTGTTGGAGGTGAATTCTTTTCTATACCTACGCTACCAACAACCGTAGATGCCGGTAATATTAGCTTAGCATTGTCTGATCCGCGTGATATTGCTGTTGCCTTTCCTATGGGTGTGACCAACTCATCGGCTTCAACAGGTACGGCTCAGATTGATATTGCGAGTATTGATACAACAACATTTCCAATAACCTTACCTTACTCCGCGCCGATTACTTTGACCTTTAATAATGCAACTAATCAATACACCGTGACACGCGGCGCTGACAGTAATACTTTTGCCTATAACCCTGCAGTTGATAGCGGTGCAACTATTGATTTGGCGACAGTAACAGCTGCGTGGGCAGCACCTGTTGAGATGTCACTTACCGTATCAGGTGTGCCTGGTAATGGTGATGTCACCACGCTTTCAGCATCTGCTGCGATTGGTGATAATCGAAATGCTTTAGCGATGGCCGATTTACAAACAGCAAAATTACTGAATGCGGGTACGCAATCTTTTGCTGATAGCTATGGAGTGCTGGTTGCAAATGTTGCAACAAGAACTCACCAAGCAGATGTGGGGCAGCAAACTCAGCAGGGCTTATTAGATCAAGTTGAACTGAGGTATGAGAGTACATCAGGAGTAAACCTTGATGAAGAAGCTGCCAATTTGATTCGTTATCAACAAGCCTACCAAGCGGCATCACAAATTATTACAGTGTCTAATACCATCTTTAACGCACTTATTAACGCGATATAAGGAGTAATTAATATGCGAGTTTCTACTGCTTATATGTTTGATCAAAACTTGTCTGCGATGCTTAAACAGCAGACGGAGTTAGGCCAAACACAACAACAAATTTCTACCGGAAAACGAATTTTAAAACCTTCAGATGACCCTGTCGCTTCAGTAGCAATATTGAACCTACAACGAGAGTTTAATCTGACAGAACAATACCTCACCAACGCTGATAAGGCGGAAAATAATCTTGTCGTCGAGGAAGGAGCGCTAAAAAGTTCTACCGATATTTTGCAGCGGATCCGTGAATTAGCGGTGCAAGGGTTGAATAGTACCAATACCATTGATGACCGTAGTGCAATTGCGTTAGAAATGTCGCAACTTAATGAACAATTATTATCGTTAGCGAATACTAAGAATTCTAGTGGTAATTATTTGTTTTCTGGTTTTTCTAGTGATACTCCGCCATACACCTCGATCGGCTCAAGTTACGGCGGTGATAGTGGCCAGCGAAACTTACAAGTTGGCGCTGGCGTGTTGATTGAAACCAATGATGCTGGCAATCAGATATTTGAGGCCGAGCATACCCAAACATCGGTAACAGATAATGGTGGGCCGAGTTCTTCGTCGTTAACGATCGTAGAAATAGGCCAAACCAGCACGTTTACCGCCCCTGTTACCGTTAGCTTTGCATCAGCGACAAATACTTTAACCATCACCGATGGAACCAATACAGAAACAGTAGTTCCATATTCAGCTGGTGAGCCGGTAGATATTAATCAATTAAATTCTAATTTCCCATCATTTACAGTGCAATTAGATGGCACACTAGCTGATGGTGATTCATACACCTTAGATACACAAGTACTACCTAGCCAAACAGTGTTTAAAACGATTAATGATTTCGCTAATGCCTTGAGAACGAATAGTGTCAGTGCTAATGACTCACCTAATAACGGTGATTTTTTAACCAATATTTCATCGGTTATGGACACCGTTGTTGATGCTCAGGCTAAAATCGGGGCAAGAATAAATGTGATAGAACTACAGCGTGATATTAATAGTGACCTATCCATAAATATGGAAAATATATTATCTCAAACTCAAGACCTAGATTATGCCGAAGCAATATCACGCTTAGAGTTACAAAGTTTAGGCTTGCAAGCAGCACAACAATCATTCGTTAAAGTTCAAGGCTTAACATTGTTTAATTTCTTATAATTTAGCGGGTTAAGTTGCCGTCATAGAATCAACCTTGATTCTAGATGACTCGCATGTCGTTTCTATAGTAAAGCTACTCCTCTATCAGCAGTCCGTTCTTTCTTATAGCACTTCTGTTTTCTAAGCCGAAAATTAATTACTTAGCTATCTTTTCTTTAAGATTGTCGTAAGTAGTTATTGTGGCGAACATCTTCTGAATATTATTGCCTTCACCTCCGTAGGTTATTGATGTTAAACAATAATCAGAGTTGGCAGGAGATTTGCATTTATATTGCTACGCGGTGGATTGCTGTCAAAAAAATAACAGTTAAACCATTGAGTTATCAAACTATAAATATAGAGGGAATAAACATGGCAGCAATAATTAATACAAATATTTCGTCACTCAACGCCCAGCGTAATTTGGCCACTTCACAGTCTTCATTGGCGACCTCATTACAACGGTTATCATCAGGTCTACGTATCAATAGCGCCAAAGATGATGCGGCGGGTTTAGCAATCTCTGAGCGAATGACCACGCAGATTCGGGGTATCAATCAAGCTGTTAGAAATGCCAATGATGGTGTGTCATTAGCTCAAACAGCTGAAGGCGCATTAGGCGCTGTAGCTAATGCATTACAACGTATTCGTGAATTAGCGGTTCAATCTGCCAATGCGACCAACAGCGCATCTGATCGTGCTGCACTTGACGTTGAAGCGCAGCAGTTAAAAGATGAGATTGATCGCGTTGCAACCCAAACTAACTTTAATGGTGTCAATCTGCTGGATGGTACATTTGCCAACCAACAGTTCCAAGTCGGCGCGAATGTTAATGAGACTATTTCAGTAGCCGCTATTACCAATGCTCAAAGTACTG
>MAAB01029421.1_pt1 | contig 11746 bp, 8 predicted proteins | sample 1115991 | NCBI WGS metagenome assembly MAAB01 (sample SAMN04961124, study PRJNA320927) | seawater metagenome | isolation source: sample BD02T18 sea water enriched with oil for 18 days | place: USA:Gulf of Mexico | collected 2013-07-27
ACATTGGGTGCTGTCTAAGGTTGCGCGGAAATATCGTTGATATTGATTGTTGTACAAAGAAATACTTTTGAAGGGGATAGTCGCTTCCAAGGTGCCGCAGCTTACATTTGTCCTGAACACCGGGGGTTCAGGGCGGAAATATCATGCTAACCGTAGGCTTCCCGATACGAGCCGGGCTTGCGCAATAGTTAATAGTCAACTTCCTTAGGTAAAACTTATCGGCTCAGGGACATAGTTCGCATACAAACACCCCAGAAGACAAATTCAGTATAGCGAAAAATATATCATCGAATAAGCTTTTTTTTATAATTTTTCACTAAGTGTTTGGTAATTATTCGTTATGTTTTATTTTTAAGCTTTTACTGTTATTAAAGAAGCTAATGACAATAATAATTAATTGAAGGGGACTATGTAGAGTAAGCACTTAATGCTTAGGCAATTTTTTTCTTAATTGGTGAAAGGGCTTGTTCAATAGTTGATTGCAGCAACGAGATTTTTTCTTGATTATCTTGCTGCTCAACTTTTAATTGCTGTTGGGTTTTCAGCAAATCATTAGCCAAATTTAAGGCTGTCATTAATAAAGTTTGCTCAGGAGTACTGATTGTTTTGCTCGCCCCCGCTTTAGTTAAGCGATCGCTTAATTCTTGCGCCGCAGATAATAAGGCGGTTTCTTGCCCTATTGGACAAGCTATCTTCAGCTTGCGATCAACTATGTTGATTTCTACGGTTCGTTGAGCCATGTACAAAAATTCCAAGTATTATTAATAATATAGCTATTATTTGAGCTATTATTTCAATGATAACCATGCTGGGGTCCCTATGCAAGTAAATAGCGTGCTTTATCACCATTTTTTGTTATTTTCCTTTTCTGTAATTTTCCCCAGTGATACCATTAGTTTCCATAACTTCCAGCAAATATAGAAAATAAATCATGACTGAAATAACTTCAAAGAACGAGTCGAGCAATAACTTAATGGATTTCTCCACGATGCAAGCCATTTTGACTAGCGAAGATGTAAAGTCCCATGCCAGCGAACTTCATGGTGTTTTAACCGGGTTAGTTTGTGCCGGTTTTGAATTTGAAGACCAAGGCTATTTAGTCATGTTGCATGATTTATTCAATGAAGGTGATGGCTTTCCTGTAGCAGTTAAAAAAGCGATCAAGCAAATGTATAATGAATTATGGAATGGCATATTAGATGACAGTTATAGCTTTAATCTTTTATTACCCGATGACGATGACTCCATGGCTGAACGTGGTCATGCGTTAAGTGTTTGGGTGCAAGGCTTTAACTTAGGTTTTGGTTTACAGCAAAAAGATACGCCAGTAGTTTCTGACGAAGTTAAAGAAGTACTGACTGATTTTGTTGAGATTGCTAACTTATCTGACGAAATGGAAGAAGATGAAGATACTGAACAAGCGTATTTTGAAATCGGAGAATATGTTCGAATTTCCGCTTTATTATGTTTCTCTGAATTAGCGACGCCGCCTAATAGTGAAAGTCTTAGTGCAGATAAAAAAATACTTCACTAACCTTAACTTTAATAAATAATGGTTAACCGTTTAGGTTAAACATACTCATAATAAATAGGCGCAGACAATTACATGACCACTATACCTTTAACTAATGCACCAATAAGCCAATTACCATTAAGTGATTACGCCAAGCACCGCGCAGCATTTATGGCTAAAATGCCAACTAATAGCATTGCATTATTTCCAGCGGCGAGTGAATTGACGCGCAGTAACGATACTGAGTATGCATTCTGTCAGAATAAAAACTTTTATTACTTAACCGGTTTTAATGAACCTGATGCGTTATTAGTTTTACTTAAAGGTAAAGAAGGTAAAGCTGAGTCTATCTTATTCTCATTACCTAAAGACGCTTTACATGAGATTTGGCAAGGTCGACGTATTGGTCAAGTCAAAGCCGTAGAAGATTATGGCGTGAGTGAAAGCTTTGAAGTAGCTGACATTGATAACTTATTACCAGATTACCTTGATGGTAAAAGCCAAGTGTTTTTTGGCTTTAATGATCATACTTTTGCAGCGCAAGTGTTTACTTGGTTAAAGAAAGTTAAAAGTAGCATACGCCAAGGCGCTAAAGTACCAGAGCAATTAGTTGATGCAGACCCTATAGTCGCAGAGTTACGTTTAATTAAAACCGACAATGAATTAGCTTTGATGCGTCACGCTAATCACATTTCAGGGCTCGCCCATCAACGTGCAATGGAGCAATGCCAAGTAGGTAAGTTTGAATATCAAATTGAAGCTGAAATACTACATGAATTTGCCCAGTACGGTGCACGAAACCCAGCTTATGCCAGTATTGTTGCTGGCGGTGATAACGCAAATATTCTTCATTACACTGCCAATAATGATGTATTAAAAGACAATGATTTATTACTCATTGATGCGGGTATTGAATTAGACGGCTATGCAGCAGATATTACCCGTACTTTCCCAATTAATGGTCAATTTTCAGTTGAGCAAAAAGCCATTTATCAATTGGTACTTGATGCTAAAAATCTAGCTATTAATGCTATTAAGCCAGGTATGAGTTTTGCAGAACTCAATGTACTTACCAATGCTTTCTTAACTGAAGGTTTAGTCGATTTGGGTATATTGCAAGGAGATTTAGCGGAATTAATCGGCGAGAAAAAAGTAAAAGATTACTTTATTCATGGCTTAGGCCATTGGTTAGGCCTCGATGTTCATGATGTCGGTGATTATCATATTAGTACTGAGCGAGAACAGTTGCGCGCCTTCAAAAAAGGCATGGTGATGACGATTGAACCAGGTATTTATATTCCCTTAACTGATTTAAATGTTGATGAAAAATGGCGCGGTATTGGCGTACGTATTGAAGATAATATTGCGGTCACAAAAACAGGTTTTGAAAACTTTAGCGTTAACTCGCCACAAACGATTGACGAAATTGAATTATTAATGAAAGCACCCGATTAAAAAATGCCATTGTAAAAGCATAACTAAATCAATACAAAGCTAACGTTAGTTAGGTAAAATTAGCTTAATTGAACTCTACACTTAAACAACAAGCTAATATGACCGCCATGGAAAACGTTAAGCAAAACCCTATGCAAGGCTCTAATAAAGAGAATAAGCAACATTTTGATGTCATTATCTCAGGCGGCGGCTTATCTGGTAGCTTAATGGCGTTAAGTCTAAGCAAATTAACCAAAGCCGACGGTAGCTTATTATCTATCGCCATTGTTGAAGCTTTGCCTGTTAAACAAGATAATCCTGTTGATGAAAATGCCTTATTTGATGCGCGTGTTTTAGCACTCTCTCACGGTAGTGCTAAATACTTGGCCAAGCTTGGCGTTTGGCAATACCTAAAAGATGATGCTTGTGCCATTACTGATATTGATATTTCTGATCGTGGTCACTTTGGTAAAGCTAGATTAGCAGCCAAAGAACATGGCGTTAATGCCCTAGGTTACGTTATTGATATGGCCCGTATTGGTAAAGCACAATTAAAAGCGCTAAGTCAAAACACAAAGAATAATATTCAATGGTTTAGTCCTGACTCAATAACCGACATCACTTGGCAAGAGTCAAATGAAAACGCAACAGACAATTCAAAGCTAAAGGTTACCCTTAACTCAGGTAAAGTCTTATCCGCTAAGTTACTACTGGGCTGTGATGGTGTTCAATCACCGGTGAGGAAAATAGCAAATATTGAAGTCACTTGTGATGATTATCAGCAAGTTGCTTTAATTGCCAATGTCTCAACCAGCAAAGCCCACCACCAAAAAGCCTTTGAACGTTTTACAGAAAGTGGCCCTATTGCCATGTTACCGTTAAATCCGTTAAAGAAGGGCAAGACTTCGCTAAATGCTTTAGCTAATAGTTCAACTGGTGGAGATTCACGTTGCTCGCTAGTATGGACTATGACCCCTAGCCAAGCAGAAGAAATTAAGAACTTGAGCGATGATGCCTTTAAGGTTGAATTAGAGCGAGCCTTTGGTAGTTATCTAGGTGCCATTACTCATGTTGGTAAACGCGATACTTATCCCTTAATTCTATTACAAGCTCAGCAGCAAACTTATCATCGTATGGCATTAGTGGGTAATGCCTCACACACTATTCACCCTATTGCTGGTCAAGGTTTTAACCTAGGGTTACGTGATGTTCAGGTGATGGCTAGGTTAGTGGAACAGGCGCTAGTGAATAAGCAAGATATCGGTAATTTTTCATTACTACATGCATATCAAACCAATAGGTCAAAAGACCAAGGCGAAGTTATTCAATTAACCGACTCATTGGTGACTTTGTTTGCTAATGATTTACCGCCACTGGTTGTAGGCCGTAATATCGGTTTACAGGCACTTAATATTATTTCGCCACTTAAAACTGCTTTAGTTAAAAAAACTATGGGTTATTAAGAGTATTAGTTGACCAAGTTCTGGATACTCGATCAGACACTTCGAGTATGACGGCTGAGAGTGTAATTCGTTTAAAGTAAAAGATAACGGGATACTCGATCAGATACTTCGAGTATGACGGCTGAGAGTGTAATTCGTTTAAAGTAAAAGATAACTGGATACTCGAACAGACACTTCGATTATGACGGCTGCAAATGTTAGGCGTAATAAAGTGAGAGAAAACTGGATCCTCGATCAGAAACTTCGAGGATGACGACTGAGAATAACAGCTGATACAGTATCACCCTTTTTATTGTCATCCCCGTGGTCACTTAATCGGGGATCCATATGGCTTTGCTATTTGTCAGTGCCTAGAGCACTTTTCCCAAGTCCATGTGGCATTATTTGAATTGAAGAAGAGAAAAACATGCAAAAATTTGATGTACTAATTGTTGGCGCAGGTATGGTGGGTTTAACGCTTGCATTAGCTTTGCGTAAATCTAGCCAGTTAAAAATAGCTATGGTCGATACTGCAACCGTGACTGAACTTGATGAAAATATCGACGTTAGAGTCAGTGCCATTAATGTCGCCAGCAAAAATATTTTTACTAATTTAGATATATGGTCAGCGATTGAAAAAAGTCGAGTACAAGATTATCAGCATATGCATGTCTGGGATAAATCCGGCGTAGGTAAATTAGATTTTTCAGCCAAAGACAGTGTCAGCTTTCCACCTGAAGATAATCTTGGTTGGATCATCGAAAACAAAGTTATTCGCCATGCTTTATGGCAGCAAGCTGAACTTGATGAAGGTATACATTTTTTTACCGACAATAAACTAGCCAGTATCAATCAAGGCGATAGTGAAATTTTTGCTACTTTTGAGAATGCACAAGAGTCAAAAAGTGCCCCAACACCACCTGTTATGGCTAAATTAGTTGTTGGTGCGGATGGCGCAAATTCTTGGGTACGTAAACAAATGAACATGGCGATGATCTTTAAAGATTATGACCATCACGCCATTGTGGCAACCGTAGCTTGTCCACAAGGCCATAAAAACACAGCTTGGCAAGTGTTTTTACCGACAGGACCTTTAGCTTTTCTGCCATTAAAACAGAGTAAGTCGGATGATACAGCTGTATCAACAAGTGACTTATGTTCTATTGTTTATTCAACAGCGCCTGAAGATGCAGCACGCTTATCAGCCCTTGACCCTATTGAGTTTGCTAAAGAGTTAACTGCAGCAAGTGATGGTAAGTTAGGTGATATTTCCCTGGTAAGTGAACGTTTTACCTATCCATTGACTATGCGCTTGGCACAAGACTTTGTTAAAGACCGTGTAGTACTTATTGGTGATGCAGCCCATACCATTCATCCATTGGCGGGGCAGGGGGTTAACTTAGGTTTACTTGATGCGGTAGCTTTGGCGCAAACGTTAACGGCTAAGCTCAATAAAGATGAAGAAATAACTACCGATCTGGTGAACCAGACCGATCTTAAAGCGTTTTCTCGCTGGCGTAAAAGTGAAGCGACTGAAATGATCACAGCCATGGCAGGTATTAAACAAGCTTTCGCACCGCAACAATCACCGATCAAATTACTACGTGGTGTTGGCATGAATATCCTTAATAACTTCGGGCCGGCTAAAAATCGTTTAATTGCACAAGCGTTAGGTATCAAGGAAGACCTTCCTGAGCTTGCCTACCAAAAAGATAGCCTGTAACACCGCCGATAAAGCAGCCAATAGCGTGGCTTTATAAGTAATAACAGCCACAATGCTCTATACAGAAAAAATAAAAGCCAAAATTCTTATTGGCTTTTATTTGTTCTGTACCGCAATCATCAAGACAATGATGAGATTAATTTCAAAACGATGTTACTTTGCAAATTTAATTCTGATATTCCATAAAACACGGGTTTATATTTTTAAAATGTGATTTTTGCTGTTGAATCAACGATACGTGGCGGCTATAATTAGTCAACTTTGATTATTTCTTTTGATAATCCTTTTGATCACTCTTAGGTGGAACAGATGACAAATAAAACAGTATTACATGCAAAGCACTTAGCTTCTGGCGCAAAAATGGTTGATTTCTTTGGCTGGGAAATGCCTATTAACTATGGCTCTCAAATTGAAGAGCATCATGCAGTAAGAACAAATGCTGGTATGTTTGATGTTTCACACATGACAATTGTTGATGTGCAAGGCACAGATGCAAAAAGCTTCTTACGTCGTTTAGTGATTAACGATGTAGCTAAGTTAACAACACCAGGTAAAGCGTTATACACAGGTATGTTAAACGAAGAAGGCGGCGTGATTGATGATTTGATCATTTACTTCTTCTCTGACACTAATTACCGTTTAGTGGTTAACTCTGCAACACGTGAAAAAGATCTTGCCTGGATGACTAAGCAAGCTACTGGTTTTGATCTTACAATTACTGAGCGTCCTGAATTTGGCATGATCGCCGTTCAAGGCCCTGAAGCTATCGCAAAAGTAGCGACATTATTATCTGAAGAAGAGCGCGCTGCTGTTGAAGGCATGAAGCCATTCTTTGGTGTACAAATTGGCGATTTATTTATCGCAACTACCGGTTACACTGGTGAAAATGGCTACGAAATTATCGTTCCAGATAGCGCCGCTGAAGATTTCTGGCAAAAATTACTAGACGCAGGCGTAGCGCCATGTGGTTTAGGTGCCCGTGATACGTTACGTTTAGAAGCTGGCATGAACCTTTACGGTTTAGATATGGACGAAACTTTTTCGCCAATCGCTGCTAACATGGCGTGGACAATTGCATGGGAACCAACAGACCGTGACTTTATCGGTCGTGACGTATTAACTGCACAAAAAGCGGCTGGCGACCAGCCTAAGCTTGTTGGTTTAGTACTGGAAGAGAAAGGTGTGCTTCGTTCACATCAAGTTGTTGTGACTGAATTTGGCAACGGTGAAATCACCTCAGGTACTTTCTCACCAACATTAGGCCACAGTGTTGCTTTAGCACGTGTACCACGTAGCGTAAAAGTAGGCGATGTAGTTGAAGTTGAAATGCGTAAGAAATTAGTTAAAGTTACTGTTACTAAGCCAAGCTTTGTTCGTAACGGCAAAAAAGTATTCTAATTCGTCATACTTGAAATTACAGCGGCATTGTCATCGTTATTCGTCCTATCACTTAGTGTACTAAGCTCAAGGACTCACAACTCGACGGCTTTGCTGTAATTCCAATTATTTAGAATTTATATTATTATCTAGCAGCTTTTGTGCTATATAAATTTACAGAAATTTAATCTATTGATCTAATCCAGTATTTGGTCAATTTACTAATCAATTTACTAATAAAGTAATGCCATTTGGATTAATTAAGGTTACAGAATTCAATGAGAATAAATTTTCAAGAGCAAGGCGCTTGATTGAGCAATAGCTGGCTATTGGGATTGAAAGCAACGATGTTATTGGACATTTAGACCATTTGAAAATGCTTACTTAATTAGTGCAATTGGTATAACAATAGGAAAAATAAAAATGAGCAATATTCCTTCAGAGTTAAAATATGCCACTTCACACGAATGGGTTAGCGTAGCAGAAGACGGTATCGTTACTGTTGGTATTACTGAACACGCACAAGGCCTTTTAGGCGACATGGTATTTGTTGAATTACCAGACGTTGATGATTCAATCAGCACGGGCGATGATGTTGCTGTTGCAGAATCTGTAAAAGCAGCTTCAGATATCTATGCACCTGTTTCAGGTACTGTTGTTGAAATCAACGAAGAATTAGAAGACTCTCCAGAGCTAGTTAACTCTGACGCGTTTGGTGAAGGTTGGTTATTTAAAGTGAAACTTGATGATGCAAGTGAGTTAGAAAACTTACTTGATGCTGAAGGTTATGCCTCGTCTATCGACGAAGACTAATTTTCGTTTTTAGCGTCGTTAATCAACTTTAGTCGGCATTGTCGGCGTTTCTTGTCTTGTCACTTAGCGGACTAAGCTCCAACGACAAGTAACTTGACGGCTTTGCCTAAATACTGATTATCTTAGCTAAAACAGTAGTTCTAAATTTTAGACCTACATTAAATATTAAGCCTCTTTCTTCTTTTTAAGGATATGAGGCTTTCTTTTATTCTACATTTATAAAATTTATTTAAGTGAAACTGTTATGACCTCAAAAGCAATTGTTAACTCATTAACTGAGTTAGAGCAAACTGAAGACTTCATTCGTCGCCACATTGGCCCAAGCGAATCACAAACTCAAGCTATGTTGAAAGACCTAGGTGTTGAGTCGGTTGATGCCTTAATTGATGAAATCGTACCAAGTGATATTCGTTTAGCTGATTTGCCAAACATCCAAGAGAGTAAAACAGAAGTTCAAGCCTTGGCTGATTTAAAAGCCGTTGCTAGCTTAAATAAAGTGAACGACACATACATTGGTTTAGGTTACTACGGTACCTTAACGCCAAACGTTATTTTACGTAACGTACTAGAAAATCCAGGTTGGTATACAGCGTATACGCCGTATCAACCAGAAATTGCTCAAGGTCGTTTAGAGTCATTATTAAACTTCCAACAAATGTGTATCGACCTTACTGGTCTTGATTTAGCTTCAGCGTCATTATTAGATGAATCTACTGCAGCAGCAGAAGCCATGGCATTAGCCAAACGTGTTTCTAAAAACAAAAAATCAAACTTATTCTTTATCTCAGATGATGTTTTCCCACAAACAATTGACGTTGTTAAGCAACGTGCAGCAATGTTTGATTTTGATATTATTGTTGCTCCTGCGGCAGAGGCAGCAGATCACGATGTATTCGGCGCCCTTATCCAATACCCAGGCGCAAGCGGTGAAGTTACTGATATCAGCGACTTAATTGCTAAACTTCATGAGAAAAAAGCGATTGTTGCTGTAGCAGCAGACATCATGAGCTTAGTATTATTAAAATCTCCTGGTGAATTAGGCGCAGACGCAGTTATTGGTTCAACGCAACGTTTTGGTGTTCCAATGGGATACGGCGGACCACACGCGGCATTCTTCACTACTTCTGAAAAATACAAACGTTCGTTACCTGGTCGTATTATCGGTGTTTCAAAAGACACACGTGATAACAATGCACTACGTATGGCTATGCAAACACGTGAGCAGCATATACGTCGTGAAAAAGCCAACTCAAACATTTGTACAGCGCAAGTATTATTAGCCAACATGGCAGCGTTTTACGCGGTTTACCACGGTCCTCAAGGTTTAAAAACTATTGCTAACCGTATTCACCGTTTAACTGATATTTTATGTTTAGGTACAGCAACTAAGGGTTTAACGGCTGTTCATGCTAACTACTTCGACACATTAACATTCAATCTTGATAACAAAGATGAAGTGGTAGCACGCGCATTAACTGCTGGTGTTAACTTCCGCAGCGATGTTGACGGTCAAATCTCTATCTCACTAGATGAAACCACAACCCGTGACAACGTAGCACAACTTTTCGATATATTATTAGGTGCAGATCACGGTCTAAACGTTAGTGATTTAGATGACAAAATTGTTGAATGTGGTCATTCTTCAATTCCAGTATCATTAGTTCGTGAGTCAGCAATATTAACTCACCCAGTATTTAACTCGTACCACAGCGAAACAGAAATGCTTCGTTATATCAAAAAACTTGAGAACAAAGATTTAGCATTGAACCACTCAATGATTTCTCTTGGCTCTTGTACAATGAAGTTAAATGCAACAGCGCAGATGATCCCAGTATCATGGCCTGAATTTGCTAACATGCATCCATTTGCACCTGTTGACCAAGCATTAGGTTACAAGAAAATGATTGATGAACTAGCCGACTGGTTAGTTGAATTAACAGGCTACGACAAAATGTCTATGCAACCTAACTCAGGTGCACAAGGTGAGTACGCAGGTTTAATCTCAATTGTTAAATATCACGAAAGCCGTGGTGATTCACATCGTAACATTTGTTTAATCCCATCTTCAGCACATGGAACTAACCCTGCAACAGCGCAAATGGTTGGTCTTAAAGTTGTCGTAGTAGATTGTGACAAAGAAGGTAACGTTGACATGGCTGACTTAACAGCCAAAGCTGAAGAGCTTAGCGAAAACCTTGCTTGTATCATGATCACTTACCCGTCTACGCACGGTGTTTATGAAACTACGATTGCAGAAATTTGTAATATCATTCATAACAACGGCGGTCAAGTTTACCTTGATGGCGCGAACATGAATGCTCAAGTAGGTTTAACATCACCAGGCCATATCGGCGCTGATGTTTCTCACCTTAACTTACACAAAACTTTCGCTATTCCACATGGCGGCGGCGGTCCAGGTATGGGTCCTATCGGCGTTAAAGCGCATTTAGCACCATTCTTACCAGACCATGCGTTAATTAACGTAGATGAAGAAACTAAAGGTAACGGCGCAGTATCAGCAGCACCATACGGTAGTGCCGGTATTTTATGTATCTCTTACCTTTACGTTGCACTTCTAGGTAAGAAAGGTGTTACTGATGCAAGTAAGTATGCAATCACTAATGCTAACTACATGGCAACTAAACTAGGCCAACATTACCCGTTGTTATACACAGGTAAAAACGGTCGTGTTGCGCATGAATGTATTGTTGATTTACGTCCACTTAAAGCAACATCAGGTATTACTGAAGTTGATATCGCTAAGCGTTTAATCGATTACGGTTTCCATGCACCAACGATGTCGTTCCCAGTAGCGGGCACGTTCATGATTGAACCAACGGAATCAGAGTCTAAAGTTGAGCTTGACCGTTTTATTGAAGCAATGACCTGTATTCGTGATGAAGTACGTAAAGTTGAGTCAGGTGAGTGGGAATTAAATAACAACCCATTACAGAATGCGCCACATACGTTAGCGGATATTACTGATACTTGGGATCGTGGTTACACGATTCAAGAAGCTGTGTTCCCAGTACCAGCGGCAGCAGCTAACAAATTCTGGCCAACGGTTAACCGTATAGATGATGTATACGGGGATCGTAACTTGGTTTGTAGTTGTCCTCCGATATCTACATATGTTGACTAAATTTTCGAATGATCACAACAGATCAAGTTGGAAACCGGTGACATCAAGTTGGAAACTGCTAATGTAGTTGGAAACTTTAGATGAACTTTAGAAAGGCGAACCAGAAATGGTTCGCCTTTTTTGTACTTAATTGAGGTTATCTGTAGAGATTAAAACTATTAGATATAGATTTGTATATAGGATCGTAAGCGTCCGGCAAAGAGCATCTAAACAATAAGTAGTTATCAAGTTAAGTTACTTCAAACAATTATTTGGAGTAACTTATGAAAATAACGCGAAGCCATGAGCAATGGCGAACTATC
>MAAB01038509.1_pt1 | contig 11743 bp, 11 predicted proteins | sample 1115991 | NCBI WGS metagenome assembly MAAB01 (sample SAMN04961124, study PRJNA320927) | seawater metagenome | isolation source: sample BD02T18 sea water enriched with oil for 18 days | place: USA:Gulf of Mexico | collected 2013-07-27
TCCGGGCCTGTCACATCGATGATGGCAAAGTGCGACAAGTTGATCATGCCGACGTCCTCAGACATCTTCAGGTGCTCGGCGTTAGATACACGGAAGAAGTGACGGCTGTCCCACTCGGCTTCACGTGTTGGTATTTTGTCGCCGTACTCTTCTAGTAAATGTTCGTTGCTGGCGTAACCGTGGGCGCGCTCCCAACCACAAAGCTCCATAAAGTAGCCACCTAGCTCATTCTCGCGTTCCCAAAACGGGCTGCGGAACTTGCCACGGGCAGCAGTATAAGGCTCACGGTTGTGTACGGGTGGGTTGTATATTTTGAATGCAGATTCATAGCAGCGATCGTGAATGTATTGTTCTTCACACTGAAAAGGATAGGCGCGTGCTACATCTATGCTGCTGTGGTCGAACTCTGTGCGACCATCTGTCATCCAGTCGGCGATCACTTTACCTGTACCTGGGCCATCTTTAACCCATACCGATACGCCGTACCACAAGCCTCGAACATTGGAGGATTCACCGATTGATGGACCGCCGTCTGCAGTTACTTGCAACAGACCGTTGAAAGAGTACTTATCGTCGTAACCTAGCTCACCGAGCGCAGGTGTCAGCTCAATAGCACGCTCCAGAGGATCTATTACTTCTTCAAGCTCTAAATCACGCTGTGAAGGAGACAAACGGGCAAATTCTTTTTCCAGAATATCGCGTGGGTGACACATACGCGGTTCTTTCTCTTCGTAGTAACCCCATTCCAACTGTCCACCCTCAGCTGTTTTCGGGTCGCCTGTGTCACGTAAATAAGCAGAGTTGCCCTGATCACGAAGCAGTGGATAGCCAATCTCTTTACCAGTATCGGCAAATTTATCAAATCCTTTGAAGAAAGTCAGTGGGTGGTCAACCGGCATTACCGGTAAATCTTCACCGGCCATTTCGGCAATCAGACGGCCCCAAAGACCTGCGCAAACCACCACGTGATCCGCTTCGATATAGCCGCGATCTGTTTCAACACCTTTAATACGTCCATCTTCAATTTTTAAACCAGTACAAGAGGTATTGGCGAAAATTTCTAACTTACCAGTTGCCACAGCTTCTTCAACTAAGTCACCTGCAACAGTTTGCGAGCGCGGAATAACCAGGCCGGCATCCGGATCCCAAAGTGCACCTTGAATCACGTCTTCTTCTAGTAGTGGGAATTTTTCTTTGGCTTCAGCGGTGCTCATCATGCGCACGTTATTACCAAAAGCTTTACCCGATGTAACGCGGCGCTTAAGCTCATCCATACGCTCGGAATCACCGTGACGTGCCACTTCGATACCACCGATACGTTCGTAATTACCACGCTTCTCGAAGAAGTCGATGCTGTATTTAGTGGTAAATATAGTCATCTGGTCATGGGCAGTATTGAAACAAAAATCCGATGCGTGCGCAGTAGAGCCTATATCAGTCGGAATAGCAGATTTATCGATACCGACGATATTATCCCAGCCCCTCTCAATTAGATGATGGACCACAGAAGCACCAACGATCCCACCTTGACCGATGATAACTACCTTTGCACTTTTAGGAAACTTTGACATGTAGAGCACTCCGCGCTGTCCGATTTATCGGGGGCAACACTAATAATGATTTATGTAAACGAGGTATTTGCAGGGTGCCCGGAACATTTTGTGTTATCCAATAGAGCAACGATGCAAAAGCCTCAGAATATCTACCGAGATATTCTTCGTACTGTTTAATTAGCAATATTAATTTATAGGGATGCGGACAACTTATCTAATCGCGTCATCATTTTGCATATTCATAAGGGTTTTAGGTAAGTGCTGGTTCATTTCCGACCTGAGTGTAGAAGGTTAGTCTATTTATCAGGTTGGCAATAATTTACTTTTTCATTCCCTTGCAGTTGCTGTTAAAGACGTATTATTACATTATCATCCGATTTTTCCGTTTGGGAAGAATCAGATAAGGCAACACCCAACCAGGTCAAAACGCATCGGCTATTAAAATCATTAGGCCAGAATATCTGCCGGGCGTTTGAGCAGTTATATAGGAAGCAAATTGACTGAATTTATTCGACTCTCCCCCTGTGCCTCCCCTCGCCCCTCGCCTTGTTGCTCGGCAAGCGCTATTAGCTATAATTTAAGTTTTATTTAGCCCTTAGCTAGTCCATAATCTATCTCAATAGAAGTGCTTAAAAACTAAGGTTTAACAAGGGAAATAACTGATGGTTTCAACAATAGTATTAATGAATGTCGAGCGCGGACAATCGAGTAACGTAGGCGAAAGACTTGCGGAAATGACCGGTGTAACTGAAGTATATTCAGTGGCGGGAGCCTATGATTTGGTCGCATTAGTACGCACTGAGAACAACGAGCAACTGGCGGATTTAGTCTCTGGTGAGTTTGGTAAGATTGACTCAATAGTGTCAACTCAGACCATGATCGCTTTTAAAACTTTCTCTAAATTCGATTTAGATGCAATGTTCTCTATTGGTATGAATTAAGCGAAAATCGCTAATAGTGTTTTAAAAGCCCGCTGTAGCGGGCTTTTTTATCCCCTGGATTTGAACAACATCTAATGACTCCCTAGTCATTACTCCTTATGCCTACTTCCTACTTGCAACTCACTACTTAATATCTTGCATGCTGTATCTGAGTTAAACTACGGTCAGTAAAATGATATTAACCACTATAGTTAAAGGTAACCCATGAACGCTACTTTAGTCGCAGCAAATCAAGGTATTGAGCTAGTTATAAGCAACAGTGATCAATATCAAACCTGGCTGGTGATGCAGCCTGCAGTGACGCGAAATTGGCTGTTGCACACTCAATTTAGTGGCCTGGGACTGTCTCTTATTCCGGGAACTGATGGTAAAATAGCACAGGCCGTATTTGTCCATGATGACCTTGATCACTACTTTTCCTGTGGCGATCTGGCCAAACAGCTACCCGCAGAACAATTCCTACTGGTTGCCGATCAGCAATACCACAAAGCGATTGCTTTTTCCTGGGCTGTTGGCAGCTACCGTTTTGACCACTATAGAGAAAACAGCAGCCAGCAGGCGATTTTAGCTGTCGATGATCAAGCACTCGTTAATGAGGCCAACATGCATGCCCGTGCCATTTCGCTGGTGCGTGATTTAATCAACACCCCCCCTATGGATATGATGCCTGAGCATTTAGCAGAAACCATGCAGAGCCTGGCAGATGAATTCAACGCTGACTTTAAACAAGTGGTTGGTGAGCAACTGCTAAGTGAAAACTACCCGACTATCCACGCAGTGGGCCGCGCCAGTATCCACCAGCCGAGACTTTTGGATATGAACTGGGGCCAACATAGCGACCCTAAAATCACACTCGTCGGTAAAGGGGTTTGTTTTGACAGTGGCGGCTTAGATATAAAAGCCAGCGCCGGAATGCGCAACATGAAAAAAGATATGGGCGGCGCTGCACACGTGCTGGGGTTGGCACAGCTGATTATGGCCAAAAACCTGCCAGTGCGCCTACGGGTTATTATCCCCGCGGTTGAGAATGCGGTATCGAGTAACGCACTGCGCCCGGGGGATGTAATTGTCACCCGTAAAGGTATTAGTGTTGAAGTCCACAATACCGATGCCGAGGGGCGTCTGGTACTTTGTGATGCCCTGGCGGAGGCCGAAAATGACGCCCCTGAGCTGCTGATTGATTTCGCCACCCTTACCGGAGCTATGCGTATCGCTCTGGGAACTGAACTGCCGGGTTTTTTCTCAACTAACCCGAAAATTGCCGCACAAGTAACAGCAGCGGGCGCCCAGGTGAGTGACCCAGTCTGGCAAATGCCACTGTACACCCCCTATAAAGATTATCTTAAGAGCGAAGTGGCCGACATGACCAACTGCTCTATCATGCCTCAGGGCGGCTCAATTGCAGCGGCACTGTACTTGCAAGAGTTTATCAACCCAGGCACTGACTGGTTACATTTCGATATCATGGGCTGGAACAACCGGGCGCTTTCAGGCCGGCCACTGGGCGGTGAAGCTTTTGGTGTACGCGCTGTTTTTGCCTATCTACAAAATCGCTATGCAACTAAATAGTTAATGAATAAAACATCAGCAGCATATATTTAAGGATCGTGCCCTGTATTCCAGGGCACGTTTATAGAGACGTGAAGCAAGCCTTTTTCACAAAATGCACAGTAAAGTAACGGTAAGAGGTAACACTCTGTTCAGCCTTTGACTTCCTACTTCCTACTTCCAACTTCCTACTTCCTACTTCCAACTTCCAACTTCCAACTTCCAACTTCCAACTTCCAACTTCCAACTTTGTTAATGATGCTTTTTCACATCGCCTTCAAGCACTTCTAGCGCCGGTGCAGGTCGCTTTAACTTTTGCTCATCTACCGGTATTTCAATCCACTCATTTTTGCCGCTGGCACATGTCTGAATAGCAGGGAAATAGATGATATCCCCCGCTTTAAAAGCGTCTGTAATACGGGCACGGAAGATAAATTCATCGTAGTGATCATTTTCCAAGGTGCCACTCCAGATAATTTCCTTGACCCCATCGGTCACTTCTTTGCCGTGATAACTATAAGTATTTTCATATTTAGCGTTGAGTGTTTGCAGGGTCCAGTTTGCTTTTGGCATTGGCTTTACTTTAATAACACCTTCTGGAATCTTAATTTGTACTTTTAGAGTCGCTTCGCCGTCACAACCATGAGCTATACGCATCACAGCTTTGTAGGTACTGTCTGACTGTGCTTGTTTAGTCTCAAGGGTGACATGGGCAGCCACGCTCGTTGAAATAACCAGGCTCAAAAGAGTCGTGGATACTACTGCTTTCATAGTTATATACTCCAGATAGTAATAATAACGATTATTAATTAAAAACAGCGTTATTATAACTTTATGAATGCAATATGAAAGCTTTGTCGAACTTGTTACATCATTCGTGTTTAAGATAAATATTTTTTTGAACACGATAGCGGCTAGTGAGCGCAACACAGAATTCAAACAACTAAAGCGCAGCGTAGTTTTTATTTATACAACAAGCCAATTCAAAAGATTAAACAAACATACTCCTATGCATTTAACGCAGATAATTGCAATAATTTTGTTAGATGATGGCGGCGACTCAATTAGCCACGCACTGCGGTGACAGTGATCTCAACGAGCACATCTCCCTCAAGATCAACGCCTAAACAGGCGCGCTGAGGCCAGTGTTGTGGATTGTCACCAAACCAATCACACCAGACCTGATCCATCTGCGCTTTGGCATTCATATCGGCGATAAACACTTGTGCACTGAGGATTCGACTCTTATCACTGCCCAATTCTAGCAAATTCTGCTGGATGGTCTCTAAACTCATCAGCGTTTGCTCAGCCAAGTTTTTAGAAGTATCAGCGGCAGTGGCGACGCTGTAGATTAAATCTTTGTACGCCGATGACTTATTTCGGCCCGGATAAATACCGGCTACGCGCTCTATCATATTGACTCCTCGTCTCTTTAATTAAAAAACACATTGATTATTAACTTGGCAAATAATTTATCTTCTAGCTTCCTACTTCCTACTTCCTACTAAAACTCTGTTTTTTACGGCGGTCAATCTCGGTTAAATCGCTCATAGCGAATCCGTTTTAAGTCTATCGACAGCTCATCGGCTATTTGTGCGACCGCATCAATTAAGCGCTGCGGACCACAGACATAAAAAATAGCCTCTACAGGGGCGCTGCGTAATATGTTGACGATATTCAGGCGCTCACCCGCCTCTGAACTATACAGCGACAACTGATCGCCAAACTGGTATTGCAGTTTTTCCACAAAGGCCATGCTCTGTAAGTTTCGCCCTGCATAATGCACATGCAACCCAATACTTTTTGCCGCCAGAGCACTGGCCATCGCTTTAATAGGGGTGATGCCAATGCCACCTGCGATTAACACAGCCGCGGGGGCAGTCGTGTCTAATTGAAATTCGTTTAACGGGTTACTGCAGTTGATGACTAATCCTAAGTTGTAGAGCTGATGTACCGCCTGCGATCCGCCCTCTCCATGCGCTTCGCGCTGCACTGCAATCTCGTAGTAATGGCGCTGTTCCGGGTTAGAGCTGATGGTATAGTCGCGTACACTGCGCTGCCCGTTGGCCAATACCAGCGGCACTCGTATGTGTGAGCCAGCCAGCACTTGTGGAAGCTCCAGCCCGTCTTTGTGGCGCAACTGGTAGCTGCGAATATTCGGCGCCTGCTGGGCTATGGCACTGATTACGAGTGGTAGCGGCCCATCACCTAATTCACTGGGTAAGATGGGTGCGCTGCTTTGCTGCGCTTTTTTTAAGGCGGCATTTTCTACCTGCAATGATCCCATCACTTGCTCAACTTGGGCTTCACTGTACAGCGCTGGGATGAACTTCGGGCAGTTCCAATCAAAGGCTTCCACTGTAATAATAAAACCGCGCTCTACTCTGGCTCTATAACTGTCATCTTCCAGGGCAGCGAGCAGTTCAGTTTCACTCTCCTCGAGCTGGCGTACCCGCCCCAACAATTTAAGCCGGGTTTTATTGGCGTAATCCATAAAAAACAGCGCCACTTTGTCATTGTTCTTAAAATTACCGGTACTGACATACTGACGGTTGCCACTAAAATCGGCGAAGCCAATGGTCTTTTCATCTAATACCCGCATAAAGCCAACCGGACCACCGCGATGCTGAATATATGGCCAGTCAGTCTCGCTGACACTGGCCATATAAAAACTGTTTCTGGCGCTGATAAATGCCGCTTCACTGTTGCGCAGTATATGGTTGTAGTCCGCTCCCTCATCCATAGCGGCGTAGCCACTTCGACTACCCAGTACTTGCTGCTGCTCGCGCACTGTTTTGGTAAAGGCGATCTCGGCGAATTTGTGTCCCATACTGCGCTCCTTATTCTCAGTTATTCTCTGTAAAAGGCCGCATCCTGCTACGGCCCTTTTAGTCACCTATCAGTCACTTATCAGTCACTTATCAGTCACTTATCAGTCACTTATCAGTCACTTATCAGTCACTTATTAGTAACCTATTAAGCCAATGAAACTTTTGGGAAATCAATTTCTACTCTACTGGCTTTGCCGAGTATATTGGTCATTACATTCATACCCACGTGAGTAATAATTTCCACAATATCCGACTCAGTGTAACCCGCTTCGCGCACCGCATGGATTTCAGCGCTAGTCACTTCTCCATTGTGCTCAGCCAGAGCGCGGGCAAAACTAACCGCGGCAGCAGCTTTCACATCGACACTGCTACCCTCGCGGTTCGCTTCAATCTCGGCATCATCCAAACCGGCTTTTTTGCCTATGGCGGTGTGTGCAGAGAGGCAGTATTCACAACTATTTTGCTGCGCTAAAGTTAAAGCGATGCGCTCGCGGGTCAATGGATCTAAGCTGCCATTTTCGGCAATGTTGTACGAGGGAACATATTAATAAATCCAATATTTTCTCTGTTGGCTTAAAAACGGCTAAATACGCGAAAGACAGCGCAGCGGAATGACGAGTCCTTTCCAAGCTGTCAGACAAAGTAGTTAGCCGTTTTTAAGCCAACCCTTCGGGGTGTTCAGAGCATCCCGATCTCGTTGTTATCGATTTTCGCCGGGCAACCAGCCCGCCTGTAATCGATGCCTAGATCTCGCAATGCTCTGAACGCCAGAGGCGTGTTGGACTTGTTAGTATGTTCCCATACCTAAAAAGGATTTTAACGCCTCTGGCGAGTTGGCGAAGATCTTTAAAAAATTGGGTACCATGCCCAGCTTTGACTGGATCGCATCAAACAGTTCTTTTTGCTCATTGTTGGCAGTCTCATAGTTGACGGTATTTATACGGCTCATAGCTATTCTCCAGTAATTTGTTGTTCGGCGATTGCCGATGCAGAGATAATGCCTAATTTCACTTTACAAAAGAATACTCAAATTTCATAATTGATTATTTCGGTAAGTGGAATAATATAATGGACCGTTTTCACAGTATGCAAGTGTTTGTCGCCGTCGCAGAAGAGCGAGGCTTTGCCGCTGCCGCCAGACGTCTGAAAATGTCCCCACCGGCAGTTACCCGGGCAATAGCCTCGCTGGAGAAGCGCCTGGGTATTTCATTGTTTGTCCGCAGTACCCGCCACGTGCGCACTACCGATGCAGGGCTTCGTTACCTGGAAGATGTACGGCGTATTTTGACACAGACAGAAGCTGCCGATGACGCCGCCGCCGGTATTTACGCGAAGCCCAGTGGACGCCTCGCAGTCACCGCACCGGCACTGTTTGGCAAACTCTTTGTGATGCCGGCAATTATCGACTACCTGCAACGCTATACCGATACTCAAGTCCAGGCAGTGTTTCTCGATCGAATGATCAATTTACTGGAGGAGGGATTAGACGTTGCTGTGCGCATTGGCGAGCTGGCCGACTCAAGTGAACGGGCACTGCGAGTAGGTAGGGTGCGCACTATTACTTGCGCCTCACCCGAATACATTAAACAACATGGCACTGTGTTAACCCCTGATCAGCTGTGCCAGCACAGTCTGATTTCCTCAGGCACTGCCAATCAAGTCTTAGATTGGCGCTTTGCAGAAAACGGCACTGACAGGAATTTACGCATTCACGCCAGACTGTCGGTCACTAGCAATGATGCCATTCTCGACGCCGCCAAGCAGGGCTTTGGCATTGCCAGGTTACTCTCCTACCAAGTGGCCGAGGCACTTGCGAACAATGAATTAGTGCTGCTACTGGAAGATTACGAACTCGCCCCGCTACCTATTCATGTAGTTCACCGCGAGGGGCGCAACCCATCAGCCAAAGTGCGCACTTTTGTCGACTTGATTGCAGAGAGTTTAAGAGCTGATAAAACCTTGAATTACTAGTGCAAAATAGGGTTAATGGGAGTAACTATTATCAAGCGGGAGTAGATTTCCCGCAAGTCTTTCTTCAGGAGTGTATATGCAGCAAGTATTTGTTTTCGGGACCTTAAAACAAGGTTTCCCCAATCACAATTGCAACAGCGGTATGCGCTTATCTGGCAACTATCATACGTTGCAAAAATACCCGCTGTACATAGTAGGCGAGCGCTTTTCTCCCTGGCTGATCCTGGATCCGGGGAAAGGGCACCAGGTAAAGGGCCAGGTATTTACAGTAGACAGTGCTGGCTTAGCAAAGATGGACAAGTTAGAACGCACAGACCAAGCTGATGGGTACAGGCGCATAGAATTAGCCGTTGTCAGCGATCAACTAACAGCGCCGATTAAAGTCTTCGCCTATGTTAAATCTGTCAATCAATTACAGGTCGCAAAACAGACAGTCGAGTTACGCGGCGAATACCTGCTCGAGCATGCCTTGCTCTACAGCAGTCGTAGCCGCTAAACAATTCTCAACTGTAACGACAAAACTAAATTATGCTCTTAGCACCGTTTTCAAGCATTCATTAACAGGTGGGAAAAACATGTTAGAAATTCGATCTGCAACTAAGCGGGACTGTGCACTGGTACTGCATTACATTAAAGCATTAGCCATCGCCGAGAACTTCCCTTTTGCTGTCGCTGTGACCATAGATGATTTAGAAAAAAACTTGTTTAATCATTCGCCCACGGCTCATGCGCTTATATTTTATCGACACGACAAGCCCTGTGGTTTCGCGGTTTACTATTACAGCTTTTCCACAACCACTGGTAAACGCGGCTTGCATCTGGATGATTTATACATTGAACCTGAATACCAAGGACTGGGGATCGGCAGAGCTGCGCTGGTGTATTTAGCACAATTAGCCGTTGAGCAAGACTGCGCGCGCTTTGAGTGGTGGGCGTTAAAGAGCAATGACTCGGCAATTAAATTTTATCAAAAAATCGGCGCTCAGGACCTTGAAGAGCTGAGCATTTTCCGTTTAGGTGCAAAGGCTATTGCAGAGCTGGCCAAATCCTGAGCATATTAGTTATAAGCCCGCACGCATCTTTGCATAAGTATTGAGCTTATGAATCGAAATCCGCTTGCATCCCTTTGAGTTGCGCGAAGACACCGGAAATGTGTTGGCTAAGCTCAGCCACCGCCGCCTTACTATCACGGTTGCGACAGTGCTGCAAAATCTGAAAGTGCTGCTCATGGGCAACCGCAAAAGCATTTTCTTGCAAAATTTGCTTACGTAAATATCTTTCGCTGTTGCTGTGTAGTTTCCGCAAAATTTTTATGGTTTCGATTTTTCCGGCAGGCTCATACAACCAGTAGTGGAACTGCCAATTGAGTTCTGTGGCGTTACTGAGTTTGTCGTGATCTTCAGCCAGCTGATCAAACGCATTCAGTGCTTTTTCTGCAGCTAACAGGTTCTCATCACTGAGTAATGGGATTGCTTTAGCCAGTAAATCAGTCTCCAGCAATAGCCTTAACTCAAACAACTCTATGGCTTCTGCAAAAGAGAGACCTCTGACCACTCCCCCTTTGTGAGCCACTAAATCAATAAAGCCTTCCGCTTGCAGCCTCAACAATGCCTCTCTTAAAGGAATACGGCTGAGCCCCATGTCTTTTGCCAGTTCATCCTGACGCAGTTGATAACCACTGGGGTACTGTTCACAGATAATACGCTGTTTTAAAATTTCAAACGCCTGCTCTGCAACCGTTAAGCGATTTATCATTTTCAGTGGAGTGTTGTTGAATTGCATAGTTGCCTCAAATCTAATTGGCAATATGACACTACATACAGAATTAGAAATAAAATTTGGGAGTTTTTAAAAAATTAACAGATAATCATAGCTTAATTAACGCAACCGACATGTAACAAAAGCACCGCCAACTTGCCTGATTATTTGTTTTCAATAACAGCGAAACCACTTATAACAGCCAATAATATCGCCCAAAGTAACTCGCTTACGTCCCTGTAGCGTATCTTTACCGAGCATTAAATTATCCAGCATTGATAGACGAATTCAAGCTTCTCGCACTGGTTATCAATTTAAAATATTTATCAATTAATCAAACATTTAAATCTTATAAGGGGGATTTCTGAGCTCCAACTGCGTTTAAAAATGGATATTTATTCAAAATAATTGACAAAATTGTATACAATATATTGTATAAAATAGTTTGTATTCAATTTGTCGACATACTACACTCAGCGCTCGTTTACATAATTACAATAAAACTATGAACGGCAATCGAGCCACCAGCACTCCTGCCAGCCAGAGACTGTTTGTTTTCGTTTGACTGTTCTTTATACGAGGCAACCTTATGAAATTCAAAACCGCCCTTCTTTGCACAGCCATTCTCACCGCTACTGTTAATAGTTACGCCAACCCTGTTCCCGCCGGTACGGTATTGGCTGAGAAGCAGGAAATAGTGCTCAATAACAGCGCCGAAGTAACCTCCATTGACCCCGCTAAGCAAGGTGCTGAACCCGCTTTTAACTTGGGGAGAGATTTATTTGAAGGCCTGACTTTACAAGATAAGCTCGGTCGCACTATTCCAGGTATCGCCACCAGCTGGAGCGCCAACAGTGATAATACGGTTTACACTTTCACACTGCGTGAAAGCACTTGGTCAAATGGTGAGCCGCTAACGGCGAATGATTTTGTCTACAGCTGGCAGCGTCTGATCGACCCTGCAACGGCTGCCATTCCCGGAATTAAAAACGCCGACGCCATTATGAAAGGCGATAAGCCCGCCTCTTCTCTAGGGGTGCGCGCCATCGATGCACAAACCTTTGAAGTGACTTTAGCTGCCCCAGTCCCTTTCTTTGTTAAGTTGCTCTCTCATCCGGTATTAGCACCAGTACATCAGGCA
>MAAB01028091.1_pt1 | contig 11730 bp, 10 predicted proteins | sample 1115991 | NCBI WGS metagenome assembly MAAB01 (sample SAMN04961124, study PRJNA320927) | seawater metagenome | isolation source: sample BD02T18 sea water enriched with oil for 18 days | place: USA:Gulf of Mexico | collected 2013-07-27
AGCCTAAAATGTTGCCAGAATAAATAATGTAATGCCGCCGGAAAGAAAATCAGCGTAATAGGGGTAATGGTCACCCACCAACGCCTGTCTTTCCAGTCGATCCAAAAATCCCAATCCCCAGCCGTTAACATGAAGTGAATATGGAAGGCCCCAATAATAACCAACACAACAATTGGGATAACGATCCAATCAAATGCCTTATAGACTCGATGCTGTTGTTCAGCTGTAGTAATAGCAGACCGTACGACCCCCATAACAAGCTCCTGGTTATTTTACATGCACTATTTCTTTTTTCGCCCCCGACTAATCACTAGCTACTGGCTAAGCGGCCTATACAATTCGGGGCATTACATATCGCTAAGCAAACGGAGGCGTCAAAATGGCTTGCAGTACGCCCCCTTTTTTTACTCCTTCATTAATCATTCATATCCTCAGTAAGCTCCTCCTCTAACTGAGTCAACTGAACCATTCTGGGAATTATTTGTAAAAACAAACCTCCCAGTGCTAACGCCGTCCAGCCTAAAACCACAAAACCCCAGTGTATCGGCGCCGAAAATAGTTCTTCCATAAACCAAAAGGTGTGCCCCCATTCGTTTAAACCGACATTAGGGAGAATCATAAACGGGCCCAGTACAGCTATGACAAAAGGGATCGAAAGACGTTCTGCGAATTGCGGTAAGCGCGTTCTGGCATAGAGGAAGGAACCCACGCCTGCTAGGATATAACAAGGCATCACCCCATAGAACAACACGATATGGCTCGGCGTAAAATCAGTATCGCGTACAGTAACTTGGTGCCACGAAGCATCTTGTTCCGCAAAGAAACTAGCGGCCCAATACACTATCCATACATACGCAAACAACCAAGCTATCAGCGTAAAGTGACGTTGCAGCTCTTCTTGCGGTGTTATATTAAACACATCCTTATCGCGTGTCTTAATCAGATATCCCCAAACCACCGCCGCTGCGGTAAATTCCAAAATCCATTGTGTATACAGTAAGTTCATCCAATACACATCGAACTCGGCTTCGAACGAATCCAGCCCCTTCTCCCAAGCAAACACTTGCTGGTAAACACGCCAAGCGACCATTGTCGCCAATACCACGAAAAATATAATGGCAATTCTCTTCGCGCCAACCAAGCCTTTAGAAACATCTACATCAGTAACCTCGGTAGGTTCACCCATAACACGCTCTCCATTAATTAGCTTTTCACAAGTCCATTGAACGCACTCCCATACCAACAACTAAAGCTCCTGCCTATTAGTCAGCCGAGGGGCTTGATAGTTCACTCTTCCCCCGCATCTAACGGATGAATTTTTTCAGCTCCTATCATGAGCCGCCATAACAGATAATCTAAGTTAAATATCAAAACTCAGCTAATCTATAACCCATGTTAAACACTCAACACGTCAGGTTCTCTTTAACCCTCATAACACTGTATTTATTAAGCAGCTGCTCACAACCCCTATCAACTTTAGAATCTGTGATTGAACGCGGTGAACTCGTCGTTCTCACACGCGTTGCCCCCACGACTTACCTATCAAACAAGTCAGGAGGAGCATCTGGTTTTGAGTATGAATTAAGTAGCCTATTCGCCGCTAGGCTCGGCGTAAAAGCCCGCTTTCTGTTCCCTGAGCAATTTAATGATGTCTTAAAATTGACCACCGAACACCCAGCTGATTTTGCCGCCGCGGGCTTAAGCATTACCCCTGAACGCGAAAAAAACCTGCTTTTCACCCCAGCTTACTACACCGTGAAGCAGCAGCTCATTTACCACTACCGAACCCGTCGCCCACGCTCGGTGAAACAACTCAAGGGCTCCTTTTTTGAGATCCTCGCCGGCACCAGCCACGCAGAAAACTTACAAACCCTGCAGCAGATGAACCCCGCATTGGATTGGGTAGAAACCTATAACACCAGTGTTTTAAATTTAGTTGGAATGGTTAATGATGGTTTATTAGACTACACCATCGCCGACTCGAATCAGTTCCAAATTTTGCGTGCGCAATACCCCATGCTCAACGTCGCCTTCGACATCTCCGCCGCCGAAAACATCGCTTGGGCATTTGCAAAAACCAAAGACCGTTCACTCTATAATGAAGCGGTCAAATTTCTCGATGAGATTAAAAGGAATGGCATCCTCAATCAACTGCAAGATAAATACTTTGGTTATTCCAAGCAATTAAATTACGTAGGACGATGTACCTTTAGGGAGCATTTAAAAACGCGATTTCCTGTGTTGCGCGACGACTTTCACCTAGCCGCAAAAAAATACGCTTTAGATTGGTCGTTACTAGCTGCAGTGGCCTACCAGGAATCACACTGGAACCCCGATGCCGTATCCCCAACAGGGGTGCGCGGCATCATGATGCTGACCCAAGCAACCGCCAAACAAATGAAGGTTAAAGACCGACTAGACCCTAGCCAAAGCATTGAAGGCGGCGCACATTATCTGGCCACACGGCTAAAAAAAATCCCTAGCCGGATCGGCGAACCCGATCGCACTTGGATGGCCCTCGCCTCCTACAATATAGGGTTTGGACATTTAGAGGATGCTCGAATTTTAACCCAGAAACACGGTGCTGACCCCGATAAATGGGTCGATGTTAAACGCTATTTACCATTACTCGCCGATAAAAAATGGTATCCAAAGACGAAGTACGGATACGCACGCGGCCATGAACCTGTCACTTATATAGGTAATGTGCGCCAATATATTACGATGCTAGAACAACTAGAACCCAGCAACACCAACGACAATGAAAACTTACTCAACGACGCCTTGGAAGTTCAATTACCCGCTCTATAACTGTCGTTTCATCCAGTCTATTGTGTAATTAAACACATCTTCCTTGCCTGGCTCGTGGTGTAGTTCGTGATAAAAAGAATCCCAGAGCTTCAAGGTGCAATGCTGCCCTGACTGCTCAGCAAACATGGTACTCGATTTATGGCAGGTCAAACCATCCGCATCACCGTGCATCATCAACAATGGAAAGTCCACCTTCTGCACGTCCTGTAATAGCTTTTCACCAGCTTCGAGCATCTGCGTACCTAACTTCGCTGAAATTCTATCATGCACTAGCGGGTCATCCTCACAGAGCTCTAACACCACTTCATCACGCGTTAGCGCACGCCGGTCCACTTCATTCGATAATGATAGGCGAGGCCAAACAGACTGTAACCAACGTCCCAAAGTCAGTTTCCACTGCGGCGGTTCAAAGGCCGGCTTAAACAACGGCGCACTTAGTATCACCCCTTTATATTGGCCCGTGTGAGATAGCGCATATTCAATCGCCAGAGTACCGCCCAAGCTATGTCCATAAATGAAGTGTGGTTTATCCAAATCGACCACAGAGGCTTGTTTTAAAAAGTCCCTTACATCAGCAATCATCAAACTAAAATCATCACTATGCCCCCGTTGCCCTGCCGACTTCCCATGCCCACGTAAATCGAAAGATACGACTTCGATGCCAAAGCCGGCGAAATACTCAGCCATCGCTGAGTAGCGACCACTATGCTCACCCAAGCCATGGATAAGGCATAACACCATTTTAGGTTCTGCATCAGGCTGCCATCTAGCAGCATGCATTTGAGTTCCATCCGATGCCAACCATTGTATTTCGCTGTGTTTAACCATCGTTCATATATTCCATATATTTATCTGTCCACTGCTGTCACTAAAAGTATACGCATACTTTCAGAAATTACCGCCACATTTTCTTCCTTCATTTTTTGCTGATCGAAATTCAAGCCAATCGTCAGTTCACCATTCACCGTGGTCACCGCTGTACAAAAAGAGGTCAATATAGATGGGCATAAGTTAAAAGAGGATTCGAGCACCTTTAGTCCATTCAACCCTGGGAATTCCAGCCGACCTAAATTACTAATAATACAGGAGGCGGGAGACAAGGCATTGGCTATAGATAACAAGCGATTCGCGCCTTTTAGCGTTGCCCCAAACAAAAAATAAGGCGGCAGATTATGCCAAAACCCTAGCGCTAAATCACGGGATATATGCAACTTAAGCTGGCTATTCGCCTGCTCCACTACCTGCCAAAAATCATCATCACGCTTAAATTTCAGCGCGGTCAGTACAAAGCTCATATACAAGCCAACCTCATCATCGGACACATTCTCGATCAGCTGTGCGCGCACATCTACCGCTGAAGATACCGCCATCGACGCCCAATCAACCTTATTATCAAATGAGTTTTGGGCATAAAGTTGGGCCGCAATCAGCACCGACTGAAGGCTAACCCCCTTCTGCTTGCAACAAACCAGTAGAGCAGTGGTATCAGCTTCTGTCAGCTTAAATAACACACAACCCGGTCGACTAACACCTGACGATCGCCGCTTAAATGCCGTTACATGCTGAGGCTTACCGTGCCGGTACCAATCTCGAATTTCGCTGGAACGATTCAGTAATGCACGAAAGCTCCCCCTCAGCCCTTGGTAACTAAGCGGTAATAATTGATCAAGCGCTCGATGACTCGGTTGGTACTCTAATGGGGTGTTCAGTAACTGCGGATTGCTTGTCATCCTTAACAAACGTTGCATTAGCCGAGTTATCGACATGCCATCGGAAATCGCATGGTGGCAAATAAAAAACACCAAGCACTGATCCTGCATCGTTTTATAAAAGCAGCGAATTAAAGGGTATTCATCCGCCGCAAACGGAACAGCCAATTGCTGCAAAATTTGTTCACGCCAATGCTCACCATCGTCCATAATTTGCTGCACCTCAATGGGCGAGTCATTCACCGCCCTAAAATAAGCGTGCTTCGCCTCAACGCTCACTCGCACCCGCAACATGGGCTGCTCTTGCTGTAAGCGCTGCATCGCCCGTTGTAAGTCATCGATATTTAATCCACCTTGTAACAAGGTATACAAAGAAAAACTCATCGGGCTAGCTTGGTCGAGCAGCCAAAAGAAACGCTCGGACCGGCCTAAGCGACGATTAACAACTGACTGCTCAGTAGTATCCATACAGGTTCCTTGATTCAAAAAGTAGTCATTCTAGGAGTAATCGATACCCCGCCATCATTATGCCTTAACTAAACGTTCATTTGACGATCAGCACGAACAGTCTAGCCTACACCCGTTGGCTAAGCCACTCAACCAAGCCCCTAACAACCGTCTCACTATCTAAATCATTATGTGGTTCATGATAACTATCGGGGTAAATAAACAAGGTTTTATCTTCAACGCTCAGACGCTCAAAAAATGCCTTACTGCCCTGCGAGGAATTCAGCCAATCAGGTTCACCGTGAGTCATTAAGATAGGCGTGCGGATATTCGCCACCTTCGCTTCGATATTCCGCATCGCACGCAACACATCCGCGCCCCAGCGCGCCGATATTTTTTGGTGAATTAACGGGTCATTCTGATAAGCCTGAACCTGTTCATGACTGCGTGAAATGGCTTTCGTGTCGATATTAATCTTTAAGCCTAAGGTGGGCCAAAATCTTGCGATGAAAGCCACCATTTTTTGCTGCCAAGCGGGTGCAACATCGAGTGGTTGAAGTGCCGAAGAGCTAATAATCGCCCCTCGAACATCACGCCTCGTCAGTTCGAGGAAGTCTAAAACGATTAAGGAGCCAAAGCTATGCCCCAAGATAAAAAAAGGTATGCCATCCGCGCACAGCGGTTCAATTTGCTGCTCTAAATCACGCTGATAATCTGACCACGCGTTAATATGCCCCCGTTGCCCTGCTGATTGCCCATGCCCACGTAAATCATAAAAGTGCAACGCCACGCCGGCTTGTAACATCGGCTCGAGCAAGGCTTGGTAACGCCCACTATGCTCCCCAACACCATGAACAATTAATAAGTTTGCTCTAAGCGGCTGCGTGGGCTGATAACTATGGCTATACAAACGAGTGCCATCAAATGACCTCACGAAACCTTCTGTACGCTGGTCGCTATCATTCATCTTGATAAGGCTCTGAGTTAACGGCGTTTTTTAAAAAAATCGGTTAGTAAACTAGAACACTCATCCTTCAACACCCCGCCGGTCCATTCAATGTGGTGATTGCTATAGTCCGCCTTAGTCAGTGATAAAGCACTACAAACAGCGCCACGTTTGGGATCCGTCGCCGCAAAAACAATCCGCTTAACCCTGGCGTGTTGAATAGCGCCGATGCACATCACACAGGGTTCAAGCGTGACATACAAGGTGCAATCAACTAAACGGTAATTTTCAAGCCGGGCACTAGCTGCTCGCAGCGCGATGATTTCTGCGTGCGCAGTGGGATCGCAGTTCTTTATCGGTAAATTATAACCTTCTGCGATGCATTCATTATCTTTGACAATTAATGCACCCACCGGCACTTCACCTTCTTGTTCAGCCTGATGCGCTAAGGCAATCGCCTTGCGCATCCAAACCTCATCAGTATCTAAGCCGATTATTCCCACTCAATCGTGGCCGGTGGTTTCCCTGAAATATCATAGGTAACCCGAGAAATACCCGATATTTCATTAATAATACGATTCGATACATGACCTAAGAAGTCATAAGGTAAGTGCGCCCATCGTGCGGTCATAAAATCAATGGTTTCAACTGCTCGTAGCGCAATCACGTATTCATAACGACGACCATCACCGGTTACCCCTACGGATTTTATCGGTAGAAAGACCGCGAAGGCTTGGCTAGTTTTTTGGTATAAGTCGTGTTTATACAATTCACTGATGAAAATATCATCCGCTAAGCGTAATAAGTCAGCGTATTGTTTTTTCACTTCACCCAAGATGCGCACACCCAGACCTGGGCCTGGGAACGGGTGACGATAAACCATATCGGCAGGCAGACCTAACTCAACACCAATTTGACGCACTTCGTCTTTAAATAATTCGCGTAAGGGCTCAACCAATTTCAGCTTCATGTCCTTTGGCAAACCACCCACATTATGGTGCGATTTAATTAAATGCGCCTTACCCGTTTTAGAGCCCGCCGACTCGATAACATCGGGGTAAATAGTGCCTTGAGCTAACCATTTAGCGCTACTTAATTTGGCTGACTCTTCATCAAATATTTCAATGAATAAATTACCGATAATTTTACGTTTTTTCTCTGGATCCGACACGCCCTCAAGAGCATCCAAATAACGCTGTTCAGCATTAACCCGAATAACCGTAACACCCATATGTTCGGCAAACATCGCCATCACTTGATCGCCTTCATTAAGGCGGAGCAAACCGGTATCAACAAACACACAAATCAACTGCTCGCCAATCGCTTTATGCAGCATAGCGGCCACCACTGAGGAATCAACCCCACCAGATAAACCCAATATGACTTGCTCATCACCGACCTGTTTTTGTACTGCTGCAATACTGCTATCGATAATATTTTTTGAGGTCCATAGCGCTTCACACTGACAAATATCGAGAACAAAACGCCCCAATATTCGACCACCTTGTTTGGTATGAGTGACTTCAGGGTGGAACTGTAATCCATAGAAGTGCTTATCTTCATTTGCCATGCCGGCAATCGGTGCGCTCTCGGTGCTCGCCATAAGCTTAAAGCCATCCGGTAATTCAACCACCTTGTCGCCGTGACTCATCCATACATCTAAGATACCAAAGCCTTCTGCCGTTACGTGGTCTTCAATATCTTTTAATAAGTCACTATGACCACGGGCTCGAATGCTGGCATAACCAAATTCTTTATGCTCCGATGCTTCAACACGACCGCCCATTTGCGCCGCCATTGTTTGCATGCCATAACAAATGCCCAATACAGGAATACCTAATTCAAAAACAACATCAGCAGCTTTCGGCGCATTGCCGTCAGTCACCGTTTCTGGACCACCCGATAAAATAATACCGTTGGCGTTAAAATCACTGATCGCTTGCTCTTCTACGTCGTATGGATAAATCTCACAATAAACCCCAATTTCTCGTACACGTCGAGCAATAAGCTGGGTGTACTGTGAACCAAAATCTAAAATAAGAATTTTATGAGAATGGATATCCCCAGTGTCTTGTGTCTTCAAACTAAACCTCTTTGCTATGATTCAATGCGGTAATTAGGTGCTTCTTTGGTAATGGTCACGTCGTGCACATGGCTTTCGCGCATACCGGCACTGCTAACACGAACGAATTTTGCCTTATGCTGCATCACATCGATGCTTTCACAGCCGGTATAACCCATGCTGGCACGTAAACCACCAACGATTTGGTGCACGATGCTCACCATGGTTCCTTTGTAAGCAACCCGGCCTTCGATACCTTCTGGTACTAATTTTTCTGTTTCACTACTTTCTTGGAAGTAACGATCACTAGAGCCTTCTTGCTGAGACATGGCACCTAAAGAGCCCATACCACGGTAACTTTTATAAGAACGCCCTTGGAATAATTCAACCTCACCCGGCGCTTCTTCGGTACCCGCTAATAGGCTACCCAACATAACCGAGCTAGCGCCCGCTGCAATCACCTTAGCAACATCACCCGAAAAACGAACACCACCATCTGAAATAACCGGAACACCAGTACCCTTCAACGCTTGCACGGCATTATCGACCGCAGTAATTTGTGGCACGCCGACACCAGCAACGATACGTGTGGTACAGATAGAACCCGGGCCGATACCTACTTTAACCGCATCCGCGCCCGCTTCAACTAAGGCTAACGCCGCTTCACCGGTCGCAATATTACCGCCAATCACTTGTAAGTTAGGGTAGGTTTTCTTTACCCAGCTAACCCGATCCAATACCCCTTGAGAATGGCCGTGAGCGGTATCAACAATCACCACATCAACGCCTGCTTCAACCAAGGCAGCAACACGTTCTGCTGTTCCCTCGCCGGTACCTACCGCAGCACCGACACGAAGACGGCCTTGGTCGTCTTTACACGCTTGCGGATAATCTTTGGCTTTTTGAATATCCTTAACCGTGATCATACCGCGCAGTTCAAACTTATCGTTAACCACCAGCACCTTTTCAATGCGGTGTTTATGTAATAAACCGGTGACTTCTTCTTTGCTGGCACCTTCTAGTACGGTCACTAATTTGTCTTTCGGGGTCATCGCCGACTCAATCAAGCCGTCCATATGCGTTTCAAAACGCAAATCACGACTGGTGACGATACCGACCAAGTTAGCACCATTGACCACCGGCACCCCTGAAATATTATGCTGACGGGTTAAGGCAATCACATCACGTATGCTGGTATCGGCTGATACCGTAATCGGGTCTTTAACCACCCCGCTTTCAAAACGCTTTACTTTAGAAACTTCAAGCGCTTGTTTGTCGGCGGTCATGTTTTTATGAATAATCCCAATACCACCTTCTTGCGCCAGCGCAATCGCTAAACGCGCCTCGGTCACCGTATCCATCGCCGCAGATAACACCGGGATATTTAACGAAATTCCGCGGGTGAGTTGGGTTTTCAGACTGACGTCTCTAGGCAGTACCGTTGAATGAGCCGGTACTAACAAAACATCATCAAATGTTAAGGCTTCTTGTTCGAATCTCATATTATCTGGGCTTGTCGTAGAAAAAGCAGCTCATTATAAGGTATGCTCAACTATTTATCATCTAATAGATTCTGTTCTCGTTTCGCGCTCAGCTGCGAAAAATTGGCTTCACCCCCAGTAATGGTAGCCGCGTACAACTTAAAGCACGCGTGAGCCTGTATGAACCTAGAGGAAACTTCCAGCTTATCGCCGAGCATATGGAGGCCGCAGGTGAAGGCGCTTTACGCCTACAGTTTGAACGTTTAAAACGCAAACTCGCCGATCAAGGCCTATATGAGCCCCAGCACAAAAAACCACTGCCGACATTAAGCAAAAAGGTGGGGGTGATTACCTCGGCTAGCGGCGCGGCGGTGCACGATATACTAAGTGTATTAAACAAACGTTTCCCCGCCATGGAGGTTTTAATTTATCCGGTAAGCGTACAAGGTGAAATGGCTAAACATGAAATCGTCGATGCACTCGCTTTAGCCAACCAACGCAAAGACTGTGAGGTACTCATTCTAGCCAGGGGCGGCGGTTCGCTGGAAGACTTATGGGCCTTCAATGAAGAAATCGTCGCTCTCGCTATTCACCAATCTGAACTACCGGTTATCAGCGCTATTGGTCACGAAGTTGACTTCACCATTGCCGACCTCGTTGCCGACCTGCGCGCCCCCACACCATCTGCTGCTGCGGAAATAATCAGCCCAGAACAGCAGCAATGGCTGGATAATTTCCAGCGTTTAGAGGAGAAACTCTGCGCTATATTACAGGCCGAATTGGACAGTAAAACACAGCAATTAAACACCCTACAGCACCGCTTGCACCGCAGCCACCCCGGCGCTCAATTACAGCTACACGCACAACGCTTAGATGATTGCCAGGCCCGTTTATTACAAACGCCGAAGCGTTTTCTGCCACAGCAACAACTACGTCTTTCCCAACTCAGCAGTCGATTGCATGACAGCAGCCCAACCGCTAAAATTCACCTTAACCAACAATCGATCAGCGCCATTCAATACCGCTTAGAGCAGGCGATCGAAAACAGCCTACAACAGGCAAGGCTACGTTTCGCCAATTGCCATAAAGGCTTAGCAACACTAAGTCCCTTAGCCACTCTATCGCGGGGCTATAGCATCAGTAAACAAGCCCACGATAACCGCATCATCAATAGCATTAAACAAGTTAATATAGGTGATGAAATTACCATTCAACTCAGTGATGGGGTGTTATCAACACGCCTAGAAGGTAGCCATGAAAACCCTTAAATTTAGTGTATTGTTCAGTATTATTGCATTCAGCGTAAACACTCACGCCTTCCCCAAACAACAGCGAGTACCGGGTGGCATCGCCATTATTCCACTCAGCAGCGAATCACCGCTGATTCATTACCAGCAGCAGCGCGTCCTCAGCGTGCAACAAGGCTCACGCTGGCTCGCAATCATCGGTATTCCTTTGTCGGCAAAACCTGGCGAGCAGCAGCTTATGTTGCAATCAGGCCCCATCAACTTCCAGCTACAAGCAAAAGATTACCCCGCACAATATATTACGCTGAAAAAAACGCCGAAGAATAAACGCATGATTAACCCCAACCCCTTGGACATGGAGCGCATCAGCCAAGAAAGAAAGACCCTATCAAGCGCTCTCGCCACTTGGAGTCAGCAGACACCAGCGGTTGATTTTATTTTACCGACCCAGGGTCGTCTGAGCAGCCCATTTGGTCTCAAGCGCTACTTTAACAAACAAGCTAGAAAACCGCATAGCGGCTTAGACATCGCCGCGCCAACGGGCACCGATGTTGTAGCCCCAGCGGATGCCACCGTGATTGATGTTGGCAATTACTTCTTTAACGGCAATACGATCTTACTCGATCATGGACAAGGGCTGATTAGTGGTTATTTTCACTTAAGTAAAACGCGGGTTAAAACCGGCGACAAACTACAGCAAGGTGAAAAAATTGGCGAAGTAGGCGCAACCGGCCGAGTCACCGGCCCACACCTGCATTGGAACGTCTACCTCAATCGCAGCAAAGTTGACCCAAGCTTATTTATTAGCGACTATATGCAGCAAATACAAGCAACGAATAAAGAGTGATATGCAACTAAAAGACCTATGCACCCACTGTCATTGTTGGACAATTACCAACGTAGAGCATGATAACAATACCGCCGTGTTCACTTGCACCCACTGCAATAACGAATTTGAATTGCCGTGGAATAGCGAGACCCGTTTTTTAATCCGTTCGATCCGTAATAGCCTGAAAAAACGCACCAA
>MAAB01007771.1_pt1 | contig 11729 bp, 9 predicted proteins | sample 1115991 | NCBI WGS metagenome assembly MAAB01 (sample SAMN04961124, study PRJNA320927) | seawater metagenome | isolation source: sample BD02T18 sea water enriched with oil for 18 days | place: USA:Gulf of Mexico | collected 2013-07-27
AAATCGATGCTGATTACGTTATTGTTGTGCATAGATGGATGCTCCACGTTAACTTTGATTTAAACCCTAAGTTTGGCACATTGCGATGCCGGTTGTGGGGTGTCCATCTCATCAGTCATCGTTAAAAAGAAGTCACGATGATTTATTAGAAATGGTTTTGTATTCACATACAAAGCCATTTTTGGTTTAAATTCTGGGTTTATTTATGCATCTAACTAGAAATTACAAATCCCGAGCACTGGTTTTTTTAAAAGAAAGGTACCCCGAAACAGTTGAAGTTAATGGGGTGTCCATACATGTCTTGGGACGTGTCAGGAATATTTCTCCATCATATCGGTCAAGGTATTATTTACCCGGTTAAATAAATCATCTGATTTTTTACTGATGTTGGCCGCTTTCGAGGCTTTTGCTATTCTGCCTTCGATCAATGAGATTAAGAAAGCCTCTTGGTCTTCCTCCAAACCCAGTAGGGGGAGCTCATGTTCCAATGTACGATTTAAGCCCATTAATATGCTATTTAATATTTCCTGACTTTCGTTGATGAGAGTGCGCTCTTCATCCATGGCACTATTGATGATGGTAATAGATGCTTTAAGACCACTGAGGGTAGAAATGGTTTGATTATCTTCAATGGATTCCATGCAGGCATTGGTGGCCTCCAGGAAAAATGGCATCAGGTCTTTATAGCGGCCGTGTTTGTTTTCATCCTCTATGGGCATATTTTTCACCAGTAAATTAATGCGGTCAAAATTAAACTGGGTTCTGTGTTCAAAACTAAAGATACGATCTTTCTTGGATAATATGTCTACTAGTTCTTTTTCCAATGGTGACGGTTGGCCCACACATTGGTGCCATTGGTAAGTGTCGCCAGTCTTCAGACGAATAAGGGCATTTAAGCCAAAACCCTTGAGGCAATCAACAAATAAATCCATTAATTCAGATGGTGTCTTAACCGAGTAAGTGGCCTTTGAATACTGCAATGCCTGGCCAATTTCCTGGGCGCTGGTCATGGCATCCATGGCCACACCTGAGGCCATTTGATAATTATCTTGTAAACCTTTTTTTTCTTTCATGTATTTTTCTAGTAATTGAATTTTTACCAGTAGCTCGGCAGATTCAAACGGTTTAACCAGGTAGTCATCCCCCCCGGATTTATAACCGGTTAATCGGTCATTCACCGAACCCCGGGCAGAAATAAATACCACTGGAATGTGAGTCCATTCAAGATTTTCACGTATTTTTTTACACACTTCATAGCCGTCCATGTCGGGCATGCCCACATCCAGTAGTACCATGGCGATGTTGTCGTGTTGTTCCAGTATGGTGAGGCCCTCCTCGCCATTGTTGGCCTGGAGTAATTGGTAGTCATCGTCTAAATGATGTTGAATGATTTCTAAATTCCAGGGTTCATCGTCCATGGCCAGTATGGTTAGTTTATCGCTCACGGTTTTCTCCGAGGTTGTTAGTTTGATTGCTCCAATTTATTGGATCAACCGGGATATTAAAGATAAAACAGGCACCATTATGGGTGTTGTTTTTGGCAATTATTTCACCGCGATGCACACCTATTATTTGTTTGCAGATGGCCAGGCCCAAGCCGGTGCCACCGGCAGCGGTCTTGGTTTTTGAGCTTTGAATAAACTTATCAAAGATACTGACAGTTTCACCTTCTGGAATACCCACCCCGCGATCACACACACTCACTTCCAGTGATGGTACCCAATATTTGTTGGTGTTACGTGCTTCTACGTTTACCTGGGTGGATCTAAGGGTTATGTCTATGGTGGTGTTTTGCGGTGAAAACTTGCAGGCATTCGATAACAAGTTGTAAATAACCTGGGTCATCTTTTCGCCATCTACATAGGCGATTGGCTTGTCCGCTTGGCAGTCAATATTCAAATTTAGGGATTTTTCTGCCAATAAAGGCGAAAACTCTGTCCCCACGTTGTTAATTAACAACAGTACATCAACAGTGTCTCTTTGTAGCTCAACGTGTCCGCTTTCCAGCTTGGAAATATCTAAAAGATTGTTGATAAGCTTTAACAGGCGTTTGCTGCTTTGGGATATTCTAAAGGTAAAATCCTTTACCTTTTCTTGCAGGGTGATGGGCGCCTGAAATTTTTCTAGGTCTTTATCAATTAAGGCGTTAAAACTCATGATGGCGTGCATTGGGGTACGAAGTTCATGGGACATGTTGGCCAAAAATTCAGATTTTGCTCTATTTGCCCGCTCGGCCTCTTCTTTTGCTTTCTCTATTTGTTTGGTGCGTTGTGCCACCTTGATTTCTAATTCTTCATTGCGGGACAACAAATGGCTTTCCATTCTCTTCTGTGGGCTGATGTCCTGAATGACCAGTATATAGGCACGCTGAAATGTGTCGGTACTGCGTCTAAAGGTGACGTTGGCCGGAAAAACATTGCCATCAATGCGAATGACGCTGCCTTCCATGCTGATACTGCCTTGTACTTCGCTGCATTGTTGCAGCAAGACGGGCCAAACATGGTCCGGAAATAAACATGAAAATGCCTTGCCGATCAGGGACTCCACGGTATGCTGCGTTAATCTAGTCAGTGCACTGTTTGCCGAAATAATAATGAAATTATCATCCAGCGATAATACTGCCTCATTTAGGCTCTCTAGGGTGGCATTTAGGATATCCCGGCCCTCTTTCATGCGAATATTATTTTCGGTAAGTTCCTCCAGCAGGCGTTTGTTTTCTTTGCCCATGTTAATAATGTGATCCAGCCGGGCAAGGCTTGACCTTAACACGTCTGTGTTCGTGGGTTTTTCCAGGAAGGTATCCACATGGACTCTGATGGCGTCTAGCAGTGTCGCCTTGACACTATTTCCTGTGATGAGAATACTTTTAATGTCGGGGTAAATTTTTCTGGCTTGTTCGATAAGCTGGACGCCACTCATTTCATCCATTTGGTAGTCGGTGAGTAACGTATCAACGCCCCCGCCTCGAATCTTTTCCAGTGCTTCCTTGGCAGAAACCGTGGCATAACATTGATAACCCAGACCTGTCACAAAGTGTTTGATAACGGCCAGCGCTGAAGGGCTGTCATCCACTAACAATAACCGGTTTGAACGTACCAGCTTGACCATGCCCAATTGACGAGCGAGGTTCTCAGCATCATAGGGTGGATAAATGACGGGTAGGTCATCGCTAAAGGCTTGCATGGTTATCTTTAGGTTTTCATCTTGTTGTGAATTAATCTGGCTGGCGGCGATGTAACAGGTTTTTTGTTCGAAGATTAGGCTATGAATTTTTTTCTTTTCCGATTTTTTCCAAGTGCCCTGTGCCATAAAGATAAAGACATTTCCCACTTGCAGCGAGCTAATTTCTGCTTGTGCCTGCAAGGGACGAACCTCAAAATCCAAAGATGTAAGCCCGTCATTAAGCGATTGACTTAAGGCGTGGTTTGCTGGGCATGAGCAATAAGCAATGCTTTGGTACTTTTTCATTATGCCCTAGGCCTGTTTCAAGGTTGGCTACAAATATTAACTATAGTTACTAAGGTCAGCGCGACAAAAAAAATTAGGATTTAATTGGGGTAGAATTAATGAAGGTATTAACTTTGGCAGGGGCTGTCTAAACTCAGGTGAGTATCATCGGCTGTAATAACAGTTACGTCTAAAAGGTTTGGGCTTTTAAGTATGATTGTCCGAGCTAAGCATCCGAGCTAAGCATCCCCTGCGAAGTATCTGCAAGGGTGGCGAATTGGTTTAGTACAAAAGTGGCTAAAGAGCGGGCAGCCATTAAAGTTGATAGCACAGGAGGCGGGTTATAAAAGTGGATCAGCGTTGTCGCGAGCATTCAAAGCGCAAAGTGGTTTTTCACCTAGAGAGTGGCTTATAAATATCCGTAAATAAAAATATTGAGCGTTGCCCTTATTGCTTGAATTCATGAGGTATTACAACTAAAAATATTGATAAGGGCGGGAGTATCAACCTGACCCTGTCACCTATCTGAAGACCCAATCACGGGTTATTACAGTGTGATCTAGTTTAAAATTTATTGCTTAATCCGAGTTTCTAATGCTAATGGGGTCAAGACTGAAGTAATTCCCAGTAGTATAATGCCCGGCTTTATCTCCCTAATATTAAAACAAGGAATAGTAAACAAAGATGAAATTACTTAATTATGTATTGGCCTTAATACTAATGTCAGGCTCACATGCCGTGTATTCATTGGATTTACTTAAATCTCAAACATCATGGGATGGCGGTCAAGTAAGTTATCCAAAGGGGCAGGCGCAGGTTACGTCTATGAAAGTGATCATTAATGACAATGATGATACTAAGTTTCACTGCCACCCAGTGCCTACCTTTGGTTACATTCTTTCGGGTACTGTTGAGGTAGAAACTAAAGGTGGTAAAAAAATCCAATTCACTAAAGGTGACTCGGTTGTAGAGGTAATGGGTACAGTGCACAAGGGTACGGCCATAGGTGGCCCAGTAGAGATAGTCGTTTTTTATGCGGGTTCGGTAGATTTACCTAACACTGTAATGATGGATGATGATCTAAGTCACAAGCTTTGCAGTGGTTAAGGTCACTGACCTTTAGGTGTTGGCGGGGTAAGGTCCTCCCTCGCGCCGTGGCCTTTTGCAGGACTCTGGTTGCGGACTTTTATATGCGTTAAGTGCAGCCTTACTTTTTACCGGTTAATTTTTAACAGGATTTACTGCATAATCCCATTTAAAATGATTGGGTGTCTATATGAAAGTATTGCGTATTTTTGGGTTTATAATTTCAATGCTATTAGCCATGTTAATTGCGCTTTATATGTATTATTTATACACGCCAAAATTAAAAGTACCTGATTTACCCGGTAGTTTTCAACAGCATAATATGGACATTGCCGGTTTAAATAGAAATTTCTTTTCTTATCGTCCTGTAAACTTACCTTTAAACGCACCGGTGTTTTTTGTGTTGCATGGCTCAACTCAAACAGCCTCTGACATGCGCCAAAATGTCGCCTTCGAATTTGAAAGCCTCGCAGATCGCTTCGGGTTTATTGTGGTGTATCCAAATGGATATGATAAACACTGGAATGACTGTCGGGCTTCGGCAGATTATCGTGCCAATACCGAAAATGTAGATGACATTGCTTTTTTTAGGGCGATGATAAAATACTTTTCCAATAATGATCAAGCCGACCCTAACTCAATATTTGTGACAGGTTATTCTAACGGGGGGCATATGGCTTATAAGCTGGCAATGGAAACCCCCGAGCTTGTTAAGGCCATTGCCCCTATTGCGGCAAATATGCCGGTGGTCACCAGCTTAGACTGTAACAAAATGGGAATAGCGGTGTCTGTTGCCATTTTGAATGGGCGCAATGACCCTATCAATCCTTACGATGGGGGCAGTGTGGAGATATTAGGCAATACCAGTCGGGGCAGCGTGCTTTCAACAGATGCAACCATTAATTATTGGCTTGCGCTTGCAGGTAAAAATCAAAGTGAAACGTTGGCTAAGAAGGTGTTTGTGCATCCTGAGGTTGATGGTAATCCAGAGACCCAAGTCATAGAAACCCGATGGAATAACGCAGACTTTGCCATTCGATTATTTGACCTAAAGGGGGCCGGCCACGTGGTCCCCTCAAAGCTTGCACATTTTCCTCGAATACTGGGGAGTGGTGCAGCCGACGTCTCCGGCCCACAAGTGATTACTGAATTTTTCTTATCGCAACTAAAAAGAGGGAGTCGCCAGCCTCTCAAAAAACTAACTGAAATAGACTAAAGCTATGGAGTCTGGCGTTTTGCCTAAGCGCACAACGTCAGACTTGCCCCTAATTTTTCAAGTAGCCTCGTACAAAGTGTTATTCGCTAAGACAGCAGTAAACAGGCACTACATCTTTTTCATTTTCTTAAGAATCATACGCTCCTGAGCTTCCCGTCCACTGAAGCTCTCCAGCGGGGTCACTTCCCAGTTTAATACGCCCCAGGCAGGCAATTGCCTAAGCATTTTATCCACCTCGTGATTAGAAGCGGCTTTCACAATGAAAACAAACGACCTATCACCAACGGGCAGGCCACCAGCCAGTATCTTTTTTTCTTTTTGAAGTTTTGCCAAGGCCTCAAAGGTGGGCAGTATGCCTTTCTCCAAGACCATGATGATCTCTTTGGGGGATGTAAAACCTGGGCCCCCGCTGCCGCTCACTAGATATAGACCCTCTTTTTCGCCCCCCTGGGCCCCAAGAGAGACCAGGCCCAAAAGGCCAATTAACAGAGTCTTAAGCAGGGTGTTTGCTAACCTTAAATTCTTCATCTTACAGCCTCATTCATGGGGAAGTTTAATAACTAACGTTAGCTCAGATACGCTGTTTTACTGGCTGGTAGATATACTTAAAAAGAAATAGAAGGGCTTTTTTTATGCCTGCAATTTCAGCACAGTTTTCGTAATTCAAAATTTTTCCTTACTAGGCTGCTACCCTAATTTGTCTTTGCCACGCTATGGTTTACCCTTTACGAATAATGGAACGTACAACTTGGCGGATCTTTGCATAAGTAACACCTAACTAGACAGTCTATTTCATTTTTCGCTACAGCTTTTTTTCATCTCTTTGGATAGTATTTTAAATAGTTAATCACAAACAGAACGCGACTATGAGCTATGAAATACTGGTGGGGTTAAATATTGTTGATGACAAAATATATCAACAATACCGCACGGCCATGAAACCGGTTTTGCACGGTTATGACGGCAAATTTTGCTATGACCTTAGGATTAGTGAAGTCTTAAAGTCAGAAAGTAACGAGAACCTAAACAGAGTATTTACCCTTAACTTTCCCAGTGTGCAGCACAAGGATGATTTTTTTAGTGACCCGCAATACTTGCAGGTTAAACAAAAGTTTTTTGATAAATCGGTAGACAGCATTACCATCATGGCGAGCTACCAAAAGTAAACAACCTAAGGGATTAACATGAAAAAGCTTAAACTATCTTACTTCGATTTTAATGGTGGCCGTGGCGAAAGTGCACGCTTAGCGTTGTCCATGGCTAACATAGAGTTTGAAGATCAGCGGGTGGTTTTTAAAGACTGGCCCAGCCTAAAAGGCAGCATGCCATTTGGTGCTATGCCGGTATTGGAAGTAGACGGCACTCAATTAGCACAGTCCAACTCTATTAATCGTTATGTGGGCAAGCTGAGCAACCTGTATCCCACCGACCCGTACCAAGCCCTGTTATGTGACGAAACCATGGATGCAGTGGAAGAAGTTGTGGCTAAAATAAGCGTCACTATGTTTCTGGGTGACGATGCTAAAAAGGCCAAACGCGAAGCCGTGGCCTCTGGCCCCATGACCTTGTACTTAAGTCATTTGCAAGCCAATCTAACAGCGCGTGGCGGTGAGTTTTTTGCCGATAGCCGCCTTACTATGGCTGACCTAGTGGTATTTATTTGGGTGCGGGGGTTACGTTCTGGCCATTTAGATTACATCCCAGCCGACCTAGTAGACACAGTGGCACCGCTATTGGTGCAGCATCAAGAGCGTGTAGAACAAACGCCGGACATTGTGGCTTACTATAAAAACCACTAACCCTTTAGCCTGCCCATGGCACCAAACTTGTGGGCAGGTCGAATAGCCTCTACCTTTTTGTAGGGGCTCATAAAGCTCCCCAATTTGGCCATTTGTTTTGTCTTTCCCTGTTGCCTTTTATAGCCAAGCACATAAGGCTCGTGGGGTAGGGGGGAAATCGTAATTATGTTGTCTTTACTAATGAGCATCTAAAAGATTTATTTATAGCTGAATTGCATAAAACCTTACTTAAACTATTGAAGAAAACCTAGTAGCAAAAAAGGTTAAGGCATTATTCGCGGGGTACATTTATAAGCAGGGTGGGTGATTGTTGAATCTAACGGGTAGACGGGCTAATTAAGGTTTGCTCTGGAAAGTGGGTTTATTCAGCAAATACCCATGAATTAACTATACTCACTCTGACATGTATCTCTTTCTGGGGCAGTAACGTGGATAAGGTATTAACATTCATTTTAACAGCCTGCTACTTAACGTTTTTTCTTGGCTCTATTCCTAGTGCAGCGGCGCCAGCAGATTCAATTGACTACTTGTTTGAATTGTCCTTAAAAGAGCTATTGGACATCCCTGTGGTGACGGCCCGTAAACGGGCTGAAAACCTGCAAGACATTCCTGTTTCCGTAAGCGTATTTAACGCCCATGAGCTTGCTGCATTGCAAGTAACCAACGTCTCTCAAATTTCTAACAGTACCCCTAATTTGGTATTTGATGATACCGCTCCCATATCGGGCAGTGGTTCCGCTGCCTCTATTTTCATTCGTGGGGTGGGGCAAACTGACTTTACCCTAGTAACCGACCCAGGTGTTGGCCTGTATCTTGACGAGGTGTACATTGCCCGTTCAGTGGGGGCGATTTTAGAGTTACTGGATGTTGAGCGGGTAGAAGTCTTAAGGGGCCCTCAGGGGACATTGTTTGGTAAAAACACTATAGGTGGTGCCATTAATATCACCAGTATGCGGCCCTCTAATGAAATGTCGGGGGCGGTAGAGCTTAAAACCGGTATAGACAATCGTGCGGACATTAGGTCGTCTTTTAATCTGCCGTTGGCAGATGCTTGGTTATTACGGATGTCGTATGCAGACCTTAATCAGGATGGTTACGTTAAAAACCTGGGTGGAGGCCCCGATTTAAATGATACCAATGCACAACTAGGCAAAATGGTGCTGAGTTATGATTCATCAAATAAGTTCTCGGCTAGATTGACAACGCAATTGACGCGCAGACGAGAGCAGGGGCGAGCACAGAAACTGGTACGTTTTAACCCCGCGGCGCCTGGGCCCACGTTTGGCCCATTTTCAGCGTTGGGTGTAGGTACATTTGACGAGCAATTTTTGGCAGGGGGCGAATTTAGTACTTATCAAGGTGAAAAAGAATTTGTTAAATCGGACTTGGATGTGACCGGCACATCATTGGTGATGAATTACCAGTTTTCGAGTTTTAATATTAAGTCCATTACGGCTCATCGTGAATTAGACAGTGAATTTGGCCGCGATTCTGACAATTCAACGTTTAATATTATTCAAACACAAGATGTGATGGATCATGATCAACTTAGTCAGGAGTTGCAATTGAGCAGTAATGCCAGGCAAAAAAATTGGCACTGGTTGCTGGGAGTTTATTACTTTCAAGAAAAAGGAAATAATTTAAATGTGGTGTCGTTGCCCGTATTTGATGTGGTGAGTGGTGGCGGGATTGATAATGAGAGTATGGCGATTTTTGGTCAGGCATCTTATGAATTGAATGACAAAATGTCGATGACCTTCGGTGGGCGTTATACCGATGAACGAAAACGTTTTTTGCCCGATCAAATTGTGCGTTTTAATGAAAATACCCTGCCTGTGTATGGGGGAGCTGGATTTGTAGATGGCCAACGTATCTTGCCAAAGGAAGAATCCAGTCGTGATTTTGATAATTTTTCAGGGCTACTGAGCTTGGATTATCGGTGGACACAACACCTACTAACGTATTTGTCGTACTCCGAGGGGTATAAAAGTGGGGGCTTTAATCAGCGTGTTTTTCCACCTCGTACTGAACCGGGGTCGTTTAAACCTGAAGACGTGGCGGTTTATGAATTTGGCTGGAAAACCAGTAATGATACCAATACAGTACGCTTAAATGGCGCGTTGTTTTATACCGATTATTCAAATGTGCAGGTTAAGGTAATTGACGTTGTGGCACCGGGAACCGGCAATGCGGCCGAGGGTCGAGTATATGGTGGGGAATTGGAATTAAGCGCGTTACTGAGTCAGGATGTTTCTTTGTTGATGACAGCCGGCTATCTGGATACTAAATACGCTTCTTTTTCGGATGACTTTGATCCGGCCCAAGGGATCGATAAGGGCAGTCGTTTTGTGAATTCACCTCAGTGGTCTTTATCTAATGCCGTGTCGTATGTTATCCATGGGGCTAAGTATGGTGATGTGACCTTGCGTGGTGACTGGAGTTATCGCTCTAAGGTGTATAACGATGCAGCCAACAGTGAGTTTATCGCCCAAGGTAATTTACATTTGTTTAATGCCGGAGCCACGTTTAAAAAATACGGTGGTAAGTGGCAATTGGCATTGCAGGTACGAAATATTACCGATGAAACCTATGTGGTCACCGGTAATGATGAATTTAGCGGATTTGGCTATACCGAACTTGTGTATGCCCGGCCCCGTGAGTGGAGTTTTACCGTTAAGCGGATTTTTTAGAGACTGTGGGGTAAGCCTAAATGTATAGAAACTCACAAAGAAGGTCCTAGCCTAATCTTAAGACCGAACCCGTTTTGCTCGTTTTTTTTACCTAGAAAAATTAATGTAGGGGGTCCAAGTTGTTTGTCTACCAGGCGCTGGCGCTTCGGTAGAATACTGAAAACGACAGGCCATCTGAACATTTTTAAGTGATGCTTTTGTTACATGTTCTTTTGTGGCATTAAACACCCCAGCTAAGCCGTGATAGTCTTTTCCTGGTTCAATCACCAAGTGGAAATCCTCTTCTGTTCTAGGGGCGTTTGGAGAGTCAATAATAATTGGCCCATAAACCCCTAATCGCTCTCCTTGTCCTGAAATACTTGCCTCCTTGTTGGTGATGTATATTTTATTTTGACTGGTATTTTTTAACGTAAAACTAAACACTAACGGATGCTCAGGGTCTTTGTTATCCAGCTCTTTGTAAATAGTATCGGTGGCGGATGGAAATCCAATGGTGGTTTCAAGCATATCAAAACGTCCTTTTACGCTGGTTAATATTAAGGTAGGCGCTTTTAAACGCTAGACACTAAGACGTTTTATTACAATAAAATATTTAATATAAACTTACGTTGTATACCATTAATCATCAGGAGGTTTAGTTCATGTTAAATAATGAGTACTAATTATGACTGCCTGATCGGTACGGGTCATGCGCAGACTGACTCATGCTAAGTATTGGGTTTTAACGGATTTGAGGGGCAGATGTCGTTTGAATAAAAGGAAAAAAAACATCTGCCCCTCGCGCCCTTCAATATTTTTTGAGGCTGTCTATATCTAATAATAATGAGTAAAAGTTCGTTAATACTTCATTATGTAATATAACTGGCCATATAGAACATTTTAAAACACAGTACCCTGCCTAATTATACCAAACCATTCGAATAATCGAGCTGCGCTGTGTTCGTTTGAAATTTAGAAGTAAGCGTCCGTCACTTTTACCGAATTACTCTTACCTTTTCACTCTTAAGAATAGGCAATAAACATGCGTAAAAATAAATTAGTGCTCGCCACCTTAATGGCTTCGAGTTTAACGTTGTCTAGCGGGGCCCACGCTGGTTTTTGGTCTGATGTGGGGTATTGGATAGATGACAATATTGTAGATCCAATTGAAGGTGCTGTGAATACCGTGGCGGGTTATGCCGAATACTTAACCGTAATTGAAGGCACTATGTCGCAGCAGGGTTATATAGAGTCCGATTCCACGCCTTTTCAAACGCCACCACAAGAAGCCGCAGCAAGTGGAGTATTTGATGTTTTAACCTATAACGTACACGGTTTTCCTGAAGTGATTGGTGGAATATCATCCAGTGAAATGGAACAAGTCAGCGAATTAATTGAAAGCTGGAATGTGGATATTGTGGGTATTCAAGAAAACTGGATTAATCATTCCCAGCTTATTTCAAAGTTATCCCACGAAAACTATGCTTATCGAAGTGATCATTTTGCCGGTGG
>MAAB01030512.1_pt1 | contig 11726 bp, 8 predicted proteins | sample 1115991 | NCBI WGS metagenome assembly MAAB01 (sample SAMN04961124, study PRJNA320927) | seawater metagenome | isolation source: sample BD02T18 sea water enriched with oil for 18 days | place: USA:Gulf of Mexico | collected 2013-07-27
TTTCAAAACTTAGTTTTCAAAGGTTTGCTAACTGTTTACTTATCATTAAATGGTAACTAAACATGGTAAAACTCGCTTCTCAGGTCTCCCTGAAGAAGTGGAGCGCATTTTAGAGATTTCTGCGCCTACGTCAACAAGTATTTTCACTTTAATTAAATTAAATGCTTGGATGATTAAAAATAGTACATACTGCTTGTTTTTGCCAATAAATAAGTATAAAAAAAGAGCACTACATAGTGCTCTTTTCTTTTGCTGATAATGTATCAATAAATTTAGTTAATTCAATCTTTATCTGGTGACTCGTTTGTTGTTGTATTATTCGTTTCTTTCTCATCTTTGAATTCAGCATCTTGATCATCACCAACAACGTGTTCAAGTTTTAGCTTTTTAATACTACGTATAGTAGTGAATGGACCAGAACAAGCGTAAACGACAAATATTACCGTCAGTAATTCAGCTGGACTTGCCGCAACTACCACAAAAACGAGGACAATTAACAAAACAACAAAGAAGTTAACTTTTCCTTTCCAGTCCACATCTTTAAAACTGTTGTAACGAAAATTACTCACCATAAGTAATCCTGAAACTATGGTAATAACGCCCATGATAAAACCAAGATCTTGACCATTAATTTGGTATTCAGTTCCTAGCCAAACTAGACTTGCGATAACAGCTGCGGCAGCTGGGCTAGCTAATCCTTGAAAATATTTTTTATCAGCTACTCCAACTTGAGTATTAAATCTCGCTAAACGTAATGCTGCGCCAGCAACAAAAACAAATGCAGCCAACCAACCTAATTTTCCCATACCAGACAATGCCCAGTTATATGCGACAAGTCCGGGCGCAATACCAAAAGAAACCATATCCGCCATACTATCGTATTCGGCGCCAAACTCACTTTGAGTATTGGTCATACGAGCAACTCGTCCATCTAACCCGTCAAAAATCATCGCAATAAAAATTGCGATGGCTGCATTTTCAAAATGTCCGTTCATCGAAGAGACTATGGCAAAGAAACCAGAAAACAACCCCGCAGTGGTGAGTAAGTTAGGTAATAAATAAATACCACGGGTAGGAGTTGATTGTGTATTGTTTTTGTTCGACATAAAGTGGATCTAATAAGGATAGTTAATGGCTGTAATCTAGCACAGAAATATTCAGAAAACATATAACTAAAAAGCTAATATCGATGAAAATATGCGCTAAAATTTGTAAACTTGTTACTTCGTTGTTATAAGTTCTATATAAAGTTAGGTTTTTCTTACTATGATAAAGGTAATTACGTGGTAGGCATAAATATGCAAATAAAATTGATCGGATGTATCTTACTTTGTTATTCAGGCATTATTCTGGCTGATAATGTCACGGTTTATCGTTGGGTAGATGAAAAGAATGTTGTTCATTTTAGTCAAAACCAACCTGAGCATGATAACTATACCGAATTAACAATGACTAATGTCATTAAATCTAAACAGAAAGAATATGATGGTGGAAATCAAGATGAAGTTGAAGAGCCGTTAACACTTACTCCTTCAACAGAAAAGTGTGAAGAAGCTAAAGCTAACGTTAGAATGATAAATGCTTATGATAAAATTCAATATACAGATCCTCAAGGCAATGTTCTGGTATTAAGTAAGCAAGAAAAATCACAGCAATTAGAGATAAATACTAAGCTAGTAGAAGTTTATTGCGGACAATAAAGCTCTACTGCTCTTTAAACTTCATTTTATTGCCGGGCTTTAAATACCAAACTGCCATCCATTTCTGTCACTAAGATGGTGTCATTTTCTGAAAATTCATTAGACAATATTTGATGGGCTAATGGGTTTTCTATCAATTGCTGAATTGACCGCTTAAGTGGTCTTGCACCAAAGAGTGGGTCAAAACCCGCCTGAGAAACTAGTGTAAGTGCAGCTTCTGAAACAATAAAACCCATATTTTTTTCCGCTAATCTATCTGCCAAAGCGCTAATTTGAATAGCTGCAATCTGTTGTATTTGTTCGCTAAGTAATGGGTGAAAAACAACCGTCTCATCAATCCTGTTTATAAATTCAGGTTTGAAGTGTTGACCTATTTCTGACATCACTTGAGTTCTCATTGCTTGATATTGACTATCATCACCAAAACTTTGAATCAGATCAGAGCCGATATTAGAGGTCATGATCACCACGCAATTCCTAAAATCTACTGTTCTCCCCTGCCCGTCCGTTAAGCGACCATCATCTAATACCTGTAAGAGAATATTAAATACATCTGGATGTGCTTTTTCTATTTCATCTAATAAAATAACCGAATAAGGTTTGCGTCGGACCGCTTCTGTTAAATAACCACCTTCTTCATATCCGACATAACCTGGTGGTGCACCGACTAAACGTGCAACTGAATGCTTTTCCATAAACTCTGACATATCAACACGCACTAATGCATCTTCGGTATCAAACAAAAAGTTTGCTAACGCTTTGGTTAATTCTGTTTTGCCAACACCTGTCGGCCCTAAAAACAAAAATGAACCAATAGGACGATTAGGATCAGCAAGTCCTGCACGTGAACGACGAATAGCATGAGCTACTGATACCACGGCTTCTGATTGACCAATAACACGCTGATGTAATTCTGCTTCCATACGGAGTAATTTGTCACGGTCTTCTTCTAGCATTTTTGCAATAGGAATACCTGTAGAGCGACTAAGTACATCGGCGATTTCTACATCCGTGACTTTATTTCTTAACAAGCTCATTTCTTGCATTTCAGCTTGGGCTGCCAAGTCGAGTTGTTTTTCTAATGCTGGGAGTCTACTGTATTGAAGTTCAGCCATACGATTAAGATCACCCGCGCGCCTCGCTCCATCTAATTCAATTCGGGCTTGTTCTAAATCAGTTTTAATCGCTTGAGTTCCATGAATAGCCGCTTTCTCTGAAGTCCAAACCTCGTCTAATTCATTAAACTGTCGTTCAAAATCAGTTAATTGCTTATTAATATGTGCTAAGCGTTTATAAGAAGAGTCATCAGTTTCACTTTCTAATGATTTCTTCTCTAATTTTAATTGAATGATTTTACGTTCTAATTTGTCCAACTCTTCTGGTTTAGAGTCCATTTGTAGACGAATGCTAGAAGCCGACTCATCAATCAAATCAATTGCTTTGTCGGGTAACTGCCGATCGCTTATATAGCGATGTGAAAGTGTTGCCGCTGCAACAATGGCCGGATCAGTAATTTCAACATTATGGTGTAATTCATAACGTTCTTTTAAACCACGTAAAATAGCGATGGTATCTTCAACATTCGGCTCTTCTACTAATACCTTTTGAAAACGGCGCTCTAATGCCGCATCTTTTTCTATATATTGGCGATATTCGTCTAAAGTGGTTGCACCAACACAGTGTAAATCACCACGCGCTAATGCAGGTTTAAGCATATTGCCTGCGTCCATGGCACCGTCTGATTTACCGGCACCAACCATGGTGTGAAGTTCATCAATAAATAAAATGACTTGCCCTTCTTCTTTAGCAAGCTCATTTAAAACCGCTTTTAGACGTTCTTCAAATTCGCCACGATATTTAGCGCCCGCCACTAAAGATCCCATGTCTAATGACAAAACACGTTTGTTTTTTAACCCTTCAGGTACTTCATGATCAACAATCCTTTGTGCTAAACCTTCTGCGATAGCCGTTTTACCAACTCCCGGTTGACCAATTAATACCGGATTATTTTTAGTACGACGTTGCAATACTTGAATGGTACGACGAATTTCATCATCACGGCCAATCACGGGATCGAGTTTCCCTTCTTCTGCCCTAGCGGTAAGATCAACGGTAAATTTATCTAGCGCTTGACGAACATCTTCTGCATTTTGATCATCAACTTTTTGGCCACCACGAACATATTTAATGGCTTCTTTTATACGAAATTCAGTTGCACCAAGTGTTTTTAAAATTTGGCCAAGTTTACCTTTATCTTCAAGTGCAGCAAGAATAAAGACTTCTGAAGAAATATACTTATCAGTTAATTTTTGTGCATATTTATCACAAAGATTAAGTAAATTTCCCATCGCAGTAGAAAGTTGCACTTCGCCGCCGGTGCCACTGACTTGTGCAAGTTCACCGATCACTTTTTCAATTTGAGACCTTAACGAGTAAATATCAATACCCGCACTCTTTAATAGCGCTAAAGTACTGCCATTATTCTGATTTAATAACGCGAGCATTAAATGTACGGGTTCAATAAATTGGTGATCTTTACCTAGCGCAATAGACTGCGCATCAGAAATAGCAACTTGAAAAGTTTGGGTAAAACGGTCTAAACGCATTAATGCTCTCCTACGACATACCTATATAAAGTTATGGGCTTTATGAAAAAAATCAAGTTATGGCCTTGCTATTAATAATCACATGCTTGATGTTGTTCAAGAGTTTGTGAAGCTATTTTTCCTAGTTGATCTTGAACTAAGTCGGATAATGGGATGGTGTCCATAAAAGGCAATGCATCCGCCAGTTCATTGGTGATCACCTGATAAAATATCAGCGCAGTAAAATAGCTGCCAGCATAACCAGCATGATTACCATCGGCACTATGTAAAGCTAAATCTGGCAATGTTGCTAATACTATATCCCAACCTAAACCTACTGGAGCAACACAACTTTGCTGCTTTTGAGCAATAGAGAAATGAATGTTGTGTACATATCGTGCTTCCTCAGGGTTATTTAGCTGTGGATGTTCTGGAAATAAAATAGGAGTAGCGTTAACATTTTTAACTGCACTAACCCAACTCTCTGCGGCGGTTGTTGGATAGTGAACACTGCCACTTTGTGAATATTTTTGCGCCTGTAATATTACATGGCTCCATGTTTCACTGGTTATTTTTTCAAGGGTAATACCATCATTAACCTTATCTGCTAAATAACCAAAACCTTCAGATCTTTCAACGTTTACTTCACTTTTCGGTTTACCTGTTTCAATAAGCTGTTTAATGATTTCAGGTAAATTATTTGAGGCGACGTGGCTATTACCAATGAGCAATACTGTATATTCTTGGCTAAGAGTATTGTTTGGAATGGCTAAATTCGTCGTTGAATCAGGTAAACTTAATGCTGCAGCTTGGTCATTAGGAACATTCGCCTCATTGCTTTTATTGCCACCACAACTTATGGTCAAAAATAATAACAACAATAATGATAAACTTTTCATCACATCCTCTGTAATTTTAGTTGCTAGTTGCAGGCTTTACTTAATACAAATAAGCGACGCCATTCGACCAGTAATATTTTCTCTTCGATAAGAATAATATTGCCTTTTTTGGCTAAAAGTACAACCGGCATCTACTTCAATGCTTGCAATACCTAAATCTTTTAGCATCATCAAAGCAATGTGTTGTAAATCAGCTAGCCATTTATCATTTTCATTTTCATTTACTTGAAACGCTAAACAAAACTTACCATTTAACTGTTCAAAAATATCTTTTACTTCAGTGCCCACTTCAAAATGTTTTTGGCTAATACAAGGTCCTAACCAAGCATGAATACTGCCGTTATCACTCAACATTTTAGAAACGGTATTTTCAATTATATTACCCGCAAGTGATCGCCATCCCGCATGTATGGCAGCTATTTCTGAACCATCACTATTTGATAACAGAATAGGCAGGCAATCGGCGGTCATTATCGCTAACGCCAGCTTTGGTTCACGGGTAATAACTGCATCAGCCTTTATCGGCGATAAACTCATTTGCTCGATCACCACAACATTATTGCCATGTACTTGGTCAAGCCATTGAATGTTGGTCTCGGTGGGTAAAAAGGTGTGGAGAAGCTGTCGGTGATGAATTACTTGATTTTCATCATCACCGACATGTAGACCTAAATTGAAATCGTCAAAAGCCTGAACATTTTTGGAAGGGTAACTTTTTTTCTTACTTACAGGTGAGTAACGTGTGGTTTGAATTGCCTGTATGTTATTAACAGGCAACTTCACTTCATTGAATGGCTGGTTAATAGTCGACTTCAGCATTAAGTTTAGTATCTTCCCGAAGCGTATCCGTTAAGGTCACCATATCTTCTGGAATTTCGGCATGCCAGGTCATTTCTTCCCCTGTTACCGGATGAAATAACGATAACATCGCCGCATGTAACGCTTGGCGTTTAAAGCCTTTTAGTATTTCTCTAAGTTCAGTGGTAGCATTTTTAGGTGGACGTGGACGACCACCATAAACTGGGTCACCAACTAAAGGATGAGTAATATGCGCCATATGGACACGAATTTGATGGGTACGACCGGTTTCTAAACGTAAGCGTAAACGGGTATGCAAACGGAATTTTTCCATAACACGATAATGAGTTACCGAAGGTCGGCCAGAAAAAGTTACCGCCATATGAGTGCGCTTGGTGGAATGTCGACCAATCGGCTCATCAACTAAACCGCCTGCGGTCATTAAACCACTGGCAATGGCTTCATATTCACGAGTAATTTCACGTGCTTGTAACGACTCAACTAGATTAGTTTGGGCGGCAATTGTTTTTGCTACTACCATTAAACCTGTGGTGTCTTTATCAAGACGATGAACAATACCCGCTCTAGGTACAACGGCTACTTGCGGACAATAATGAAGCAAGGCATTAAGCACTGTGCCATCAGGATTACCCGCGCCCGGATGAACCACTAAACCCGCAGGTTTATTGATCACTAAAATGTCATCGTCTTCATAAACTATCGTTAGCGGAATATTTTGTGGGTCAAAACGTTCTTCCGCTTCAACTTCAGTTTCTATACTAATGGCTTCACCGCCATACATTTTTTCACGCGCTTTTGTTAATACGCTGCCATTAACCGAGACATTTCCGGCTAAAATCCATTCTTTTAAGCGTGAACGTGAATATTCAGGGAACATTTGCGCTAAGGCTTGGTCGAATCGTTTACCCAAACATGATTCAGGGACTATTTCTTGGTGTTGAATAATTTCAGCCATTTAATTCTCTATTAATTAGCACTGTGCAAGGTTTGATTGCTAGGTTAGAATGCATCTACTTAGTCGTATTTTACCTGTTTGATAAACCAATTACATTAAGTAATTGAAAACAAGTAAACAATTTATTTTAACAATTATAACGTAGTGATACCGAGTTCTATGGACAAACTGACATTTAAAACAATTTTTTTAGTACTACTTCTTACTTTATTTGGCTGCTCATCTTCTGATGAATTAGAGGTCGACAAGATACCCGATAAGTCTGCACAAGCTTTATTTACCGATGCGCGTTCAGCTTTAGATAGCGGCTTATACAAAAAGGCTATTCAAATACTTTCGGCGATAGACTCCCGATTTCCATTTGGTCCTATATCACATCAAGTACAGTTAGACTTAGTTTATGCCTACTATAAAAGTGGTGATTCAGCACAAGGTATTGCCTTAGCAGATAGATTTTTAAGGTTGAACCCGAATCACGCTAACATCGATTATATTTATTATATGCGCGCCTTAATCAATATTTCGACTGAAGAAAACTTATTCCAAGATTTGGCAGGCATTGATCGTACAGACCGAGATCCAACCGCTTCTCGTGAGGCTTTTAACGATTTTAAAACAATTCTAGCGGATTACCCACAAAGTAAATACGCAGCCGATTCAAGAAAGCGGATGATAGCAATAAAATCACGCTTAGCTAATTATGAGCTATCAGTTGCCCGTTTTTACTTAAAACGTGAAGCTTATGCATCAGCAGCCAATCGTGGTAGGTACATTGTTGAATATTACGCACAAAGTGAAGAAGTTGAACAAGCACTAGAAATTATGATCGAATGTTACGACAAAATGGGCTTAGACGAATTAAAAAGTAATGCGAAACAAGTATTAGCAGCTAACTACCCTAACAATTCATTAGTTGGCGGTTAATAATAATTTCTCATTAACTAATATTAAAAAAGGCGCATTAAGCGCCTTTTTTTGTGCCTGAAACTTTGTAGCTCGTCACCAACACGAGAGACACAACGATTAATTCCAATATTCAATTCTATTCAAAGCTAATATTGTCGAGCTTCGTTTCACTCGTGTCGACCTACAGGTGGTATTTTATAGATAGTCTTTTGTAGGTCGTCACGAACGTAGTGAGACACGACGATATATTGATTCCCACTAATAATGCTCAATGAATAACTCATCAAATTTCAGGCATAAAAAAACCAGTGACGTCTCACTGGTTCTCCTAAGATTTGTTACGAGGTTATCGTAACAAAATTACTCAGCAGCAGGTGCTGCTTCAGCTGGTTTTTCATTTGCTTCTTTAATACTTAAACGTACACGGCCTTGACGGTCAACTTCAAGTACTTTAACAGTAACTTCTTGACCTTCAGACAATACGTCAGTAACAGCATTTACACGCTCTTCAGAAATTTGAGAGATGTGAACCAAACCGTCTTTACCTGGAAGTACGTTAACAAACGCACCAAAATCAACGATACGAACAACTTTACCAGTGTAGATAGTACCTACTTCGATTTCCGCTGTTAATGCAGTAATACGAGCAATAGCATCTTTCGCTTGATCGCCGTCTGTAGCTGCAATTCTTACTGTACCGTCGTCTTCAATTTCAATCGTTGTACCCGTTTCTTCAGTAAGTTGACGAATAGTCGCGCCACCTTTACCAATAATGTCACGGATCTTATCTTGAGGAACTTTCATGGTATGAATGCGCGGAGCAAACTCAGAAATTTCTTCACGATGAGAATTAATCGCTGAATCCATTACACTTAAGATATGCGTACGTGCAGCTTTTGCTTGGTTTAAAGCAAGTTGCATGATCTCTTGTGTGATACCTTCAATTTTAATGTCCATTTGCAGTGCAGTAATACCTTCAGTAGTACCAGCAACTTTAAAATCCATATCGCCTAAATGATCTTCATCACCTAAAATGTCAGAAAGAACAACATAGTCATCCCCTTCTTTCACTAAGCCCATGGCAATACCAGCAACAGATGCTTTAATTGGCACACCAGCATCCATTAATGCTAATGAAGTACCACAAACAGAAGCCATTGAAGATGAACCGTTTGATTCAGTGATTTCAGAAACAACACGAACTGCATATGGGAACTCTTCAGCAGAAGGCATAACAGCCAACATACCACGTTTTGCTAATCGGCCATGACCGATTTCGCGACGCTTAGGTGAACCAACAAAACCAGTTTCACCAACACAGTATGGAGGGAAGTTGTAATGAAGCATAAATGCGTCAGTTTTCTCACCCATAATCGTGTCTAAACGTTGTGCATCACGTTGCGTACCTAAAGTAGCAGTAACTAAGGCTTGTGTTTCACCACGAGTAAATACAGCAGAACCATGTGTTCTTGGTAATACACCTGTCATTACGTCTAAAGCACGGATCATTTCAGGATCACGACCATCAATACGTGGAGAACCTTTCGTGATACGACCACGAACAACCGTTTTCTCTAAATCATGGAATAAATCTTTTGCTTCACCAACATTTAACTCTGCGTCAGCTTCAAGCAATTGCTCAATTACGCCATTGCGAATTTCAGCAATTTTTTCATAACGTACTGCTTTTTCAGTAATTTGATAAGCTTCGTTAACTTGTGCTTCTGAAAGTTCAGCAATTTTAGCAACTAAATCAGCATTTTTAACTGGTGCAGTCCATTCCCATTTAGGATTGTTAACTTCAGCAGCCATTTCTTTAATCGCTGTGATAGCTGTTTGCATTTGCTCATGACCGTAAACAACAGCGCCAAGCATTACTTCTTCAGACAAGATGTCAGCTTCTGACTCAACCATTAATACAGCTGAATCAGTACCCGAAACCACTAAATTTAGCTGTGATGTTTCAAGTTCAGATTGAAGAGGGTTAAGAATGTATTTACCGTCAGTATAACCAACACGCGCAGCGCCAACAGGACCACTAAATGGCATACCTGAGATAGCTAAAGCAGCAGAAGTACCTAATAAAGCAATAATATCTGGAGAAATTTCTGGGTTAGCAGATACAACAGTAATAACTACTTGAACTTCGTTAGTAAACCCTTCAGGGAATAATGGACGAATTGGACGGTCAATTAAACGACAGATTAATGTTTCTTCTTCAGAAGGACGACCTTCACGTTTAAAGAAACCACCTGGGATTTTACCTGCAGCGTAAGTACGCTCTTGGTAGTTAACCGTTAATGGGAAAAAATCTTGACCAGGTTTTGCTTCTTTCTTACCAACTACAGAGACTAATACTGAAGTATCGTCCATGCTTGCCATTACGGCACAAGTTGCTTGACGAGCGATTACACCCGTTTCAAGAGTTACGGTATGGTTACCGAACTCAAATGTTTTAGTTACTGGATTGAACATTTAATGTTCCTTATATATCTGTATCTATTTATAAAAATAATCAATCTGTACAATTATTTATTCACTAAAAGCCACAAGTTGTAATACTTCAAGTTGAACAAAAAATTATACAGTTTGACTGATTAGTTAATTTTTACGTTCTTCGTAAATAATGCAAAAAACTGTAATTACAAAATTTTGCACGCACATTATACTGACACCACAGGGTATTACTAGCATTTATCGGCAATTAAGCCGCTATCTAGGTAAATATATCGAAATGTACGAGTAGTATGCCTTTTGGTGGTAAGTTGATACTTCGTATGCCGTCACAAACCGAGCGAATAATGACTATAAAAAATACAATTTACGTTTTATTTTTCAATAATAAAGACTAATATTTAAACAATGGATTAAAAGAATAAGCTACGGAACAACAAATAAAATAACACCCTATGTCAAAAGTATCTGCCTAGTAAATATGCCTTTTACCCGCGTATTTAAAGATGCATTAAATGCTAAATTAATAATTATGAAGCCAATTAAGATAATACTTGTTGTTAGACTGTATTATATTTAAGCTGTTTAGATAACAGTTGTTAATTATAAGAAACAAATAATAAGAAGACTGATTTATGCGTGTCGTGCTTTTTTTGCTACTTTCTACAATACTGCTCTCTAATGCTGTTATACCTTATGTTTCAGCATATGAATTTGAGAACTTTAATCGAGATGATGGATTATCTCAGGTTTCTGCGCAAACATTACTTTATGATAACAATGGCTACTTATGGGTAGGGACATCGGATGGGCTAAATCGTTTTGATGGCTACCAATTCAAGGTTTATAGAAACAACCCAGAAGACAATAATTCTTTATCAAATAATAACATCTCAGCTCTTTTTGAAGATAATAACGGTACTTTATGGGTAGGAACAGAAGGGGGTGGACTGAATCGCTTTGATAGAAAATCAAATGCTTTCATTCATTATTCTTACCAAGAAAATAATGTACAAAGTCTCGCCAGCAATTCTATTAATGACATAACCAGAGATAACCAAGGGAATTATTGGATAGGAACAAATAAAGGGTTAAATAAATTTAATGGTCAATCTTTTACCCGCTATCTAAACGGCACCAATGTCCAATCATTATTTATAGATTCCAATGAAACACTTTGGATTGGTACTAAAGAAGGTGGGTTAAGTAAAACTAAAGTTAATAATATTGAATTTGAGGCTATTAAATTACCTGAAAGACATCAACATATTACCTCAATAATAGAGTACAACAATACAATATGGTTAGGCAGTGAGACTGGCTTAATACTATTTGATTTAGCAAACCAAAAATTGATTCAACAGAAAGTTGTTAAAAATCTAGGAAATACCCACATTACTTCGTTACA
>MAAB01007772.1_pt1 | contig 11699 bp, 11 predicted proteins | sample 1115991 | NCBI WGS metagenome assembly MAAB01 (sample SAMN04961124, study PRJNA320927) | seawater metagenome | isolation source: sample BD02T18 sea water enriched with oil for 18 days | place: USA:Gulf of Mexico | collected 2013-07-27
CGAGCATATCTACCCTCATTGATTTTTTTTAAAAGGAATAAAAATGATATGAAAAAACAATAAGGTAAAGATACCAAATACCATCAAATAGACATTTGCGTCATAATAAATAACGACGCGCGCAATAATAACACCAAGGATTGCTAATATTATTACGTAAGGAATAACTTTCTCTTCCTGTAGAAGTTCTGCTCCACACTTATCACACTGAAGATAAAAGTCTTCGTTCAAATCAAAAGTCATAATCTTTAATAAAGATGTTTTATTGCCACAAACACTACACTTTTTCATTAACAACCAACCTCTTCAATCAAATATTCTTGAAGGAAATGCTCACCAACAGCTGCCGCAATTGAAATAGCAATTACAACAACAATAGAGGCAAAAAATAATAATATTGCTAGCAACGCTGCTATACCAGAAAATAGAAAGCTCATAGCTAAGGCGCCTGATACTGTTTGACATTCACTAAAAAATGTTTCAATGCTCGCTAACAAAGCAACCCCTATACCAAATATTTTCACTAACCCTTTTACAGCGAACCAAACGGGTGAGCCTCTTACTACGGAGTAGTTCAACAGATACCAAGTATACATATAACTAAAATATCCTCTTATCATACTCAGTAACCCACCATTCCCACCACCCGATATTTTATAAGCTGCATCTCCAGTGATTGGGTCGGTAATAACATACCCTTCACCTAACCAGCCATTAAAGTTAATTACCGCCATTACTTTCACAACATGCTGAAAGTATGACGTCAGAAATACCGATCTAAAGTGCAACTACAAAGGAGAAACCTCCGCAATAATCATTGCGGATCACTGCCACTTATTTCGAATTATTTTTAATAAATCAGGAACCCAGCCCATTATGGATTGCACTGATACTAACAAAAAAGCCAGTCCAAAATTAAACTCATCCAGCTTCCAATAGGAGATAGAAATAATTAGTATAAAAAATAAAAATGAGATTCCGATTCTTACAAACATGCAAATACTCCCAAAGAGCCTATAGCAATTCCAATAGCTTCGCTTACAGCAGGTAATAGGTATGCTGCAATGGAAGCGACTTGAGATAACAACCGTAAAATAGCCCCACCCATAAATAACCATTTAAACCCGCAACCAACAGCTTGTATCATTTCATCTTCAATTGAAGCTCCTACAAACTCAACTCCTGCGGATATAATAGCTAAAGCTGAATATGCAATAAATGGCGCCAAGACTGTAGCAAAACCCGAAAATAAGAAAACAAACATAAGCAATAACATTGATAAGCCAACGATAATCAAAATTAGGCCCCCATTCCCACCACCTGATATTTTATAAGCTGCATCTCCAGTTATTGGGTCAGTAATAATATAACCTTCGCCTAACCAACCATTAAAGTTGATCTGCTTCTCATGAGCAGTCACCACATAACCCGCATTAACACTGTTGCGTATTTCAGTTTCAGTATCTTCCGCTAGGGTGATGCTTGCTAAAGCGGTTTCAAGATTTTCATTAGTGATGGTATAAATCTTTTGCCCTTCAGCCGCTGCTATTGCAATAGCTTTAACCGCACTGATGCCTTCTGCTTTATTCTCTTCTGTTGAAAACATCTGCTCAGGTACTAGGTGCTCCATAGCACTGTAACGGTTACCGGTTAACTTATTAAAATTAATCTTAACTTGTGGATCATTATCTTTGGCTACTCTGTAACTACTCATATGATCCACATCCATGGCTAAGCCTGTAGTTTTTACATCCCTTGGGGTACCGAACCAATAACTCGGCTGCAGATTGGTTTTAAAAATACCATAACTTGGTGCTCTGTAGTTGATTATATTCGTTTGTTTCGCAGCGATATCGTCTTGCACATTGTTTAATGCGAAGTAGCTGAAGATGGTGCTGTAAAGTAAGTCACCGACAAGATCTTGCTTAGTAAGATCGCTGTAGTCTTCCGCTTCTATTTTCGCTTTTGTTGCTTCAAGATCGCTTTGCAAGGCTTGCGCTTGTTGCTGGCTGATGCCTTGCAGATCTAATGCGATGGCACGGTATTCACCAGCGATTGGGTTGTTCTTAGAGGTCTTCCAACCTCTGCCTGGCTGCCAGTAACCCATCTCTGATAATAACTGAGTTCCCATTGCAGCGGGGTTAATCGCTGTGGTGATATCATCACCCACATTAAACTCGGCCCGTAAGTGAATTAAATAACCCGGTAAAGAATCTGGAATGGATTCAGGGTCTATATTGCCGTCTGCATCCGGCTCGGGTAAATAACTGGCTAACGTTTCTTCATCGGCTTCGGTATCGGGTTTAAAAGACAATGCGAGTTTTTTGCCGATGAGACTAACCGTTGGCTGATTAATCTGTAATAAGGTTTCACCTGCTTGGCCGTAAACCGGATAGTTAAGCTGGTATTTAAATTTCCAGCGCTGGTTATCACTCAGTTCACTACTTACCAATTTACGGGTACGCAGCTCGTAAGGCAGTGAAGCTGATAATGATTCACGGATGACAGTTTCGATCTGAGAAGTACCCAGCACTTCACCTACCGTCGCATCCGGGTGCTGACTATTGATAAAGTCTTCTAGCTGGGTCTGGTAATCGTTAATCGCGGTTTCTACAGACTGCTGTGGTACGTTCTGCACCCAGCCTTCGTCTTCATTGATCACAGCTTGCTGCTGAATGTTATCAACTAACCCTTGGGCATCAAAAGGCACTGAGGTTTCAGGATCTAGGCCTTCGGTGAACTCATACTGCTTAAAACTGGCATCCATGGCGATCCAACTATCACCTTTTGAGTGTTTAGCGCCACGACTGGGGAGATAATCGATCCAAGCTTCTGCCCAAATGTGCTCAATCTCGAACTGCTTAATAACCCCACCACTGGTAAGCGCCAAGTTAGGAATGCCACCTTGGCCTAATAAGTTTCCTGCGGCTTCTGGGGTTTTTACATTACCGACCCAGTTCACTATAAAAGAGAAAACTCCGCAATAATCATTGCGGATAACTGCCACTTATTTCGAATTATTTTTAAAAAATCATGAACCCAGCTCATGATGGATTGCACTGATACTAAAAAAAGCCAGCCCGAAATCAAAACGTATCCAGCTTCCAATAGCTTCGCTTACAGCAGGTAATAGGTATGCTGCAATAGAAACGATTTGTAATATTAATTGTAGAAATAGCCATTTAATCCACAACCAACTGTTTATGTACCGCCAAACTCGTTGCTTACCAGCTTGCAAAATTCAGATTTTAAATTTCCATTAGACAGCATATAAATATCAATTAGATAGCTTCTCATGCTCTAAACGAAAGATATAACCTAGAACACCTATATATGAAATGATATGTAAAAATCTAGCTGATTCGCCAATAGTGTTCAAATAGATAAAATATGCCACACCTAATATAAAAAAGAATGACGTATATATTGAGAGGGTTATCTTTCTATTTATAAGTGACAAAAATCCACAAAATGAAAAAATAATCATAATGTAGCCAGATGACTTAGTTATTTCTATTAAATTTTCCATATTTACGTACAAACTCCAAAAACACCAGCAATTGTAGTGGCAGCGGCAACTGACTCAACTATCTTTTTAATTAGCCCTTTAAGGACATTGGCATAAAAATTAACAGCTCCAGCAACAGCTAATGATGTTAAAATCCCACAGCCAAATGCTGCAGCCGCATTTAGAGCTGTAAAGTTATTATCAAGATGAACGGAAACTAGGGTCGCTATTAATAAAAGGCTAAATGATACTATTAGCGCAAGTATAATTGGTATTCCTATCACACCAATCCCACCTGACGCTGCGAAGATCCCCATCATGCCTACGACATAACCTAACCCCTTAGCAAATAAATCCCCTCCATTCCCCCCACCCGATATTTTATAAGCTGCATCGCCAGTAACTGGATCAGTAATAATATACCCTTCACCCAACCAGCCATTGAAGTTAATTTGTTGCTCATGGGCCATCACTTCATATCCCGCATTCACACTATTGCGTATTTCAGTTTCGGTATCTTCCACTAACGTTATATTGGCTAAAGCAGTTTCAAGGTTCTCATTGGTGATGGTATAAATCTTTTGCCCTTCAGCTGCTGCAATTGCAATGGCTTTTACCGCACTGATACCTTCTGCTTTATTCTCTTCTGTTGAAAACATCTGCTCAGGTACTAGATGTTCCATAGCGCTGTAACGATTACCCGTTAGCTTATTGAAGTTGATCTTAGCTTCTGGATTATTATCTTTCGCGACTCGATAGCTACTCATGTGATCAACATCCATGGCTAGCCCTGTGGTTTTCACATCCCTTGGGGTACCGAACCAATAACTCGGCTGCAAGTTGGTTTTAAAAATACCATAACTTGGCGCTCGATAGTTGATTATATTCGCTTGCTTGGCGGCGATGTCGTCTTGCACATTATTGAGGGCGAAATAGCTGAAGATGGTGCTGTAAAGCAGGTCGCCGACTAAATCTTGCTTGGTGAGGTTTGAGAAATCTTCCGCTTCTATTTTTGCTTTTGTGCTTTCAAGATCGTTTTGCAAGGCTTGCGCTTGTTGTTGGCTGATGCCTTGCAGGTCTAATGCGATGGCGCGATATTCACCGGCGATTGGGTTGTTCTGAGAGGTCTTCCAACCTCTGCCTGGCTGCCAGTAACCCATCTCTGATAATAGCTGGGTGCCCATAGCAGCGGGGTTAATCGCGGTGGTGATATCATCACCGACATTAAACTCAGCTCTTAAATGAATCAGGTAGCCCGGTAAGGTATCAGGGATAGTCGCTGGATCTATGTTGCCATTTTCATCCGGCTCGGGTAAATAACTGGCCAGAGTTTCTTCATCGGCTTCGGTATCGGGTTTAAAAGACAATGCGAGTTTTTTACCGATTAAACTAACCGTTGGCTGATTGATCTGTAATAAGGTTTCACCCGCTTGGCCGTAGACTGGGTAGTTGAGCTGGTATTTAAATTTCCAGCGTTGGTGATCACTCAGTTCACTGCTGACCAGTTTGCGGGTACGCAGTTCGTAAGGTAATGATGCGGATAGTGATTCACGAATGACGCTTTTGATATCACTGGTACCCAATACATCACCCACCGTCGCATCAGGGTGCTGGCTACTTATAAAGTCTTCTAGCTGGGTCTGGTAATCGTTAATTGCGGTTTCAACTGACGCTTGTGGTACATTCTGAACCTGGCTAGGGTCAAAGGGATCTTGCGCTTACTGATCTTCAACAGAAGCTGCATTCACAAAACGGTCCATATTTTACAGTTTTTTCAATACTTTCTATAGATAAGTTAAGCTCATTATACTTCCAATTACAGAGGCTATCGCACTAGCTATAATCAACACAGAGGTTTCTATATTTTTATCTCCTGACCTTTGCCTGCTCACACTTTTATAAAATATCAACACGCATAAAAATGTTAATGCAGGCCAACCAAAAGGCAAAAAATCATAATATGTCATAAAGCCCCTCTTTCGACTAAAAACATATAAGCAAAAAAGCATGCCAATGACATTAAGATAATAAATAATACAATCGAAGATATCCCACGAGCACCAGATTTAAAAGTTCTCCACTGTTTATCAGCAATAAAAGCAAAAAATATTCCAAAGAATAACCAAAAATAACCTAACATTGCTCAACCCTATTTTTATCTATTGTTTCAGACATCTCGCCCCATATGAATGATTGAATATCAATAATTAAAAGCTGAAAAACATCTAACAGCTCCTTCTCATTTTCAGTTTTACCTCCTTTCATATTACGAAATATTAAAACTCCTAGTAACTCGCCAAACAATAAAAACAAATCTCCATTCAGTATTTTTGTTTTTTCATCATCGGAACAATTTGAGGATACAGTGTCACTCCATTTTTTAGTAAAATCATTAGCTTGTTTGTACAACAAAACAAGGCCTACAGCACCAAGAAAAAATGTAAACGGGCCAGCTACCATTGAACTAACAACAATTACAGCAAGTATTGCAATCATTAACATCCCTACCAATAAAATGAAACCACCATTCCCCCCACCCGATATCTTATAAGCCGCATCGCCAGTAACTGGATCAGTAATAATATACCCTTCACCTAACCAACCATTAAAGTTGATCTGCTTCTCATGTGCCGTCACGACATAACCTGCATTAACACTGTTGCGAATTTCCGTTTCAGTATCTTCAGCCAAAATGATACTGGCCAAAGCGGTTTCAAGGTTTTCGTTAGTAATGGTGAAAATCTGCTGCCCTTCAGCACTTGCCATCGCCAGAGCTTTTACTGCACTAATACCTTGAGCACGCTGACCTTGCGAGCTGAACATATTAACTGGAATAATATGCTCCATTTCACTATACCGCTTTCCGGTTAGCTTATTGAAGTTGACCTTAGCTTCTGGGTCATTATCTTCTGCAACCCGATAACTGCTCATGTGGTCAACGTCCATGGCCAGCCCTGTGGTCTTCACATCCCTTGGGGTGCCGAACCAATAACTTGGCTGTAAGTTGGTTTTAAAAATACCATAACTTGGGGCGCGGTAGTTGATTATATTGGCTTGCTCGGCGGCGATGTCATCTTGCACATTGTTTAATGCGAAATAACTAAAAATCGTACTGTAAAGCAGATCGCCCACTAGGTCTTGTTTGGTAAGGTTTGAGAAGTCTTCCGCTTCGATTTTGGCTTTTGTTGCTTCAAGATCGTTTTGCAAGGCTTGCGCTTGTTGTTGGCTGATGCCTTGCAGGTCTAATGCGATGGCGCGATATTCACCGGCGATTGGGTTGTTCTTTGACGTTTTCCAACCTCTGCCTGGCTGCCAATAGCCCATCTCGGATAATAACTGGGTGCCCATGGCAGCGGGGTTAATCGCTGTGGTGACTTCATCACCTACATTAAACTCGGCCCGTAAGTGAATCAAATAACCCGGTAAAGACTCAGGAATAGTTGCTGGATCTATGTTGCCGTCTACATCTGGTTCGGGTAAATAACTGGCTAGAGTTTCTTCATCTGCTTCGGTATCCGGTTTAAAAGACAATGCGAGCTTTTTACCAATTAAACTAACCGTTGGTTCGCTGATCTGTAATAAGGTTTCACCTGCTTGGCCGTAAACCGGATAATTTAGCTGGTATTTAAATTTCCAGCGTTGGTGATCACTCAGTTCACTACTTACCAATTTGCGGGTGCGCAGTTCGTAAGGCAATGAGGCGGAGAGTGATTCACGGATGACGGTTTTGATATCGCTAGTACCCAATACATCACCCACCGTCGCATCAGGGTGCTGACTATTTATAAAGTCTTCTAGCTGAGTCTGGTAATCGTTAATTGCAGTTTCTACTGCTTGCTGTGGTACGTTCTGCACCCAGCCTTCGTCTTCGTTAATTATGGCTTGCTGCTGAATGTTATCAACCAAGGCCTGAGCATCAAAAGGCACAGCAGTTTCAAGATCTAGGCCTTCGGTGAACTCATACTGCTTAAAACTGGCATCCATAGGAATCCAGCTATCGCCTTTGGTATGCTTAGCGCCGCGGCTGGGTAAATAATCAATCCAAGCCTCCACCCAAATGTGTTCGACCTCAAACTGCTTAATAACCCCACCGCTAGTAAGCGCCAGGTTAGGAATGCCTCCTTGGCCTAATAAGTTACCTGCGGCTTCTGGTGTTTTTGCATTACCGACCCAGTTCATTGCTTTATCTGCGGGAATACGTACGGTACCGATTGCATAACGGGCTGGAATATTGGCCGCGCGTAAAAGCGCTATTAATAAACTGCTGGTATCGAAGCTATTACCCTGACCATAAGCTAGGGTGTAATCTGCCCCTTGAATCGAACCGTGGCTTGGGATAAAGCGAATATTATTGCGTACCCATTGGTAAATTTTTACTGGGTCGCTATCTAGCTCTTCTGCTTTTGCACGAATGGCATCGGTTAACTGGGCATCAATGGTCGCGTTTAAATCCGCTTGTATTGGCCCGCCAGGATTACCCAGCATATCGGCAGTAACGATATTACTCGCCAGTTGCACCCCTGTTCGTATAACGGAAAACCACTTAGTTGGCTAAGTTGCTGTGCGGTTTGGGCTGGGGTAGCATACTGGCTTACTAATAAAAAATATCAAGAGTGTGTCTAATCATTAGCCACTTCCAACTTCCTTGTTGCTACATAAATTAAAATACATATAAGAGAGAATATACACGTCGCGTCCAGAACCCAGTAAGGCAACTCATATCCTCCTACATTAAAGGCTTTATCTAGCATTAAATATATTAGAGGAGAGATCCCTAGCAACCAATATTGCGAATACTTATCAAAGGTTAATTTTTTACCACAACAAGGGCAAATTTTAATACTGCCCTGTACTTCATACCATTTGTATTTTTCCTTACTAGGTAAAGTTTTTAGATTTTTAAATTTCCCTCCACAACTAGGACAATTCATACAATGACTCCCCGAATAAAATCGAATGAAAACTAAAACAATTAATTATATCTCCTAAATTTTTCTCTCAACAAATATACAAACATCACACTATAAAAGAAACCGACATAAGGCAATCCCACCTTTTCATCTAATAAAAGAAAGAACATCAAAGAGAAAAATGATGATATGGAAATGTACATCAGCCTAAATACATGGTCATGTTTTATCCCTTCTGAGAAAAACCAGTATACTGATATATAGCTACCTAGAACTATTAAGGCTATTACCCCTTCCATTTTAACCTCCTGGCTTTTTGCATAATGATGAAGAAGTATCTACTAAACTCACATATATAAAACTGACAAAATTAATTAATAAACTCGCCAAAGCATCGCTGAATTTAGCTGCAATACCAAACAGAGCAATATTCAGCGCAAGTAATAAGTCGTTGAATCCACTAGGGCACCCATTTGTATAAAGCTTTGCGCTCGATACCATAAAGCTCATAATCGTGTGAAATATAGTAATTAATAACAGTGATACTCCAATTATCCCTGCTGGAGTAACAAGTAAAGTAGTCATTGAAATTAAAAATAATGTCCACGAAATATAACCACCAATTTCACCATAATAATCAAGTAACCCTCCATTTCCCCCACCCGATATCTTATAAGCTGCATCGCCAGTTACTGGGTCAGTAATAACATATCCTTCACCTAACCAACCATTGAAGTTGATCTGTTTCTCATGGGCAGTCACCACATAGCCCGCATTAACACTGTTGCGTATTTCAGTTTCAGTATCTTCGGCTAGCGTGATGCTTGCTAAAGCGGTTTCAAGATTATCGTTGGTGATGGTATAAATCTTTTGCCCTTCCGCTGCTGCGATTGCGATAGCTTTTACTGCACTGATCCCTTCTGCTTTATTTTCTTCTGTTGAAAACATCTGCTCAGGTACTAGGTGCTCCATAGCGCTGTAACGATTGCCTGTAAGCTTATTGAAGTTGGTCTTAGCTTTCGGATCATTATCTTTCGCAACCCGATAACTACTCATATGATCAACGTCCATGGCCAGCCCTGTCGTTTTCACATCCCTTGGGGTACCGAACCAATAACTTGGCTGTAAGTTGGTTTTAAAAATACCATAACTTGGTGCTCGGTAGTTGATTATATTCGCCTGTTTGGCAGCGATGTCGTCTTGCACATTGTTGAGTGCGAAGTAGCTGAAGATAGTACTGTAAAGCAGGTCGCCCACTAGGTCTTGCTTAGTAAGATTTGATAGGTCTTCAGCTTCTATTTTTTCTTGGGTGGCTTCAAGATCGTCTTGTAAAGCTTGCGCTTGTTGTTGGCTGATGCCTTGCAAATCTAAAGCGATAGCGCGGTATTCACCGGCGATTGGGTTGTTCTTTGAGGTTTGCCAACCTCTGCCTGGTTGCCAGTAGCCCATCTCTGATAATAGCTGAGTGCCCATCGCAGCGGGATTAATCGCTGTGGTTATTTCATCACCCACATTAAACTCGGCTCGTAAGTGAATCAGATAGCCCGGCAAGGTATCAGGAATGGATTCAGGGTCTATATTGCCATCGGCATCTGGCTCGGGTAGATAACTTGCCAGAGTTTCTTCATCGGCTTCGGTATCGGGCTTAAAAGACAATGCGAGTTTTTTACCAATTAAACTAACCGTTGGCTGGTTAATCTGTAATAGAGTTTCACCCGCTTGGCCGTAGACCGGATAGTTAAGCTGGTATTTAAATTTCCAGCGCTGGCTATCACTCAGTTCACTGCTGACCAATTTGCGGGTACGTAGTTCATAGGGTAATGAGGCGGAGAGTGATTCACGGATGACGGTTTTGATATCGCTAGTGCCCAATACATCACCCACCGTCGCATCGGAGTGCTGACTATTGATAAAGTCTTCTAGCTGAGTTTGATAATCGTTAATCGCTGTTTCTACTGCTTGCTGTGGTACGTTCTGCACCCAGCCTTCGTCTTCATTGATAATGGCTTGCTGCTGAATGTTATCAACCAAGGCTTGGGCATCAAAAGGCACAGCAGTTTCAAGGTCTAGGGCTTCGCTGAACTCATACTGTTTAAAACTGGCATCCATAGGAATCCAGCTATCGCCTTTGGCATGCTTAGCGCCGCGGCTGGGGAGATAATCGATCCAAGCTTCCACCCAGATGTGTTCAATCTCGAACTGTTTAATAACCCCACCACTGGTAAGCGCCAAGTTAGGAATGCCACCTTGGCCTAATAAGTTACCTGCCGCTTCTGGGGTTTTCGCATTACCAACCCAGTTCATTACTTTATCGGCGGGAATACGTACGGTGCCTATTGCATAACGTGCCGGAATATTGGCTGCGCGTAATAGCGCTATTAATAAACTGCTGGTATCAAAGTTATTCCCCTGCCCATGCGCCAGAGTAAAGTCTGCCCCTTGAATCGAGCCATGGCTGGGAATGAAGCGAATGTTATTGCGTACCCACTGGTAAATTTTTACTGGGTCGTTGTCTAGCTCTTCTGCTTTTGCACGAATGGCATCGGTTAACTGGGCATCAATGGTCGCGTTTAAATCCGCTTGTATTGGCCCGCCAGGATTACCCAGCATATCGGCAGTAATGATATTACTCGCCAGCTGTACCCCTTGCTCGTATAAAGGAAAACCACTTAGCTGGCTAAGTTGCTGTGCTGTTTGGGCTGGGGTGGGTGTCTGCTTTGGATCTGGGCTGCCCCAAGGTAGCTGGCTAGGGTCAAAGGGATCTTGTGATTTTTTTAATGTTAGCCCTTCTAATTGCTGACTTATAGCATCTGCTTGCACTTGCTGATCTTCGATAGAAGCTGCATTTATGAAACCATCTAACTGCTGCTGCAATTTATAATAGCGGTGACTTATGTCGGTACGCATCTGCAGTTGACGTGTTGAAATAATCTCTGGAAGTTGATGTTGCTGTATGTGATCTGCTTGCTCATCTAACGATAAAAAAAGTTCCTCTTGCTGTTCTTGCAAACGCTGCTTAAATCGTTGGCTATGAGTATGCTCTTCTGGTGCATCACCAAAACCAATTAAACGGAGTGCTGAATTGAATAAACCACCATTCGCTTTTAAGCGCTCATCAATAACATGAGACTGCTGATCGATGTGGTTGCGTAAATTGCCCAATAGTTGATGTAGCTGCTGGTTGTCTTGGCGCCACTGGTAAAGCTCTTGCTGAGTTTGCTGGTTATCCAGTTCAATCGCTACCGCCCAAGAAGGCCATACAACAGCATTTATAAGTACGA